>SL_3KL_010_SEDDRAFT_10006265_pt1 | contig 10649 bp, 7 predicted proteins | sample SodLakKL_010_SED_2_FD_10381 | JGI IMG/M metagenome (IMG submission 10381)
AAGGGCTTTTTTTGATTCTACTTACATGCAACGGTTGTAAGTAAGGTATGAACCAATATTAGGCAAATTCGAATCGGGGGAGAGCGATTTCACCCAATGGAATTTAGAAGAAATACACTGTCAATGTTTTCACCTTTTGGGTGTTGGATCCACGCAAAGTATTCATCTGATTGAGACCTAAACGTGAGATTGGAGGCATAAACCTTTAATATATTGCGGCATGTGGAGTGTAAACTTGTGAAGGTCCCCGTGTTTTCTTAAACTAATCTAAAAGATGTTGAAAAATATTGAAAAAAGTCATGGGTTCCCGGTAAAGTAACAATATATGTGAAATTTTTGACAAAAATAGGAGAACGATATGAAGGACTCTCACACGCATCATCATGAAGAAGAACATGATGAAAAAGGAGATCATAAAAAAGCACATGTAGACCATACCGGTCATGAGGAAATGTTTCGCCGCAGGTTTTGGGTGTCCCTTATCCTATCAATTCCCGTATTGGTTTTCAGCCAAACTGTCTCAGGTTTTTTTGGATATACTTTGCCGGATTTTCCTGGGGCTAACTTGATCACACCTGTGTTTTCAATCGTTGTTTTCTTTTATGGTGGATGGCCATTTCTGGAAATGGCAGTACCGGAACTGAAAAACCGAAAACCGGGCATGATGACATTGATCTCACTGGCAATCACAGTAGCGTTTGTCTATAGTATGGCTGCGTTTTTATTTCAGATAGGCATGACTTTTTTCTGGGAGCTGGTCACGTTGATCGATATTATGCTGCTCGGTCACTGGATCGAGATGCGCAGCATCCGTAAGGCATCGGGCGCTTTACAAGAACTGGCGAAATTGCTGCCTGATACTGCCGAACGGATTGATCAAGATGGTAATCGAGAAAGCGTGCCTGTCAGTGAATTATCAAGTGGCGATCTTGTCCTGGTGCGTCCAGGAGCTAGTGTTCCATCAGATGGAGAAATTGAAGAAGGAACCTCGGATGTCAATGAAGCCATGATAACGGGTGAATCCCGGCCGGTGAAAAAATCTCCGGGTGATGGTGTGATCGCTGGAACGATCAATGGGTCAAGCAGCTTGCGTGTCAGGGTAACGGCTACAGGTGATGAAACTGCACTTGCTGGAATTATGCGCATGGTTGAGGAAGCGCAGCAGAGCAAATCCAACACACAAATACTGGCAGATAAAGCTGCAGGTTGGTTATTTTATGTTGCTCTAGGCTCAGCAGTGATAACTGCTGTTGCCTGGACCATCGCAGTGGGATTTGATGTGGAAGTTGTTGCTAGGGTGGCAACAGTTCTCGTGATATCCTGCCCCCACGCCTTAGGATTGGCTGTGCCCCTGGTTGTGGCGATCACGACAGCGATGGGGGCCCAAAATGGTATCCTCGTGCGCAATAGATTGGCTCTTGAAGAATCGCGTGAAATTGACATGATTGTGTTTGATAAGACAGGAACATTGACTAAAGGTGAGTTTGGTGTTGTTGGCATCCAAACGGTTGAGGGTTACAGTGAAGATGATGCATTAGCATTGACAGCCGCCATCGAAGGCGATTCGGAACATACCATTGCGAAAGGTATTCGTAGATCAGCAGAAGAAAAGAACCTTGAACTGCCAGAAGTCTCAGATTTTGAGGCACTCAAGGGTAGGGGTGTTCGAGCCAAGTACCAGAATCATCCAGTTTATGTCGGTGGACCTCGTTTAATAGAAAAGTTAGAAATACAACTACCTAAAGAACTTTCTCAATTTGAGGATGAAGCGAATAGCAAAGGGCAAAGCGTTGTCAGCCTGATTGAAGAAGGAGCGGAGGGGCTTCTGGTGAAGGCTGTATTTGCTTTAGCTGATGTGATTCGGCCTAACAGCAATGAGGTCGTTGAGCGGTTACATGATTTGGATATTGATGTTGCGATGCTTACAGGTGACAGTAAAGCAGTAGCTAAATCGGTGGCAGAGGAGCTGGGCATAAATACATACTTCGCAGAAGTCCTGCCAGAACATAAAGATCAAAAAATCATCGAATTGCAGGAGGAAGGTCTTAAAGTAGCCATGGTGGGTGATGGTGTCAATGATGCTCCAGCATTAACGAGAGCAGATGTTGGCATTGCCATCGGAAGCGGTACCGATGTCGCGATTGAATCAGCCGGCATTATTCTGGTAAAGGACAATCCGATGGATGTCGTGAAGATATTCGATCTCAGCAAAGCCAGCTATCGAAAAATGGTACAGAATCTCTTCTGGGCTGCTGGTTACAACATCTTTGCAATTCCTCTAGCTGCGGGTGTGTTAGCACCCTATGGTATTCTGTTCTCACCAGCTGTTGGCGCAATGCTCATGTCTCTGAGCACCATTATTGTTGCGATCAATGCTCAACTGCTTCGCAGACATGAGCTGCCCTGATAAGTGGGGTAATGGGAATTTGGTTTGTCGACATTCATCAGGAAATCTAAAACAAAAGTACAGAGGAAGGTATATCTGATATTGAAGACGAGTACTATCGAAATAAAAATATCATCAGAAGCTAATGGTACAATTTAACTAGAAAATCAGCGGTTCGTTTAGAATGGTGAGATATGCTAGCAGAATTTTTTACCCAGGTCGCAGAAGTATTCAAAACCCCGCTTTTTGGAATTGGGGAAACTACCATTACACTCAGGATCTTGTTCTTCCTGATTATTAGTCTTATCCTCCTAATTTATTTTGTAAGGTACCTAGAGCGTTTTATTCTTCAGAAACTGCTGATCAGAACGGGCATGGAAATTGGCAACCGGAAGGCAACCGGGATCATTTTTCGATACCTCGTATTGGTCATCGGCGTTATCATCATCTTGCAAACAACTGGCATTGATTTAACCATCCTTAATGTTTTAGCAGGCACACTGGGTATTGGTGTTGGCTTTGGATTGCAAAATATCGTCAATAATTTTATTAGCGGATTAATTATCCTGGTTGAGCGACCCATTAAAGTCGGAGATCGCATTGAAATAGGAGATGTCCATGGTAGGGTGACCCATCTGGGTGCCCGTAGTGCAACAATTTTGACCAATGATAACATTTCGATCATTGTTCCCAATCAAAAATTTATCACTGAGAATATTGTTAATTGGAGCCATGTAGATGATAAACGTCGCTTTATCATTCCGGTCACTGTTGCTTTGAGCAATGATCCTTACTTAGTTGAAAAACTATTGATAGAATCTGCCAAAGAAATCCCAGAGGTTTTGGAAAATCCGGAGCCAGGTGTGCGTTTATTTGGTTTTGGTGAGAATGGGATGCACTTTGAGTTGCGGGCATGGAGCACTGCCCTCATCCACCGGCGAGGATTCTTAACTAGCAAGCTGTATTATGCGATACATGACAATTTTAAGGCGCATGACATTGAACTTGTGACGCCACAACGAGAAGTTTTTCTTAGAAATGATACGCCAGAATTGGAATGATAATTTTTGAGTAATCTGTAAAGCACACGATGAATAGCTTGAATGATCGCTAAACGCTAGTTTTTAGAAATTGTTACTAAGCCTGGTTATCAGTCCCCCATAATCAATTGTCTACCGCAGTCTAGAAAAAATTCAAAATAAAAACACTACCATAGACCAGTACGATTGAGCTGATCAAATACATGGTAAATGTTGTCCATGTGTATGACAGCAACGGCACATGATAGGCGCCGCACACGACGCTAAACCCCCGTGTCCCGGCTGGAATAGTACGTGCTGCCAACAAAAAATATGGTGATTTTATGGGTAGTTTGGCTAACCCGAAAGGAAGTTTTGCTTTGATCTTCTCAAAATCGAACACATCGCCAATTGTTTTTCCAACCTGGTACTCCAATAATGCCGCAATTGTATTTCCCACAGTTGCTACAATGATGGCTTGTAAGGGGCCAATCAGTACAGCAATGAACAGGGTCAGGGGAATGGAGGGGAGAAACGTGAGACCGAATGAGACATAAACACCCAGGCTGATTAAAATGGTGTAACTGGGATATTGCTTGATGTAATTCTGGATATCAGCCATGCTGTAATTAATGCTGACTATGACGGCCAAACCAATAATGATCGTGATTAACAATGCCCTGATGATATTATGCGGGTTGGCGAAAATTTTCTTAGAAAATAGACTGGTTTTAATGTGGTTAATCATAATTTTCGATATTATACCATGGTGCAAGATTGATTCCGCTTATCATGTGGGGTGGAAAAATTCCTGAAGATTTTTCACAATCATAGCAACCATCTAATAAAAATCTAATTTGTAATGCTATTCGGGTTTTCGATTGTTGTCAAGGTTTTACTATTTTTTCTCCGACCTCTCATTGACCCTTACATGAACATGTGGGATAATATAATGAATTCACGAGCGAAATAGGCGTTGATGGAAACGAGTACATGATCCGCTGGTGTTTAGCGATCCTGGGATGGTGAAAGCCGGGATACCATGAGCATGGAAAATCATTCCGGAGCAGCAATCTGAACTCCCTTTATGGGAAAGTAGGTGCGCCAGAGTCAATCTCTGTTATCAAAATGCGGTTATATCAAAAATCGATGTAACCGACCGAGGTGTTCACAGATTTGTGGAAACCAGGGTGGTACCGCGGGTAGCTTACTCGTCCCTGAGATGGGACGAGTTATTGTTTAAGGATGATCGATCTTATGGAGGATCAATGTTCGAGCCTGTAACTTCAAAATTAAAAATCAAATTGTTGGAATCAGAAGTTCTTCGATTTTGGAAGCAAAATGATATTTTTCAGCAATCTATGGAAAACCGCCGAGGTGGACCTGACTTTGTGTTTTATGAAGGCCCACCAACCGCAAATGGGAGACCAGGTGTTCATCATGTTTTAGCGCGAGTTTTTAAAGATATGTTCCCGCGTTATAAGTGTATGCAGGGTCACCATATATTACGGCGGGGTGGTTGGGATACCCACGGATTACCCGTGGAGATCGAAGTTGAAAAAAGGCTAGGCCTTAAGAATAAGCAGGAGATTGAGGCTTATGGTATTGCAAAATTCAATGAGCTATGTAAAGAATCGGTGTTCTCATACATCCAAGAATGGGAAAAATTGACCGATCGTATTGGGTTTTGGGTTGATTTAGATGATGCCTACATCACCTATAAAAATGAATACATAGAGTCAGTATGGTGGCTGCTTAAGTCCATCTGGGATAAAGGCTTGTTGTACCAGGGTTTTAAAGTGGTCCCTTATTGTCCTCGCTGCGGAACCCCACTTTCTGATCACGAGGTATCACTAGGATATGATCAAGCTACTGATCCGTCGGTTTTTGTGCGTATACCGCTGATTGACGAAGAAAACACCTCCTTGCTGGTGTGGACAACCACACCCTGGACCTTACCCGGAAATGTTGCCGTCGCAGCACACCCCGATATTGATTATGTGAAAGTGGCTTTAGGTGAAGGTGAGGATCATGAATATCTGATCTTGGCGAAACCATTGTTAGAACAAGTATTGAGTGAAACTAAATACGAGGTTGTCAAGACCTTTAAGGGAAAACAGCTCAAGGGTAAGCACTATCATCCTTTGTTTACCTTTTTGCCAGTCGATAAAGATGCACATTATGTGGTTTTAGCCGATTTTGTTACCATTGATGATGGAACAGGGCTTGTTCATATTGCACCGGCATTTGGTGCAGACGATATGCAAATGTCGATCGATTTTGACCTGCCAATATTGATGACAGTCAATGACAGTGGGCGTTTTCGTGCTGATGTTAGACCTTGGGCAGGAATGTGGGTTAAAGATGCTGATCCTTTGATCATTGATGAGCTCCAAAAACGAGGGCTGATGTTCAATGTCGGTACTTACACGCATACATATCCATTTTGTTGGCGATGTGATACGCCTTTGCTCTACTATGCACGCCCGACCTGGTATATCCGTACCAGTGAACTGAAAACTCGGTTGGTGGAACTCAATGAAAATATTAATTGGTATCCAGAGTATATTAAGCATGGTCGCTTTGGGAATTGGCTTGAAAATAATATTGATTGGGCGTTGGGAAGAGAACGCTATTGGGGTACCCCACTGCCAGTTTGGGAATGTGAATCCTGTCATCATCAAGTTTGTGTGGGATCGGTCAAAGAATTAAGCACTTATGCCGGTCGCGATCTCAGTGATCTTGACCTGCACCGACCCTATGTCGACAGCATTCATTTTGATTGTGAGGAATGTCATGGACGCATGACGCGCGTGGTTGAGCTGATTGATGTGTGGTTTGATTCTGGAGCGATGCCGGTAGGACAGTGGCACTACCCCTTTGATAACCAGGAAACCTTCCAACAGCAATTCCCTGCAGATTTTATTTGTGAAGCAGTTGATCAAACGCGCGGCTGGTTTTATACACTACATGCAATCAGCACACTCGTTTTTGACAGTCATTGTTTTGATAACGTCATCTGTCTGGGATTGATCCTCGACAAAGATGGTCACAAAATGTCGAAATCTAAAGGAAATGTCGTCGAACCCTGGGATGTGATCGATCAGCATGGTGCGGATGCCCTGCGCTGGTATCTTTATACCGCCAGTCCTCCCGGGCAGGAAAGGCGGTTTTCAGGTGACCTCGTTGGCGATGTCGTACGGACTTTTACCTTGACTTTGTGGAACACCTATGCCTTTTTTGTGACCTATGCTAACCTTGATGCCTGGTCGCCCTCACAAGAGATTTCGCCCGAATACAGTGATCTGGACCGTTGGTTGCTGTCTTCGCTGCATACGCTGATCAGAGATGTGACAGATGCCTATGAGCAATACAATGTCCTTGGGGCAACTCGACCGATCGAGAAATTTGTTGATCAATTATCGAACTGGTACCTGCGGCGGTCCCGTCGGCGATATTGGAAAACAGAATCCGACGCGGATAAAGCGGCGGCTTATGCAACACTTTATGAAGCCTTGAGGGTCCTGTCCTATTTATTGGCACCAACAATGCCTTTCATGGCTGAGGCTTTTTATCGCAACTTGGTATTAAGTGTTGATCCTGATGCACCNCAGTCTGTTCATTTGGCAGATTGGCCTGAGTATGATCCGAAATTGATCGACGAGAAATTAAATCGGGAGATGACAATTGTCATGAAACTGGCCTCACTGGGGCATGCAGCCAGGAATTCAGAGAATTTGAAGGTCCGCCAACCGCTTGCTGAAGCAGCCTTTGTGGTGGGGAACTTGGAAGAGCAAAGTGTGGTTAATGACTACGCAGATCTGTTAAAAGATGAGCTTAATGTAAAGTCAATTAGTTTGCTTGGGAGCGCTAGTGAGGCAGTCTCATTTAGTTTGAACCCCCTGCCAAAACAGTTGGGTCAACGCTTTAAGGCACAATTTCCGAAAGTGCGCCAAGCTTTGTTGGATCTTCCACCTGATCAGTCAGCGAGGAAATTATTGGATGGAAAGGCACTGTCTGTTGTTGTGGAGGATGAAACTTACCAAATCACTCCAGATGAGGTCGAAGTGCGAGCAGAAGCCAAAGCTGGTTTTGCAGTTGCCTCTGAAGGCGCCTATCTAGCCGCCCTCGTGACAGAATTAACCCCTGAGCTTTTACATGAGGGACTTGTTCGAGAATTTGTCAGGCGGGTACAATCACTACGGAAAGATGCTGATTTTGATATTGCTGATCGAATTAACTTGTATTACACAGCATCTGAGCAGTTGAGTAATGCCATTAAAGCTTTCAGTGACTATATCAAAGAGGAAACCCTCACGGTTGATTTATCTGCTGGGGTGATTCCTGAAGATTTACCCTTATTGCAGGATGAGTTTGATGGCGAAAACGTTCGCATTTGTATTGAAAAGGTCTGAAGAAACCTGGAGTAATACTTGAGAAAAATCTTAAACAAATACTGGATTTTGATATTGGTTGCTGCCGTTGTTATCTTGCTGGATCAGATAACTAAATCAATCGTGCGTGCCAACTTGCCGTTTGCTGCGAGCTGGACACCTTTTGATTTCATTCCTTTTTTTAGGATTGTTCATTGGGAAAACACTGGCGCAGCTTTTGGTATGTTCCAGGGTGGTGGTGTGATTTTTGCTATTTTGGCAGTCATTGTTTCAATCATCATCATCTTCTACTTTCCCCAGATACCAGAAAAATATGTCATCATGCGCATTGCTGTAGCGATGCAAATGGGTGGTGCTATTGGGAATCTAATTGACCGGATTAGGTTTGGACCAGTTCTTGATTTCATTGCTGTAGGCGTTTTCCCGGTTTTTAACATTGCAGATGCCAGCATCACGGTTGGTGTGGCTGCCCTCTTATTAGCAATGTGGGCAGAAGAGCGAAAGCAAAAAGAGCCATCGCGTCTGTCTGAAGATACGAACCAGGGGTCATCCGATCCTGTTATTGATGATCAAGCATGAAACATAGCGAATTTCGATTTACTGTAGAGACTGAAGGGGATATCAGAGTCGATAAATATCTTGCTGAACAATTACCAGATATTTCTCGTTCCCAGATCAAGGGGATGATTGATGCTGGAAATGTTTTGTTGGATGGGATGACTGTTGAAAAAGCAGGAATTAAAGTAAAACCAGGTTGCGTTATTGAAATTCTGGTGATTGAGAAAACCAAAGACGGTTTGGTTCCTGAAGATCTCCCCTTGATTATTCTTTATGAAGATGAACATGTGGTAGTGGTCAATAAACCATCGGGGATGGTGGTGCATCCAGGCGCCGGCAATCATGGGGGAACCTTAGTTAATGCGCTGTTGGCTTACTATCCACCCATTCGTGAGGTGGGGGAAAAGGAGCGGCCCGGCGTTGTACACCGCTTGGATAAAGAGACTTCTGGTGTGATGGTATTTGCTAAGACGGAAAAAGCCTATAAATGGTTGGTCAGGCAATTTAAAACCAGGGATGTGCGAAAAACATATCTTGCCTTAGTTGATGGGCACCCACCAACACCATCGGGCCGGATTGAGGCACCTGTTGAGCGGGATACTCGCCACCGGACAAGGATGGCTGTAGGAACGCGGGGACAGGGTAAACCTGCTGTCAGTGAGTATTTTACCATCCAACGTTTTACTGAGCATGCCTTGCTTGAAGTACATCCGGTTACGGGACGTACACATCAAATTCGGGTACATCTGAGTTATATCGATGTACCAGTCGTTGGTGATACCCTATACGGCCGCCGCAGACCCAGTATTAAGCTCGATAGGTTCTTTTTACACGCAAAAACATTGACCCTCAGGCTGCCGGGTGATCGAATGCCACGAAGCTTTGACGCACCTTTGCCAGATGATTTACAGAAGGTCTTATCCGATTTAAATTAGCTTAAGGAGCGATCCAAATGAGTTGGATTGATTTGCGATCTGACACAGTAACATTGCCAACCCAAAAAATGCGTATAGCCATGGCAAATGCCCAACTCGGTGATGATGTTTATGGTGAAGACCCCACCGTTAACCAATTGCAGGAAATGGCTGCTGAGCGCATGGGTATGGAAGCTGCCTTATTTGTTCCCTCGGGAACGATGGGAAATTTAGCGGCTGTGCTTGCCCATTGTGGGCGTGGGGATGAAGTTATCATGGGCGATTGTGCCCATACTTTTTTATACGAGGCTGGGGGCATTTCGGCATTGGGTGGTGTTCATCCCTATACCATTCCCAATCAGCCGGATGGGACAATTCTGATTAATGATATCCAAAGGGCTGTTCGTCCGGACGACCCACATTTTCCACGCTCAAAGTTGTTGATTCTCGAGAATACCCATAATCGGTGTGGTGGAATTTCATTATCAAGGGCGTATATGAAGGAAGCTGCCAAAGCTGCACGTTTGTCAGGGTTGGCCATCCATTTGGATGGTGCCCGAATTTTTAATGCAGCAGTTGAGCAAGGTTTGCCTGTTAATAAACTGGTTGATATGGTTGATTCGGTAACTTTTTGCCTCAGCAAAGGCTTATGTGCGCCAGTAGGCTCCGTGTTATGTGGATCCCGTGAATTCATTAAAAATGCACATCGGATTCGTAAACAACTGGGTGGAGGAATGCGCCAGGCAGGTATTTTAGCAGCTGCTGGGATCGTTGCGCTTGAGGATATGGTAGATCGGTTGGTTGAAGACCATCAGAAAGCAGTTGAACTTGGTGAGTTGCTTAGTGAAGTACCAGGAATTCGGCTTGATAAAGGTTCTCCTAACACCAACATGGTTTATGTTGAAATCGATCCAGCCTTGGGAATATCCGGCATGGATTGCGCTGAGAATCTACGTGAACAGGGGGTGTTGGTGGGGATCACAGGTGTCCGCCATTTTCGATTGGTATGTCATTATTGGATAAAACCAGAGCATCTTGCCGATATTGTTCAGGCATTTCGAAAGGCTTTGAACAAAAGCTGACGATCAAAACAAATGGAATGCACAGCTTTGGGAACTAGCTCATTTTTTGAATAGCTGTTCAGGTGTTTTGTTTATGTTATTGGTTGTGGGATAATTATTTTATATCTTTGACACGTATCATGGAGTTTCAATGTTAATTGTCCTATCAGATCTGCATTTTTCGGAAACAAAATCATCACAAATTGGGCCCCACCGTTTTATCAAGAACCTCCCTCCTGAGACCTATTTGGCTTATCTGAATGAGGTCAATCAATTTGCATTGGCTAACAATATTCAAAAGGTTGATCTGGTCTTAG
>SL_3KL_010_SEDDRAFT_10006266_pt1 | contig 10647 bp, 7 predicted proteins | sample SodLakKL_010_SED_2_FD_10381 | JGI IMG/M metagenome (IMG submission 10381)
CCTTTTTCTGTACTACAGAACAAAGGCATCATCTTAAAAAATGATGATTTTGAAAACGCTGTTTTCACAGAAAAGAAGGTAAGAAAATTAGAAATTTTTGAAAAAAAACTAATTGCTATTAGCGATGATGGAAAGGTTTATTTCAAAAAATTATAAGTTATTACGCACTATTAAATTAGTGCGTATTTTTATTAATCATCATCTTTTAGGGGATGAAACTTTTCCTGCATTTTTTGCGCATAACGATCACTAGCATGAACATACCGAGTAGTAGTATCTAATGATTCATGACCCAATAGGACCTGAATTGCCGCTGGATTAGCCCCAGCTTCAGCTAAATAGGTAGCGAAGCCATGTCTTAGTGAATGAGCTGAAAGTGGNACATTTATATCTAAAAGCTCACGATAACGTTTAATTTTCGCCTGTAAATAATTAGGCGATATTTTTTTATCTTTTTCCTTAGCCTTTGTTGAATTAAGGCCACGATAGGGAATAAAGGCAAAGGGAGAGTCATCATTTCTTATATTAAAGTAGTTTTTTAGATGTTTTATGGCTCTAGGGGTTAAATAAACAAAACGCTCTTTTCTGCCTTTACCTAAAACAAATATACGACCACTTTTATCAATTTGATTTATCTTTAAATTTATTAATTCAGAGATTCTAAGACCAGTAGAGAAAAGAAGTTCTAAAATTGCTCGATTTCTTAGAGCCACTCTTTTATCCTTTTCGGCTTTAGTTGGATATTCTATAAGTTTGACAATTTCATCAATTTCTGCTACTTGAGATTTCTTTTGAGCAATTTTTATTAATTTAATAGCATCAGGTGTTAATGGGGAATTATGGTCCATATCATCTAAATACTTCAAATAGCTTCTTATAACTGATAACATGCGATTAATTGAGTAAGGTTTAAGTCTAACTAGTCCTGACTGATTATTAGCAGTTTGTCTATCAATAGAGGATAGATTAGCTCTAAAGTTTAAAATATCTTTTTTAGATAACTTGCTAAATCTTAATTTATTTTCCACTAAAAAATCTTCAAAGACCTTAAGATCTCTTTCATAATTATATAATGTTTTAGGTGAGTAATTGCTTACCTTTAAATTAAGCAAAAAATCATCAAAAAGGGGAAGTTTGCTTGACATATGTTTATTATATTAAACTGAGTATAATAACCCTTATACTCCATTATATACCAAGATTAATAAATAGTCAAACCAAGCAGGTTTATTTCCGGCTGAAACATTAAAATCACCTTTAAGACCAGCAAAAATAAACCAATAACAATAAAGGCAGCAATAAGAACAGCCAGGAAGAATAAAAATTTAAAAGTTTTTTCCATATTATAATTATTTATAATTTATAAAGGCTTTATTACCATATCTTACATCTATATACTCAATATTGTCTAAATTATCTTCATGTTTAATATCATCACAAATTACTTCTAATTTTCTTAACTGTCTTGAAAAATCCTCTCTACGTGAAAAAAACACTCTAGGACCTTCATTTAAAACTAAATTTATATTGTAAACTTCCCCGTTTATAATAAACTTAGCTACTGAAAAATTTCTGAATTGATCAGCCTGATTATATAAATATAACAAATCTTGTATATATTCATTATTTAAATTTAAACATCGACTCAAATCTTTTTCTTCAATTAAATTTTTCTCTAATATTGGGTAATTTTTTAAATCAGCCTCATTTACTTCAAGACTGGTTATTGGACATCCACTTAGGTCTCTAAATAGATATTGGTTTTGAAATAATAGTATAAAGCTTGCCTGTCTTTCTTCAATACTAATACTTAATGTATTAGGAATTCTTTTATTTACTTTAATATTAGCTAAATCTAGCCTTGAATACATTTCTTCTTTTAATTTGTTTTTAGAAAAAAACCAAATATTATCTCCTTTAATATCAAAAATTTGATGATTCTGTGTTTTTTGCCAAACTAAATCTTCTATTAAATAGTCAGCGGTTCTATCAGTTCCACTTATTTTAATGTTTTTTATTGTAAATAAGGGTGAATAAAAAAGAATATAAAAAATTAGAGCTAGGACAAACAAGGCTAAAAGAATAAAAAGAATTTTCTTTTTAATTTTCTTATTTTTCTTTTGTCTAAAAAAAGGATTTTTTAAATTTCTTTTTTGATAATCTTTTTTAGGCATAATTATTTAATCACTCTTCTGATATTTTCTCTAAAACGAGTTAAACTTTCATAAATAAAGCTTTTACTTAAATTAGAAATATTTTCTAATGAATTTAAACTATTTCTTTCCTCTGAGACTAATATTAATTCATCACCTATTTTAACAGTCTTTGAGCTTAAAACACGCCAAGAGGAGAGATTCATTGAAACTCGACCTACAAGCTCAGCATCAATTAGCTCTTCCCCGCTCTTTATTTTAGCTTTTAATTTAGAATTAGATAAATTCCAACTTAAACCTTCAAAATAACCGAATGGAATGGTAACTATTTGGCAATTATCACTTTCAGTTTTATATGTAGAATTATATGAAACTATTTCACCTGCTTGTAGCTTATAACTTGAAACTATTTTACTTACCACTCTTAATGCTGGTTTTAAATTATTATTAGCTTTATGATAATTTTCAGAGTCTTTATTGAATGTATGATAACCGTAAAATGATAGGCCTACGCGATAGGCATTTAGGCGCTTATCATTTAAAGTAAATACTCCTGCACTATTTCCTAAATGAATTAATTCTGGATTATAGCCGGCTTTTTTCAGGGAATTTAAGGCATGAAAAAAATTATTACTTTGTTTTTGATTTAATTTTTCATCTGACTCAGCTGAAGCTAGGTGAGAGCAAAAACCAACTACTGATACTTTATCTAAATATTTTTTAGCTTCTTTTAAAAATTGATCAATATCTTTAATTCCCTCTCTATTCATGCCTGAATTATAGAATAAATGAACTTTTATTTTTTTCCTAAAATTAGCTAAAATTTTTAATGTCTCTAAATTATACACTACAATTTCTGTATTTTTAAAAGCTAGNTAACTATAAGCTTCCTTTGACATTTCTCCAATAATTAAAACCTTAGCTTTAAAATAAGTACTAACAATTTGACTCTCTGGGAATGAATCAACTGCAACTCTTTTTATATTTTCTTGATTTAATATTTTCACTACCTCCTTTAAACCATGTCCATAGGCATTAGCTTTCAATACTGGAATAATTTCTGCCTCACTTTTAATACTTTGTAAATATTTTAGATTTGCTAATAAATTATTAGCTATTATTTCAAGACGATTAAGAGTTGGATATTTTGGTTTTATTAAATTTTTTATTTTTTCAGTAAATACCATAAATTATTCTAAAACACTTCCCTCTCCTTGATTGATAAAATCATCCTTTAAATTAGTATCTAAACTAGGTAAGAAGCCACTTCTTTCAATATAACTTGCATCATCATAATAACGATATCTTATATCTTCAATAATATTTAGGACCTCACCTATATGCTCAGTACCTGGAGTAATTTCAATTTCAAAACCAGCCCGATAAGTTCCTCCAGACTTATCGATTACAGGCACTTGCCATATAAGACGATTATTTTCTTCATTAAAGGAATAATTACCAGCCAATAAGGATTTATTTTCTTTTAAACTTGCATAACTAGGTAATCGTCCACTAATTACAAAGTCTTTTAAATCATTACCTAAATTATCAATATTAAAAAATATCCAATAAGATGTGGGAATTGATACAATTGGTGGAATTGGTCCAATTCCTAATTGATCGCCTCTTATACTATGATAATAAGCACTTGCATTTACTGTTGTATCTGACAGAAAGTATACATTTTCCAATATTTGCTCTTGTCTAAATTCTTCATCATCAAAATAAATATCAGTCACTGCTCGCCAAGAACACTGTCGAAGTAGTGGGTCACTTGATAAGGAAAAATAGGCATTCAAGCTAAGTTCATAANTCTCCTCTGGTAAAATATTTTCAATTACTAAATTATTAGCAATTATCTCCATATTATCATCTAAACTATCTGACTCTAATCTCGTTATATTAAAACCGGAACTTAAGAGTTCAAATGATATTTCTACCTTATCAATTTCCTTATCACTACTATTTAAAAAATTTACATCAAGAGTGGTGAATGAATTTCCTTTAATCGCTTGAGAGCTATAATCAAAATCTATTTCTAAAGGATCTTCAATTACTACAGGATCCTGAGGTATGTCAGGATCTATAATTTCAGGTTCACTTACGGGCGGGTTGTATAAATTAAAAGTAAATATAGATACTAATAAGAGTAAAATAAGAACAGAAAGGCTAATGTCTAAAATAAAATGAAGACGTCGGCGTTTTTTTCTTTTTTTTATAGTTTTAAAAATGTTAAAAATCATATAATTAAATTAATATTGTTTAATGCCTACAAAGATTTCAGCTCTATTATTTCCGCTAGAGTCAAAAGCTGAAACATTCACTCCTTCCTTATAATCTTGAGCAGGAATAAAACTACTGATATTTTCTCCTTTCTCATTAAAAAGTCTAACTTCAGCTTTAACTCCAGGACCTGAACCCGCTATTATCTCATATTTATTATTTGCATTAGTATCAGCACTAGTTACATTAACACCACCTCTAAAATCCGAATTAAAGGCAAAGAAAGTGCTCAATACTCTGCCTCTATAATCAAAAACTCTTATATGTGGACCTCCTCCTGGTCCAGCTCCAGTAATTATTTCATAATTACCATTATTGTTAGTATCACCAACAGTCAAATCTATTCCACCACGAAAATTTGGATCATAAGCAAAAAAAGTTGAAACACAAACACCATCTAAATTATAAACTCTAACTTGTGGTCCTCCTCCTGGTCCGGCACCAACAACAATTTCTTTCTGACCATTATTATTTAAATCTGCGGCTGCTAAAGATATTTTTCCTCTAAAGCCAGGATGAAATGGTCTAAATTTAAGAATTTCTTGACCATTTTTATATACCTTAACCTCACCATCATAGGATACAATTTGCTCTCGCTGCTTATCTCCAGTTAAATCATGTAAAAGCACCTGACTAGATCCTGGTAAACTTTGAATATAAGAGAAAAATCCACTCTTATATAAACTACCATCAGCTAAAAAAGGTCTAACAAATTCACCATTAGTAAATGAACTATCATTTACAATAGTCATTTCTTTTAAAAGCACAATTGCATCTCTACTTTCAATTTCTAGCCAATTAATTTTTCTACCACTATTTATTTTAGTATCTTGTGTGCCAGTAATTTTTTCTAAAACTTCCCTTTCAAAAATATAGCGCTGTCTTTCATGAGTAGAATTAACTATTACAGATCCATTTTCAAAATCCCTTCGCCAGAGCCCTGGTTTTATATGACTACTATTATTGTCTAATAAATTATATGCAGATGATAAAGCTCCTCCTAAGTAAACTTCATATTCGTCATACCACCAAGTTTGAGTATGACAAGTTACGTCGAAATCAAAACTATAATAACCTTCTCCTAAAAGCGCACTACCCAGACCAAATCGAAATTTTTGATAATTTGTTCTGTCACCGTGATAGGAATTAATTACTGGCAATGAAGGCTCTCTGGTGTGTTGAGGTAAATTTAAATATGTATCAACTGAGCCTTCCCAAGTTCCTCCGCTTTCCCAATAAGAAGGAAAGCCTTCAAACATCATGCCATGCAAATATGGTAAATAAGGGTGATAAATTCGACCATTGCCAACGATTATGAAATCATCGCCTGTTAATTTTTTAGTTTTTTTTAATATTTCTTTAAAACCGTCTGACCAATATTTATTAATTTCTGAATTGCTTAAAATTCGATTATTATTTTCAATATCTATATTGTCACTTACCCAACTAACATCTCCCCATGTATTATCATAAAAAACTCCATCCCAGAGTCCAGTAGATTGTATATTTTCAACTACAAATTGAGGTAAATAATCATTAAATCTTTGACCACTGCTATTTAAGCCAGCACCATCACTTACATTTATCATAGAAGTATTAGGCCAATACACCACCTTTTCACCATTAATATTTCTTAACCACCAATTATCATCTAAGTTTCTATACAATTTTTGTCTTAAAATAGCATTAGGATAGCTATATACATTATCAATTATTTCCTGTGAAGTTATATAAGCTAGAATTATAATATCGGGATTAATACGACGAATTTTTCGAATTTTATTAGGACTATTAATTGATAATTCCATATCTAATATTAATAAATCCCATTTAGCTAGTTCTTCAGCTTCATTATCATTTATATCCCATTTTAGAAAATAATTAGCAATTCTTGGATAGCTTAATTTACTCTCTAAAGCAAAAACATTAGAAACTAAAAAAAAACTAAGTAAAAATACAATTGTTAATATTAAATGTTTAAAATTCATTTTTATTATTCCTCCTGTTTAATAAAATTTAGGCCTGAAGGTAAATATTTTTTTAGAACTTCAGGAATTTTAACTGAACCATCTTTCTGTTGATTTTGTTCTAGTATGGCTGGTAATAAACGACTAGTAGCTAAAGCTGAAGCATTTAATGTATGTACAAAGATATTATCTCCCTTTTTATCTTTATAGCGAATTTTTCCTCTTCTGGCTTGATAATCTAAGGCATTGGAAACACTACTTACTTCTTTATAACTTTTCATACTAGGAAGCCAAATTTCTATATCATAAGTTTTAGCCATAGCAGCGCTACAGTCATTAGCAGCTAATTTTGATACCTGAAAATGTAGATCAAGACCTTTAGTTAACTGTTTAGATATAGCTAAAAGCTCATCAAACATTTCCCAGGAATCCTCTTTTTTAGAAAATATAAACAACTCAATTTTGTTGAACTGGTGACCACGAATCATTCCCCGCTCTTCTTGACGATAACTACCAGCTTCACGACGAAAACATGGTGAATAAGCAAAGTATTTAATAGGCAAATCTTTTTCTTTTAAAATTTCATCTCGATGATAATTTCCAAGCATCATCTCACTGGTGGCATTTAAGCATGATTTGTCTTGAGTCCAGAACAAATCATCACCAAATTTTGGTAAATGTCCAGATGTGTAGGCTGACTGCTCCGTTAAAAGAAATGGAGGAATTAAAAATTGATAATTATTTTTTATATGAAAATCTATAAAATAAGAAAGAAGCGCCCACTCTAATTGTGCGCCCAATCCCTTATAGCACCAATAACCTGAACCAGACATTTTAGCTGCCCTTTTATAATCAATTATATCAAGTGACTCAGCTAATTCCACATGATCTTTAAATTTAAAATCAAACTCAGGTTTTTCTTTGTAGCTATAAATTACTTGATTATTTTCTTTACCACCCGCTACTACATCATCATCGGGGATATTAGGAAGCTCAGCNAAGGAATTTTTTAAATTATAATCTATATCTTTTAAAGATTTTTCAAGTTGCTTAATTTTACTACTTAATTTTTTTATATCTTCAATTTCATTTTTGCTCGGCTTTTTTTTAGAAAATTTATTTTTTTTAAATTTTAATTTTTCAATATCTTCAATTAAATTTCTTCTTTTTTCGTCTAAGGATAAGATATAGTCAAGATTTAAGGTTTTAGGATCCATTCTTTTAAGTAGAGCTGATCTTACATAACCTAGATTCTCTTTGATGTATTTAATGTCTAACATATTTTTATATTAAGAGGCTATTTGTCCGCCAAAAGTTTTTAATATATTATCAACTGAGCTTTTCTCTGGGTTTTTATCATCTTTATTTTCTTCCTTATGCTCATTTTGCAGTTCTTCTTTTTTTTCACTTATTTCCATATTTTCATTTAAAATTGCCTTAATTTTAACTGGAGTATTGAAAACTTCACTTAAAGTTTTTTCAATTATTGGCCTTACATTAGTATTTTTAGCTCTATCCTGATGAAATTTATATTTAAACTCTAAGCTTAATTCACCATTTTCTAAATTTCCAGCCTTACAATTTTGCAATATAAATGATAAGGAGTGATTGTATTTTTTAATTTTAACTAAAAATTCTGGCCATAATTCCTTTACTTTTTGACAATCAATATTTGAAATATTAGCTTTAATCTCATTTTCCTTACTACTCTCTTTTAAAGGCTTTTCTTCTTTTATTTCATTTGTGCTTTTAGTATTTAAATTATGATTATCACTTTTATTTTCCTGACCTTGGCTTACATTCAAACACCAATCAATAATTGCGATTTCAAGTGGTAATTGTGGTAAAAGGTAGTTTTTTTCATTACTAGCTTTTAAGATTTTAGCTAATATATTTAGAGCTATCTCGGGATTGCTATCTTTTTGTAATTGATTAATTTTTAATTCAATTTCTTCACCAAAATCTATTCCTAATTTTTCACCTAAGCCTGCTTGAGCAAAATTTAATAACAATTTTCGCAGTATTAAAATTACTTCTTCAGTAAAGCTTTTTAAATCTACACCCTCTTGAGTTAATTGATTTATAATCTCTAAAGCTTTGCCACTCTCTTTTTTATTTAAAAAGATAATAAATTCAACAGCTTCACTAAAGCGACTACGAGGTAAAACTAACTCAGCAGTTTCAAGATCAATTTTTTTCTCATCTAATGTTAAAATTTGCCCCAAGAGACTCTCTGCATCTCTTAGATGACCAGCACTTTCCTTAGCAATTGATTGTAAAACTTTTTCATCAACAAGAATTTTTTCTTGTTCACAGATCATTTTAAGTTTTGTGACAACATCAGTGTTGTTAATCTTTTTAAAATCAAAACGCTGACAACGCGAAATAATCGTTCCGGGAACCTTATGAACTTCAGTTGTGCAAAGTATAAAAATCACATATATTGGTGGCTCTTCTATTATTTTAAGTAAAGCATTAAAAGCAGATATAGATAACATGTGAACCTCATCAATGATAAATACCTTATACTTTGCTTGGCTAGGATTAACGCGAGCAAATGAAATAATATTTTCTCTGACATTATCAACTCCGGTATTTGAAGCAGCATCAATTTCTACTACTTCTAAATTTTTTCCTGCCTTAATACTTACGCAGGCCTCGCATTTACCACAGGGTTCATAATCACTATCTTTTCTCTTTAAACAATTAACAGTTTTAGCTAAAATACGAGCAATAGTGGTTTTTCCTACCGCTCGCGGTCCTGAGAAAAGATAAGCTTGACTTAAAGCATCAGTTATTACTTCATTTTGCAAACTTACTTTAATATGATTTTGTCCTAATATATCGGAAAATTTTTCTGGCCGATAATTTCTATATAAAGTTGACATAAATTATTTTAATTGTTTAATCTTATAATATTATTAATTAAAGGTCAATTATTTAAATACCAGTTCTTTGACTAATTTCAGCCTCAACTAAACTTCTATCTTTTCCAAATTTTAGGCTACTTAAATTTTTTATTTTCTCAGCTAATTCTTGATTTTCATTTCCTGGCAGTGGCCATATTGTTTTCATAGAAAAGGGTCGCAATGAGCTGTTATCTACTAAAAGTTTAGTATAACAAGTAAATTTATCAACATTGACTAAATCAAACTCATTGAAAGTTGGAGAAAATTCTTTTACTAAAAATTCAGCATCATCTGAGCCAATTTTAAAGCTCAACATTGTACCAACGTTTCCAAAAACCGCATCCTTTATCTCGGTATTATTGTTTTGTGCTAGCTGACCGATATACTGATGGGCAATAATTAAATTAAGCGCATATTTTCGAGCTTCCGATAGTATTTGACTAATTGAATCGGTGGTAAAATTTTGAAACTCATCAATATATAAATAAAAATCTTTTCTATCATCACCTTTTATATCTGCTCGAGAAAGTGAAGCCATTAGTATTTTTCCGACAATAATCATTCCAAGTAAATAAGCATTCATTTCCCCTACCATACCTTTTGTTAACTTAACCAAAAGAATTTTTTGACTATCCATTACATCACGAAAATTAAAAGAGCTTTTTTGTTGGCCTATAATTGGTCGCATCATATCATTGGAAATAAAGCTGGTTAATTTTGAGGTAATATAAGGGACTATATTAGCTAAAGCGGCTTCTCCACCAGCTTTTTCTGCTTCTTTTTTCCAAAAATCTGCCACAGTTTTGTTTTTACATTTAGATAGTTTAAATTTACGAAACTCTTCATCGGCTAATACTTTAGGAACTTCCATTAGGGTTGAACCACTCTCTGGGTGCTCCATAATCAAAAGTAAGGCATTTCTCATGTATTGCTCAAACATCGGTCCACCAGTAGCTTTTAGATCATATAATTTATCAAAAATTCCAATCATTTCATTTATTACAAAACTTTTTTGCTCAGGATATCTAGGATCATATTCAAGTAAATTAAGCGCCATGGGTCTCTCAGTATTTCCTGGCTCAAATAAAACAACATCTTCAGCCCTAGCTGGCGGAATACGTGATATTATATCATCTACTAAATCACCATGGGGATCAATAACACATACACCTTCTCCATTTTGAATATCTTGAATAGCCATTCCTGCTAAAAGAACAGATTTACCGACACCAGATTTACCAACAATATATGTATGACGCCTCCTATCAGCTTTTTTAATCCTAATTTCCTTTTTTTCACCACGATAAAAATTTTCTCCTAAAAGTATTCCTTCTG
>SL_3KL_010_SEDDRAFT_10006267_pt1 | contig 10646 bp, 10 predicted proteins | sample SodLakKL_010_SED_2_FD_10381 | JGI IMG/M metagenome (IMG submission 10381)
TCTTCAGGCTGCCCTGATCCGCCTCCCGCCGTAAAAACTGCTGCACCCTTTCACTCCCGCTGTTCCGAATCTCTTCGGGCCTTCCCGCCTGAAGAATCCTGCCCGCGTCCATGACCACCATCTGGTCTGCAATATCAAAGGCGCTGCGCAATTCATGGGTGACCACGATGATGGTCATGCCAAGGGTTTCCTTCAGGTCCAGTATCAGTTGATCGAGAGCGGCAGCCGTTATGGGATCAAGGCCTGCGGAGGGTTCATCCACAAAGAGAATCTCCGGATCCATGGCGAGAGCCCTTGCAAGGCCCGCCCTTTTGCGCATTCCTCCGCTCAGCTGGGACGGCAACTGATCGGCCACATTCACAAGGCCCACCATGTTCAGTTTGATGAGAGCCATGATTCGAATGATCTCGTCGGGGAGAGCGGTGTGCACTTTCAGGGGCACAGCGATGTTTTCCGCAACGGTCAGGGAGTTGAAGAGAGCGCCGCTCTGAAAGAGCACGCCGATCCTGCGCCGGTAGGCGCTCAATTCTTTCTCCTCAAACCGTCCCATGTCCCGGCCGTCTATCTCGATCTGGTCCAGATCCGTCCCTTTGAGTGCCACGAGGTGCCGCAGCAGGGTGGTTTTTCCGCAACCGCTCATGCCCATGATCACGGTGATTTGATGGCTGGGCACCTCAAAGCTGATGTCGTGAAGAACCTGCTTTCCCTGGTAATGGCTTTTCAGATTGCGAATGGTGATTATTGGAGAAGGTTCCATAGCCTCGCTGCCCGTGATTTCTTGATGCCCATGATTTCTCACTGGCCGTGATTTCTTAATGCCCGTGATTTCTCACTGATCGATGCTGTCACCCAGCACATCGTTGAGCCGTGCAAGCCGAATGATTTGAAGGGCACCCTCGTTGAGCCCCCGCAGCTTCAGAACACCGGACTTTTTTTCCATGGTCCGCCAGGTTTCCAGAATGAGCGCCACACCCGCCGTGTCCATGGAGGTGACCCCCTGAGCCAGGATATCCACCTGCCGAACATTCTTCTTTTTGATGACCTTCAGGATCTGTTTCCGGATGTGGGGCACGGTGTGCATGTCGAGGACATCCTGTATCTCTATCACCACCCTTTGAGAATCCTGATCGCGCAAAACAACGGCCACGGCCTTGTTCCCCTTATGAACCTGGAAAGAATTCCTGTTTCCCTGGATGGGCCGAACCCCGTCCCTCAAGCACCTTTCGGGCCGGAAACTCAGCCACTGAACATTTGCCTGTCAATTCTAGGGTCCACTGAGAAATAAAGCAAGCCTCCCCGCAANCCTTTCCATAAGGGGGGCCCTCGAGCGCAACGGCCACCCCCNGGTTGCCGCTCATGNGGTTGACTTGGGCTGCCCCAANCAGTGCAACAGCACCTTTACGTCATTCCCGCGAAGGGGGNAATCCAGCTTTTTCAGGAGCTTCAGGCTCCCTGCCTTCNCGGGGATGACGTGGCAGGACAACACANAAATCCTTAAATGAACAGCATTGCTGGTTGCCGCGGGTGCACACGGACTGCCGCCGGTGAAAATCCAGTCCCGGAACAAATCCGTCCACAAGGGCCTCCACTTTGGTGGAAACACTCTCTTTTTACTTTGACCCCATGACCCCGAAACACCTATATTACCCATTGCGGCATCTCAACACGTTATGATCTGAAATCCAAATCTGAAATCCAATGCGAAATCACGCTTCATAAAAAGAGGAGCCAACATGTCCCAAGAAAAACCCCAAACCAATGTGATGACGGCCATTTATGAGCGACGGTCCATTCGCCACTTCCTGGAATCCCCTGTGGACAGAAAGGCGGTCCAGGAAGCGTTGCGTGCGGCTTCCTGGGCGCCCAGCGGACTCAACAATCAACCTTGGCGGTTTTCCATCATTTGGGACAAGGAGTTGAAAGACAGGCTGGCAGGACTCACCCGTTACTCCAAAACGCTGCAGGGAGCCGGCGTGCTCATCGCGGTTTTCCTGGACAGGGACAGCTCCTACGATTACGTGAAAGACTGCCAGGCCATTGGTGCCGCCATTCAAAACATGCTCCTGAGCTTTGAGCACCAGGGCCTTGGGGCAGTGTGGATTGGTGAAATTCTTAAAAACAAGGAGAAGGTGGCCGCAATGCTCGATCTGCCCGAGAGGCTTGAGCTCATGGCCATCGTCGCAGTTGGGGAACCCGCTCACAGGGAACAGACTTCTCACCGAAGGCCCGTTGAAGAGCTCATCATTTTTGAAAAGTAATGATTTTTAAAAGTAATAATGAATAATAATCTGAATAAATGGATGAGGTGATAGGACATGATATTTGAACAATTTGCAGTGGGCATGCTGCAAACCAACTGTTACATCATCGGGGACCCAAAATCCCAAAGGGCAGTGGTGATCGACCCCGGGGGCGATGGGGACAAAATCGTTCGCCGGATCAAGGCCCTTGGCCTGGAGCTTTCCGCCATTCTCAATACTCACGCTCATTTTGACCATGTCATGGACGCATGGCGTGTCAAGGAAGAACTGGGGGGAGAGATTTACCTGAGCAAGGGGGATGAAGTTCTTTTGAATGACAGAATGGTGGGCATGGGAGCCATGGGAAAATCCTCCACGGACAACTCCAACAAAATCGATCGCTTCCTTTCCGAGGGAGAAACGCTCCAGTTCGGCGGCATTCACCTCCAGGTGCTGTCCACGCCGGGACACACCCCGGGACACATGTCTTTCTACTCCAGCGAGAGCGGAAGGATTTTTGTGGGGGACACTCTCTTTGCGGGCTCCATCGGCAGAACGGACTTTCCCGGGGGATCCTACAACCAGCTCATCCAGTCTGTACGGGAAAAAATATTCACCCTTCCGGGAGAAACACGCGTTCTTCCTGGCCACGGCCCCCACACCACGGTGAACCGGGAAAAGCGAAGCAATCCTTTTTTTCGCTGATCTTTCGTTCCGCTTCGCCCAATGAGGTTGCATGCTCTCCTGCGCACCCTCCATGCGTCACCTGACCCACGTGGACCTCTCACTTCAGCAAGAGACACGTCTGAAACCCTTTTCACCATAAGGATCGAGAAATGGAATCAAAGAAAATCAAAAGGCTTGCAGCTACGGCTCTGCTCCTGGGTCTCAGCGTGGTCCTTGTGGGATGCGCCACATGGGGAGGGTCTTCGGGGCCTCCACCCAGTCCCATCGCCAGTTCCCCTGCAGCCATGCCTTCCACGGCGGCCCCTCTGACGCCAAGACCCATTTTCTATGACTTTCCCGACATTCCTTTTCCACAGGAACTGTCCGTGGTTCAAAGGGATTCCTATATCTTTCAATCGGGTCCCAGCAAGGCCGGCCTGCTGACTCTTCGGGGAAGAGTGGACACCAATTCGGTCATCAATTTCTTTCAGGCCGCCATGGTTCGTGAGAACTGGGAGCAGCGGGGAGGATTCCGCTATCGAAGGTCGGTGCTCATCTTTCAAAAGCCGGAAAAGGTCTGTGTGATCAAAATTTACGACAAACTCTACTACACTTACGTGGAAGTTTATGTGGCACCCTCTTCAGGCCCCATTTGAGGCGGGGGCGCTCTCTTCATGGTCACGGGGCGGCAGGCCCCCGATGCCCGCTCTGTGCCATTGGCAGGGGCACCAAATCAGGGCGATGGACCCTGTGAGGCTCCACGTCCTCATATGGACCAGACATTGGGGGGCGGGAGAAAAAATCATCCCTTATGAGGATAACAAGAGGCATTGCTTCCAATGGGCATGAGTGGCAAATCGTTGCTGGTGGGAGTGAGCGGCGGAATCGCTGCCTATAAATCGGCGGAACTGGTGAGAAGCCTGGTCAAGTGCGGGGCATCGGTGCAAGTGGTCATGACCCGCAATGCGACCCACTTCATAACCCCCCTGACGCTCCAGGTTTTGTCGGAACAACCCGTGTGCCTCGACCTGTTCGACCTGGAGGCGGAATCTCAAATCGGCCACATTCAGGCGGCCAGGGCCGCTGAGCTTATCGTGGTGGCTCCCGCCACAGCCAACATCATCGCAAAGATGGCCGCGGGAATTGCGGACGATTACCTCACCACCGCCATTCTGGCCGCAACAGCACCCGTTCTGGTCTGCCCGGCCATGAACGTGAAGATGTTCGAGCATCCCGCCACTCAGAGAAATCTCGGTACGCTCAAAGACCTGGGCTATCATGTGCTGGATCCGGATGTGGGGTCCATGGCATGCAAAGAGGAAGGGGCTGGACGGCTGGCGGACCTTTCCAAAATCATGGAGAAAATCCAAACACTCCTGACCACCCCTTCCCTCGCTGGGCTGAAAGTTCTCATCAGCGCCGGCCCCACCTGGGAACCCTTTGACCCCGTACGGTTCATCACCAATCCCTCCAGCGGCAAAATGGGTTTCGCCCTGGCAAGAGTGGCTGCCCGGCGTGCCGCAGAGGTGCACCTCGTTACGGGACCCGTCTCCCTTGCCCCCCCTTCGGAAGTGACCCTTCACCGGGTGGTCACCGCCCGGGAGATGCAGCACCAAATTGAAGAGCTTGCTGCGCACATGGACGTCATCATCATGTCCGCGGCTGTGGGCGATTATCGCCCTTCTCAGACCGCTCCCCAGAAGGTGAAAAAGATCGAAGGCCGCCAGGAGGTTGTCTTGGAGAAAAATCCCGATATTCTCCTCTCCCTGGGCCGGGCCAGAAAGGACAGCCAATGCCGGGTTCTGGTGGGCTTTGCAGCGGAAACGGAAAACCTTCTGGAAAACGCCCGGGAAAAGCTTGAAAAGAAAAACCTCGACTTCATCGTGGCCAACAACCTGACGCAAAGGGGTTCAGGCTTTGCTACGGACACCAACCAGGTGAAAATCCTGGAGCGGTCGGGAAAAATTCTGGAGCTTCCTTTCATGACCAAAGAGGAGGTCGCCGAGAGGATCTGGGACCATGTGGAACTGTTCCTTGAGGCCAAAACCTCATGAAACCACCCCACCCGGTCTTGAAGGAAATTCCTGATGTTCTGCGCCAGCTTCGCTGCCTTCTGGAAGGATACTCCATGGCGGGCATGGCCCGTTATCCCGCAAAACCCCCTTATCCCGCAAAACCATGGAGCGCGGACAGCGCTCAGGGTGGTCAGCCCGAGCCTGTGAGGGCCATTCCCAGGTGCAGGGGGAAAGACTTGAGGGCCATTGAGGAAGAACTGGCAGGATGCACCCGCTGCCGGCTCCATGAGCAGCGGAAAAATCTTGTTTTTGGAGAGGGAGCTCAATGTCCATCCCTTGTTTTTGTGGGAGAGGGGCCGGGATTTGAAGAGGATGTTCAGGGAAGGCCTTTTGTAGGAAAAGCGGGAAGACTCCTGGATAAAATGATACAATCCATTGGTTTGGAGAGAAACGGCGTCTACATCTGCAACGTGGTCAAGTGCCGTCCTCCCAAAAACCGTACACCACAGCAGGAGGAGATGGAAACGTGCTTCCCGTATCTGGCCCGCCAATTGGCTGCTTTATCGCCCAAGGTCATCTGTGCTCTGGGAGCCTGCGCGGCCCAAACCCTCCTGGGCACGGGAAGCGCCGTTTCCCGATTGAGAGGCAAGGTTCATTCCTGGCGGGGGACACCTCTCATTTGCACCTTTCACCCGGCATACCTTCTCAGGAACCCCGCCCAAAAGAGTGCATCATGGCAGGATCTTCTGCACATACGCACCTTGCTTGAGAAGGATACGGAAAACCACTGAAGGAAACGTCCATGTTCAAGTGGCACATGAGCACATACAAGAGACCCATATGGCTGATGGTCCTTATTCTGGCAGGGGCATTCTGGCTTTTGAGCGGAACGACCTCTTCTCAGAACAGGCACATGAATATCATCGAGATCAAGGACAGCATCAACCCCGGGGTGGAGGAGTACATCCGCCATGTCATCGACCGGTCGGAAAAAGAGGGGGCGGAAGGGCTGATCATTCTGCTGGACACCCCCGGGGGGCTCGTCACTTCCATGAGGGGCATCACCCAGGCGATTCTCAACAGCAGGGTGCCCATCATTGTTTTTGTTCACCCCAGCGGCGCCCAGGCGGCATCGGCGGGAGTTTTCATAACGGCTGCGGCCGACATCGCCGCCATGGCGCCGGGAACCAACATAGGCGCCGCAAGCCCCGTTTTGGGCAGGGGAGAAGACATTCCCGACACCATGAGTGAAAAGGTGATTCAAGACATGCTCGCCTTTGCCCGAAGCATCGCCAGCGAAAAAGGGAGAAATGCCGAGTGGCTGCAAAGGGCCATCACCGAAAGTGTTTCCATCACGGCCGAGGAGGCTTTCGAAAAAAACGTCATCGACCTGGTGGCGGACGATGTTCAAGCCCTCCTGGACCGCCTCGATGGATGGGAGATTCGCAAGAAGGGTGAAACCATCACCTTCAATACGGTGGGAATTGAACAGCGGTTCATCGAGCCCGGCTGGCAGCATAAGATCCTTCGAGCCATCAGCAACCCCAACATTGCCTACATACTCCTCATGCTTGGACTGGCGGGCCTTTACTTTGAACTGTCTCAGCCAGGGGCCATATTCCCGGGAGTCATTGGGGGCATTTCTCTGGTGCTGAGCCTCTATGCCATGCAAACCCTTCCTGTCAATTACGCGGGCTTCCTGCTCATCCTTCTGGCCGCTATCTTTTTCATCCTGGAAGTCACCGTGCCCTCCTATGGCCTGCTCAGTGTCGCGGGAATCGTCTCCCTGGTGCTGGGATCTCTCATGCTCTTCCGCACACCGGACACGACCATACAGCTGGCCATGTATGTGTTCCTTCCCACAGTGATGGCCGCTTCCGCCTTTTTCGCCACTGTGGCGGCATTTGCCGCCAGGGCGCAAGTGAGCACACCTCGGACAGGCACGGAGGCCATGGTGGGCATGGTGGGTGAAGTGACCCTGGACCTCGCGCCACAGGGAAAAGTCTTCGTCAATGGAGAAACCTGGAATGCCGAATCGGAAGAACCTGTTTTGTCCGGGGAAAAGGTGGTGGTTTTGGCCGTTGTCAATTTAAAGTTGAAAGTCCAAAAGATCGGTGCTAGATAGGACAAATCATTTTTCTAAATAATCACATTGGAGGAGTGTTGTTTTGGGAGACTTCGGCATGTCTATTTACGGGATACTTGCGATCGTCATCTTTCTGGTGATGATATTGGCAAACGCCATTCGCGTTTTGAACGAATATGAGAGGGGCGTTATTTTCAGGCTGGGACGGGTGATCAATGCAAAGGGCCCCGGCCTCATTTTTCTCATCCCCATCATCGATAAGATGCAGAAGGTGAGCCTTCGCCTCATCGCTGCCGATGTGCCGCCTCAGGACGTGATCACCCGGGACAATGTGTCCGTCCAAGTGAATGCGGTTATCTACTTCCGGGTGGTGGACCCCGTCAAATCCATCGTTTCCGTGGAGAACTTCGTTTATGCCACCAGTCAGCTGGCCCAGACCACCATGAGAAGCATCTGCGGTCAGGCGGACCTGGACGACCTGCTTTCCGAACGGGAAAAGATCAATACGCAGATACAGGAGATTCTTGATCGCCACACGGATCCCTGGGGCATCAAGGTCAGCGTGGTGGAACTCAAACACATCGACCTTCCCGAGGTGATGCAGAGGGCCATGGCCCGGCAGGCGGAGGCGGAACGAGAGCGCCGGGCCAAAGTCATCGCAGCGGAGGGCGAATTCCAGGCAGCAACGCGCCTCGCCGACGCTGCGCAAATCATCCAGGAGCATCCCATCGCCCTTCAGCTGCGCTACATGCAGACGCTTCGAGAAGTGGCCTCCGATCAGAACTCGACGACCATATTCCCCATACCCATAGACTTATTCAAACCTTTCATATCCATGGCCGAGATGGTGGTACAGCAGAACCAGAAGAAGGAGTAGTATTGTGGGCAAAAAGAAAGAAAAGCAGGTCAAGGAAAAACCTCTCGAAAAAATGACAGCCAAAGAACTCAGGGAGATGGCTCTTTCCCTGGAGGGCATTGTGGGCGTGCATGCCATGAACAAGGCCGAACTCATCTCCAACATCAAAGAGGCGCGTGGCATCGAAGACAGCGGGGAAAAGAAACGTGCCGTGGATGTTCGATCTGTCAAGAGCAAGATCCAGGAACTTCGAGCCAAACAGCTTCAGGCGAAGGAAGAAAAGAACAACAAGCTCGTGGATGCTTTCAGGAGAAGAATCAGCAACCTGAAGAAGAAAACAAGGCGCTCAGCCTGAAAAGCCCGACTGCGGCCGCTCACGGCAGGGGATAATTTCCTCATTGTTGTTCATGAAGCTTTTCGTGTCATCATTCATCTTGCATTTTGGAGCACTGAACCCGCAAATGAAAGATGTTTCCAATAGCTGAAATACCATCGGGCGAGTGCTTCGGCAGTATGCCGTGCCTTTTCCGGTGTTCAGCTGCTTTTTTAGAGGGTTGAGAAGAGGGCGAAACTAACCACTATTCCACAAGGAGGGTATCATGCCGGCCAACAAGAAGGTGCTCGCAGCCGTTTCCGCAGCCGTGAACGCATACATTCAGGATGATGAGGCGGCACTTCAACAGAAAACTCTTGCAGAAAGACCGTCACAGCCCTATAGTTCGTGGGTGATGGCTGGCAGGACGTCCAGCATGGATGTCCGCCGCGTGTGGCAAATGAGGCTGGTGCGCTGATCATCATTTTATTATTTATTTTTCCCCTTTACCAGTGTGTGCTCAGAGTGCTAGTGTGCCGGGTTGACAGGTGCAGGGCCAATCTTGAGATCAGAGGGTGCCGTGTGCAGGGCGATTGCTGATGTCTTTTTCCAATGATGGTCAGGTTCCCGGCCTTTTCGCAATATTCAAGGTTCACCATTCCCTGTAAGAAAAATATGAATTCTGACGCTGGAGTAAGTTCTGGAGAGCATCTCGAACGGATTGCAAAAGGAGAAGGAGAGTTAGATGGAGAAGGTGCAACATGGAAAGCTGATATCCGGACTTCTGGATGATGAAAAAGTTCCCGTGACCAACCCCGTGAAAATTCAGGATCTGACCTTTCGTGACGGCCATCAGTCCCTCTTCGCCACCCGTGGGCGCAATGAGGACTTCATGGAAATCGCTGAAGAAATGGACAAATGCGGTTTCTATTCCATGGAAGTATGGGGTGGCGCCACGTTTGACACCATGCACCGCTTTCTGGGCGAAGATCCATGGCAGTCACTGCGCAACCTCAAGGAGAAAATCAAAAATACTCCCTTCTCCATGCTCTTGCGCGGGCAGAACCTGGTCGGATATCGCAACTATGCGGACGACGTGGCAGAAGCTTTCGTGGATCGTGCCGCAGAAAATGGCATGGACATTTTCCGCGTTTTCGACGCACTCAACGACTACAGAAACTTCGAAACGGTCGTCAAGATCATCAAGAAAAAGGGCAAGCATTTCCAGGGCAGCATGTGCTACTCCCTGACCGAAGACCGGATGGGCGGCCCCGTTTACAACCTGGAATACTACCTCCAGAAGGCCAAAGACCTGGAAAACATGGGCGCCGACACCATCTGCATCAAAGATATGGCCGGTCTCATCAATCCCTACGATGCCTATGTGCTGGTGAAGGCTCTCAAAGAAACGGTGAAGGCCCCCATTCATCTGCACAGCCATTTCACTTCGGGCATGGCAGACATGGCCCTTTTGAAGGCCATCGAAGCAGGTGTCGACATCGTGGACACCTGTCTCTCTCCCTGGGCTTACCGCACCTCTCACCCCGGCATTGAGCCTCTCGTGGCCACACTGCGCGGAACAGACCGAGACACGGGCCTCGACCTCAAGCAGCTGGCCGTGTGCAGTGAATACTTTGAAAAAGTTTCCGCCAAGTACAAGCACCTGCTGGACACCCGCATGTCCATCATCGACATCAACGTGCTCCTCCACCAGACACCCGGCGGCATGCTGTCCAACCTGTACAACCAGCTCCGTGACATGAACGCCCTCGACAAGATGGACGAAGTGTTCCGCCAGCTTCCCATCGTTCGCCGCGAACTGGGCCAGGTGCCTCTCGTCACCCCCACTTCCCAGATTGTGGGAATCCAGACCGTCAACAACGTTCTCTTTGACACGCCTCAAGAGCGTTACAAGATGACCACCGCGCAGGTCAAAGACCTCTGCTATGGTCTTTACGGAAAAACCGCTGTCCCCATCGATCCCGAAGTTCAAAAGAAGGCTCTCAAGGGTTACGCCCGCGGCGAAACTCCCATCACTGTCCGCCCCGCAGATGTTCTTGAGCCAGAACTTCCCAAGGCAGAAAAAGATGTGGAAGGACTCGCCAAGGATTTGGACGACATTCTGATTTATGCGCTCTATCCGACCACCGGAAAGCGGTTCCTCAAGTGGAAATACGGCCTGGAAGAGATTCCCGCAGAAGTAAAACCCAAGACTATGGAGGATGTGATGAGAGAGGAAGAATTGGTCAAAAAAGCAAAAGCCGGCCTTCTCGTTGAAAAATCTGCCAAAGCCGCCCCTGAAAAGGGTCCCGGCACGCGTATCTTCAACGTTTTCGTCGATGGTGAATATTTTGAAGTGGAAGTTGAGCAGGTTGGCGGCGCAGCTCCTGCCGTTGCTGCAGCTCCGGCTCCCCGCACCGCCCCCACCGTAACCCCCAAGGCCGCCGCCCCCGCTCCTGCGGCAGCTCCC
>SL_3KL_010_SEDDRAFT_10006268_pt1 | contig 10646 bp, 11 predicted proteins | sample SodLakKL_010_SED_2_FD_10381 | JGI IMG/M metagenome (IMG submission 10381)
AACTGCGTCAGGTACCATGATCTCCCTTTTTTGAAATTATAGCCATAGTAAGAAGGTTCTTTGATCCTGGCGCTTTCCAGTTGTGGATGGAAGTTCAGGTAGTTAAACAGGCTTGTCGTGCCCGAACGCACTGCCCCGATAATGAAGAAGTCCGGCTTGCCGCGCGGTATCAGCAGCTTACAGGCATTAACGATACTGCATGCTGCATGCTTGACCGGTTTCTTGAGGCTTAGCGGGATCCTTTGCTTTATGCTGTTTATCATTTTTGCCGTGCGTTGGTGGTTTTCGCCGGTCTGCGATTCATTTCAGGGTTATGCCGCCGTCGATGGTGAAGATGCTTCCGGTGATCCATTTTGCTGCATCCGACAGCAGGTAAACGCATGCATGGGAGACATCTTCGGGCTTGCCTGGTCCCAGGGGGTACCGTTTGTAATGTTCATCTATTTGTTCCTCCGAGATTATGCCGCTGCTTAACAGGTTGGTTTTGATAAATCCCGGCTGGATCATGTTCACCCTGATCTTTAAGGGGGCCAGCTCCAGGGCGAGAACCTTGCCGAATGAGTTGACCGCCCCTTTTGTTGCCGAGTACAATGCATTGCCCGGTTTTGGGTGGTTGCGGCGATGGAGGATATGAATATGACCGAGGCGCCTTTGTTTATCTTTTTTGCTTTGAGGAGGCGTTTTATGATCTGGATGGAAGAGGTGATGTTGGTTTGAAAGACCTCTTCAATTGCATCGTCCTTGATGTGTTTTACGGGCAGTGTTTTGACGATGCCTGCACACAGGACAACACCATCCAGCCGGGGAAGCGGGTTTGTGATGTTATCAATGTCGTCCTTGTTTGTCATATCAGCGATGATTTGCCGGTGACCGGCGCCATCGAGCTGATCATATGTTTCGGCAAGGCGTTTCCGGTTCCTGCCGGAAACAATCATGTTCGCCCCCATTTTTGAGCATTCGATGGCGATGCTCTTGCCAATACCTGACGAGGCGCCTGTTACAAAAACCGTTCTTCCTTTCAATGAGAATGGGTTATGGCTTGTCATCGTTGTTCTTTCTTAGCAGTTCATATTTTTCTGACCCCCACCGGGTGTGAGAGCATTGCCTTTGCATCTTCCAGCTTTAGCAGGGGGTGCAGGAGCTTTCTGTTGATCATGCCGCAGGCTACCGTGGCAAGTCCTTCGGAGGCGCAGTACAGGTAGATGTTTTGGCTGACATAGCCGGCATCCAGGCCGGAAAAGAACGCCCGTTTTTTTTCCAGGTAGTTGCCCATCTTGCTGAAGTCGGCGACCAGGCATACTGACAGCGGTGCTTCTTCAAAGAAGGGCTGGCGGCCTGCCGAGCTGCGGTGGTCGCCGTCGCGTATCAATGCCAGCTGGTTGTTCAGGGCGTCGTACAGATAGATGCCGGAAGGGAGAAAGACATAGAGTTCAATCTCCTGGTGGTTTTTTGCTGAGGGTGCTGTTCGCAACCCCTTGTCTTCGTGGGTCTCCGGACTGCTGCTGATGCCGTTGGCGGCCCAGAGCAGCTCTGACAACTGCTGGTCGGTGACGGGTTCTTCTGAGAATGTGCGCACCGACCGCCGTTCTTTCAGGGCTGCCATCAGCGGAACACCCTTATCGGCAGCCGGGGAGGGCAATGAAAACAAATCGCGTGAGGCGACAGCCCCGGTGATTTCGAACGTGTTCGTTTTAGTCAAAAAGAATGGGGTTTTTAAGTTGTGAATACATTTTGATACATGTTTTGCCTTGGGGGTTCTTCAGCCACGATTTGAAAGCGATGGTCTTGTCCGCCCGGTTCACCTCAACAACCCTGGAGACTACCGTACAGGTCTCATCAACAAATAATGGCCGGATGAATGTCACCTCCCTTTGTACCAGGACGCTCCCGGCCTTGGACAAAAATTTTCCCAGCGTGCCGGTCCTGGAAGCAGCGAGCATACCGTGCACCACCATCTTTTTATATGGTGTATTCAGTGCATACTCTTTGTCGAGATGCAGCGGATTGGTGTCTTCGGTGATCCTTGCAAAGGTTTCCACGTCTTCTTTCTGGAACACGATCTTGTCTTCAAAAGAGCTGCCTGTTGTCAGTTTGTCTTTCATGGGTTGTTGGTGTTGTGTTTTTGCCGGTTGTTGACGGCCATTGGTTGTCGGTCTTCGGAACAGCGGGGGGGGGTCATGCGTCCTCTTTCCTGCTTTTCACCAGGTTGAACACATCCTCAATGGTTGAGGCATTACGAATGTCGTCGCCGCTTAGCTCTACGTCATACTCCTCGTCGACCATGGCAATGACTCCCAGGGCGGTTAAGGAGGACCATTCTTCCAGGCTCCTGAACTCCGTGTTGATTGAAAACTCGCTTGCGGGCGTGTCGTCAAACTGTTCTGCAAACAATGCGACAAACTGTGTTGGTTCCATAGTTTATTGTTTTTCTTGTCTGATTTTTTATTAGAGGTTTGTTTTTTTTGCGGGGTTGCCAAACACCGTTGTGTTGGGTTTTACGTGTCTGATAACGACACTTCCGGTGCCCACCACTGCTTTTGTCCCGATGGTGATGCGGGGCAGCACGGCTGCCCGCGGATTGATCTGTGCGCCGTTGCCGATCTTCACTTTGCCGCCCAGAAAAACAAAGGGTCCCAGGTGGCACCAGTCGCCGACCGTGCAGTCGTGTCCGATCACAGAATATGTCTGGACATCGACAAAGTTCCCGATCGAAACGCCTGATGAGACAACCACATATTCCCAGATGATACAGCCAACACCCAGGGTTGTTGTTTTCGGGATCCTGACGGCAGGATGAACCAGGGAGATGAAGGTGCCGCCTTTGTCTGATATCATTTGGGAATATCTGATCTTGTCATCCACCTTGCCAAGGGCGCAAATAAACACGTCATCCGGGCCCGGCTCATAGCTTTCAACAGGGCTGATGATTGGCGGATAGTCTTCGAACGCGGCGAGTGCATCCTCTTTGTCGTCAAGAAACCCTTTGACAACAAACTCCTTGCGGGCATCCTGGCAGTCTTTTGCCAGGTAATACACCTCGCGGCCATAGCCCCTGGCGCCGATTATGATGAGGTTCTTCATTTGTGCCGATCCATTGTTTTGTATGATATAATGGCTAACGCTTCATTTGTTTTAAAGTTCGATCATATCGCAGCAACAGGCGTTTTGAAGCGTAAAGAAAACGCTGCCCCATGAGAGTCCGACGCCAAAGCCACATGCCATTATTTTCAGGCTTTTGTCCCTGCTCCCGTTCATTGCGTCTTTCATCCGGCTGACCATGACCAGGGGAATGGAAGATGATGAGGTGTTGCCAAAATCTTTCAGGACGAGGGGTGTTTTTTCCGCGGGGATGTTGAGTTTTTTGATGATCTTATCGATCATCATCTTGTTGGCCTGGTGAAACACAAAATAGTCTATCTCGTCTTTGTTGAGCTGAAACTGTTGCATCAGTGCGTTGATGCTTTTTGGGGGTTTGGAGATCCCGAAAGAGAACACCGACATCCCATCCAGGTGGGTATGTAGCCGGTTGTGGACGATCCCCGGCCCGTACTCTTTTTCTTTCAGAGAGTCAGCGGAAAAGGGGTTTCGGGCGCCACCATCTTCCACGATGATGGCCCGGTATCCTGTGCCATCAGTAGCCAAATGGGTCATGATGCCCTGTGCGCCTTCTTTATAGACGAGGGCGGTGGCTGTTCCGGCGTCTCCAAAGAGGGGGTATGTACTTTTGTCTTTCGGCGATTTGGTCATGCTGGTTGTATCACCGACCAGCAGCAGGGCTTTTCTGAACCTGCCCGCCGCAACGGCAGATGCAATGATTGAGAGCCCATAGACCCATCCTGAACATCCCATCGTGATATCCAGGCTCATGCATTCTTGTGGGAGGCCGAGTCGTCCCTGCAGGATGCAGGCCGTGGCCGGATGTAAATAATCGGGGGTGCCTGACACAAAGACAAGACAATCGATCTCGCCTTTTTCCCAGTTAAGTTCTCCGATGAGGCGTTCTGCCGCATGGTAGCACAGGTCGGAGGCGCAGACCCCGGGACTTACAATGCGCCGTCGTTCCACGCCGGTTGTTTCGACAAACTTGTTGAGCTCGCCGTTGTTTTGGAAAAGGTTCAGGCTTGCGTTTTCCTGTATGTTGGATGGGACGCAGCCAGCCAGTCCAACGATTTCTATGTTTTTAATGTGCTGAAATGCCACTTTTGGTTGATTTATTTTCTGGTGCCGGCCTGGCCGTTCAGCCGGCGGCATGTTTCATAAGGCTTATATCTCTATCAGGTCGCAGCAATACGCATTTTGCAGTCCAAAGAAAACGCTTCCCCATGAAAGCCCTGCGCCGAAGCCGCAGGCTATCACGTTCAGCCTTTGATCACCGCCGTGGTTCATTGCGTCTTTCATGCGGAGCACCATGGTCAATGGAATGGATGCGGTGGATGTGTTGCCAAAATTTTTCAAAATGCCCGGTGTTTTTTCTTTTGGCAGCTTCAGCTTGTTCCCGATCTTATCATTCAACACCTGGTTGGCCTGGTGAAACACAAAATAGTCTATCTCGTCTTTGTCGAGCTGAAACTGTTCCAGCAGCGCCCTCACGCTTTTCGGGGGTTTGGTGATCCCAAAGGAGAACACCGACATGCCATCCATGTAGACATGCAGCCTGGTACGGTGAACGCCCGGCTCAAACTCTCTGATTTTCAACGACTCTTCATTAAAAGGGTTTCGGGCACCGCCGTCTTCCATGATGATGGCCCGGTAATTGTCGCCGTCGGTGGCCATATGGGCCATGATGCCCTGTGCCCCTTCTTTATAGACGAGGGCGGTGGCTGTTCCGGCGTCTCCAAACAGCGGGTATATGTTTTTAAGTTTTGGGTTTTTGTTAACATTTACCGTATCTCCTGCCAGCAGCAGTACCTTTCTGAACTTGCTCGTGGAAACGAGTGATGCGATGATTGAGATGCCGTAGACCCATCCGGAGCATTCCAGGGAGATGTCAAAACTCATGCACTCACTGGGGAGGCCCAGGCGCGACTGCAGGATGCATGCCGTGGCCGGGTGCACGTAATCGGGGGTCCCGGAGACGAACACGAGGCAGTCGATCTCATCCTTTTTCCATTTCAGCTCTGTTATGAGGCGATCGGCAGCCTGGTAGCACAGGTCTGAGGCACAGATGCCGGGATCACCCAGGCGCCTGCGCTCTACACCGGTGGTTTCGACGAACTTTTTGTACTCTTGTGGGCCGGCAAAAAGGTCCAGGTTCGCGTTTTCCTCTGCCCCTGAGGGCACGCAGGCCGCCAGGCCAACGATCTCGACGTCTTTAATATGCTGGAAAGCCACCCGTTACAGATTTTGGTGATGCATTGCCCGGCTGCCAGACAAAAGGAGTTCTTTCAGCCGGATGGTGCTTTGGTGCAAAAATAGTCAAATAGCCACATATTTTGATCATGTTGTTTTCAATGAGCCGCTGTTTATTTTACTGACCTGTTTTCTTTTTGCCCTGCAATGTCCGCGGCTTTTTTCATGCAGACTTTCACAGACCCGGTTTCTTTAAGTTATTTCAGCTGCCAGCGTTTGTTCGTTTTGGGCATTATTCCTGTCTTATGTTGTGGGGCCGTTTATAAAAAAGACCATGTTTGATGATCACATAAATTGCCCGCACACCATCGCGCCATCCGGTTTTCTTTCCTGCAGCATAAGTGCGTCCGGCATAGGAGACGCTCACTTCCCTTATGCGGAGGTTCGGCGTTTTTGCCAGAAGGGCGGTTAGTTCGGGTTCAAATCCAAAACGTTGCTCTTTTAGATCCATGGATTTTATGAGTTTAAGCGGGAGGAGCTTATTGTAATCAGCAGGGTCATATTCGGATCAGCATCCTGGATAATCAGCAGGTCGCCGGAAGCGTGACGGGTTCCTGTGTGCAGGGATGCCCCCGTAGAGACGCACGGCCGTAGAGACGCACGGCAGTGCGTCTCTACATGTGGCATGTCCAACGATCTCCGTGTGATTCACCACGTGGACAAATCCACGATCATTATGCTGAAATTGTTTTAAAATCTGCGATTATCTGCGTTTTTTATCTGCGGGGATCAGCGGGAAATATTTTCATTATGCTTTGCGCGTCATTATATGCTTCTCATGTCATTTGTTGTCATACGTCTGCAACAACCATTTCCATACAGGAATGACCTCAATGATGAGTTCGTGCTCCCTGATTGTGTCTTCCTCGTCTTTGGTAATGATAAGCATGCGATCCACCGCGATCTGTTTGGATAACCTGTGCAGTGCGCTGACTTCTCGACGGCGTGTTTCAGCATCCTGAATGTTGTAAGAAACCTGGACGGCCAGTTGCGCAGAAGGCACGTAAAAATCAACTTCTATCCCGCGATGGTAAAAATATACTTCTTCTCCATAAAGTCTTCTCAACTGAATGGCGACCTGGTTTTCCAGCAGAGATGTCAACGGGTCAATCAAAAACAGGTTTAACAAGCCGTTGTCGCTGAAATAATATTTTTTATTCGACACTTTGTCAGCCAGCTTGGCCGCTATGTTTTCAAACGAGAATATCAACCACGACTCCTGCAGGTAACCAAGGTAATCAATAACGGTATCTGTGCTGATCTTTTTTCCTGAAGAAGATACCACGTTGGCCAACCGGTTAAATGAAGTGGGCTGTTTGACACTGCCGGCAAGTTTTCTGATCAACACCTGCAAGGCAAAAGCATTGCGCACCTTATAGCGAGTAACCAGGTCGCCCAACAGAATCTTTTGATACAGGTTGCTGAGCCAGGCTCTTTTGTCGGCAACCACCGTCAACTCCGGCAGCCCCCCAAAACGAAAGTACGTTTCATATGCTTTCGTAATGTCTTTGTAATGGCGGTAAATGACGTTTTTGTCGTGGATGTTGACACCCATTGACACAAGATATTCGCCAAATGAATAGGGGTAAATATGTTGTATCACATACCGCCCTCCAAGTGTTGTGGCTATTTCACTGCTTAACATCCTGGCATTGCTGCCGGTTACATAAACCCTGTAGCCCTGGTCGGCCAGCCTGCGGGCAAACTTTTCCCAGTGATCAACAAGCTGTATCTCATCCAGAAAAAAAACAGGCCTGTGGTCAAACATCTCTTCAAAACAAAGCTTGATGCGATCCAGGTCTGCCGTTGCCAGGGAAACAATGCGTTCGTCCTCAAAATTAAAGTATAACATCTCTTCTTTGGCATGACCAGCATCCAACAGATGCCTGATCTGCTGATACATCATGTAGGACTTGCCCGCCCGCCGCAAACCTGTAAACACATAATTCAGCTTGTCGTCAATCGCATACGAACGTTCCTGGAATGCAACATCCACAGCTCTTTGCTGATGCTCAATGATTAAATGCTTTATGATGTCTTTTTCAACCATTATTGTTTGCCAAAACTGTCGAATATGTTCGACAAATATATAGCATTTTTATCGAATATAAAAGAAGGGTGTCTTTTGTTGTGCTTCGCGTCACTTGCTTCGCGACCTGAACGTTAATACAAAAACCCAAACAACCAAAGGGGTATGGTGCGGTGTATCCCGTTTTCAATGTCGTCAACGGCAAGAAATGCGTTTTGTGTTAAAACACAAACATTATTAAAAATATTTGTAATACATCACAAAAAAACAAGCATTATACGACGCTGAGTTCCGGGAGGTGCAGTGCACCGGGATACACTTTTCGGATTTGGTGCAGGGCGGACCCCAGGACCTCGTCCATCTCGATATGCCGGAACTCCGCGTTTCGTCCCACCAGGTGCAGGTTGGAATACTGTTCGAAGATGTCCAGCACCTCTGTTCTTGCGTCTTCGAAACCCCGGTCATAGACCGGGTAACCAAACCTTTCCTGAACAACCAGTGTGTCATCAACCTCTTCTTCTTTCAGCAGCTGGTATCGAACGAGTCCGGACAACACCTCTTCCACGGGGCGGCTGGTCTGGCTTGTCACCTCGGCACATATCACGGTGCCGCGGGCATCGGGCAGGTGGTCGTAAAAGTTGCGGAACTCTGCCATCCTGTTAATCGCCAGGTCGCCATCACCGAAATAGACCCAGTGGTACGGCATGACCTGTGGCTTTTTTACATGTACAAACACCAGCTGGACGCCGCGAAAGCGAAGCTTTGAATCGTGTCCGAACATTTTGCCAAGGGTGGTGATCGGTATGGTGCTGAACACCCTGTCGCATTCGTAGAGGTGGGTTTTTCCATTTTGTTCATATTCAACGGCCTGAACCCGGCCATTCGCGTATTGCAGGCGGGTCACCGTGGCATTGAGCTGTATCTCTCCCCGGATGCGTTCCTCCATGGCCCTGGCAATGGTGCCATAGCCGTTTTGGACAGGATAGTAGAAGGTGTTGAAAAACGTTTTTGACCGGCGTTTGAACACATCTGCCAGTCCGGATGAGCGCAGCTTTTCGCGGCCCCAGGTGACGGACACCTCTTTTGGGGAAACCCCGAAAAGCTTTTTTGTATAGGGCTCGAAAAAGAAGTCGTACAGTCCTCTCCCGTACCTGTTTATTGCGAGTGCTTCGAATGATGTTTCCGGAAGCTTCGACTGGCTAAGAAAGCCTGCCACCAGGCGGTAGCCGGTTGACGGGGGGAATTTCAGCATCAGCTCCAGGGGGCTCACCGGGTCTTTCAGCACCCTTCCTTTCATCAGTATGCGGCTGTTTCGTTGGTGACGGCGCATGGGGGTCAGCGACCTGATCAGTGCGATCAGCTCCTTGTCGTGGGTATATAACCGGTGGGGCGCGATGTCGCAAGGGATGTCATGCCACCTGAAGGTGCGTGCAAGGCCACCCGTCTGGCCTGCTGCCTCAAACAGGGACACCCTCCTGCCCGTCTTCGACAACAGCCACCCGAGGCTCAGCCCCGCAATACCACCTCCAAGAATGGCAATCTTTTCCCCTTCAGCTGCTTTTGTTTTCATTAGTCAACCTGTTGTTTGTTGCCCCTTTTTGATCGTTCATAGACAAACAGCGGGGTATCGTGAACCCTTTTTACCTCTGTAACCGTTCCGGTCTTTTTCAGCGCATCCAGCAATGCCTGTTTTTGTGTTGGCGGGCAGTGTCCCAGGAGCAGATAGGCTCTGTCATGTTTTTCAATGGCGGCGACATTTTGCGACAGCCGCACCGGGTCGACATAGCCGGTGCGCACATAGGGTTCATCAAAGAAGATGGAAAAATACCATGAGCCGTAAATGGCTCCCTGGTGGGAGAAGGGCCCTGTGTGACGACGCTGCCATGGGCCCATCCGGTAGCCCGTTTTGTATTCATACTGGGCGATGCTCAGATGATACAGGTATACGGGCGTTTGGTCTTCGGCCGACAGGAGGTGTTCTATCAGGGGGTTCACTTCGCGGTAGCTGCGGTAAACGTTATCAGGGAAAAACATGCGTGCGGAGCCGATGTTGATCAGCACGATGGCGAACCCCAGTGCTATGGCGGATGTTCGCCAGCGTGTGTGTATTTCTCTGTACAGGGCCATCATGATCAGCATGTGGAGTGGGACCAGGAACAGGAGCAGGCGGTTTAACATCCCATAGAAGCCCAGGTATGATGACGCAAACAGCAATGCCAGGGCGGTCAGGGTAAAAACAAGGACGCCGCGGTATTTTTTAATGAAGAACAGCGACAAGGCCCCTGCGCTCATAGCGGCCACCAGAAAGATGGCTGGTAACTCAAAGGGCCCCAGGTAATGGGCTGCCATTGTCTTGATCAGCGTCAGATCTTCAAAGCCTTTCGGGACAAGGGGAAACCGGATTTGTTGCCAGAACGGTTGTGACAGGTTGGCTTCCAGGTTATGGAACAGTGTCAGGTAATAGAGTGAAAAGCTGATCAGGGCGACCATCCCGACAGCGAGGCTCCTGGCCATCTCTTCTTTGTTGGCCCTGAAGGCCGACCAGCCGAACCAGGCAAGACAGAACGCTGCCACGGGAAAGATGGAGGGAAAGGAGACCCAGGTCACCACGGCGCAATATGCCATCAGCCATCCTGTTCTGATCTTTTTGTGGATGGCCAGGTGAAAGAGGTACACAGAGACCAGGGTCATCATCCCATCCAGCATGTAAGGCTTAAACTCCAGGGAGTAGTTGATCAGAAAGGGTATCGTGGCGAAAAAGGCTGTCCCGATCCAGGGCCGCGGGTCGTCAAACACCTTTTTGAGTACGAGGTAGAACAGCGGCACCGATGCCATGCCTGCCAGCAGGGAGGGCAGCCTGAGGATATGTTCTGATGAGCCAAAGAGGTGTGTGAGCGTTTTTGTAAGCCAGAGGTATCCTATGGGGGCGCCCTGGCCGTAGTCGAGGGGCAGAAGCAGGCCAAGGTAGTCGCGTTGCACCAGCGAGCTGGCCAGCATGGCCTCGTCGACCCAAAAAGACCGGTTATAGAGGAAGGCCACGATGCGCACTGACAGGCCCATCAGGATCATCGCCAGGCTCAGGCCCCACAGGGCTTTTTCCCAGCTGCTGGAGAGGGCTGCAGGTGGTTTTAACAAGGCTTCACCTGTTTATGTTTACGTTGTTCTTTGGACTTATGCATTTTGTGTGTTGACGGAAGGCTGAAGACGGATGACGGATGACAGATGACGGAGCACCTTTTTCTCTTCAACTCTTTTCACTTTTCACTTT
>SL_3KL_010_SEDDRAFT_10006269_pt1 | contig 10645 bp, 9 predicted proteins | sample SodLakKL_010_SED_2_FD_10381 | JGI IMG/M metagenome (IMG submission 10381)
TAGCTGACACTACGTCGACCCGCCTGGAAGGAGTACGCCCCCGACACAGCGAGCAGATCGGCGTGCGTAGTAGAAGGGCGGTGAGATATGCGGGTTAGGAGCTGCAAGCGCCGAGCACCGAGGAAAAAGGGGTGTAGGGGCGGTGCAAGGCATGGGAGTCTGTGGGCATGACCGTTCCGGCCCGTCAGGGTGTGTTCTTTCCCTTTCTCCTTGGAACTCGGCGCTCGGCGCTAATCTCGCGTAGCGAGGTCGATCCCTTCCTCCGCGACCTTCGCCAGGTGATCGATCTGATCTTCGCTGATGACGTAGGGCGGCATCATGTTGTGCCTGTGACCGTATGTATTGCATCTTGGCGTCACCAGTCCACGCCCGCTTGAGCGCCTGTGGCGGGGTCATACAAATTGACTCCCGCGGTCCCCGTACGCCTTGCGATTGCGCGAACGAAACCGATGTATCTCCCCTGATCCCTGTCGAGCGCTTCCGCATCTGACGGAAAAACGGATTTGCCCGAAACCTCCAGCACCTGCTCGAAGTCACGCCAGTGACGCCAGCCATCCCTGAGGGTATCAACCCGGACATCGGTGACCCCGGCACTGCGGCTCCAGTGCTCAAGCCACCAGTCCGGTGTCTTGAAACTCCAGCACTCATCCTCCCAGAAAACCTTCCCGTTCGACTGTGGCCGGACAAGGTGCTCCGGAACGTCCGTGATCGGCTGCATCAAACCCGGAGTCACGATGCCCAGGTACCCCTCGGGCCGCAGAAACCGCGACAGATAGCCGAGATAGAGCACATCAGTGCCGAAATACTGGTAGGCATCGATGGACACGACGACATCGAAGAAGTTTGCCGGGAACGGCAATGCATGCGCTTCCGCACGCAGGGGGAAAACGGAATTTCCGACTCCAGCCGCTTCCGCTCTTTTCCAATTGTGGTCGGGGGTGATCCAGAGATCGGCCGCCCATACCTGGACGCCGAATTCCCTGGCCATGAAAATGCTGGTAAGCGACCGTCCGCAACCGAGATCCAGCACGCGCATACCGGATTTGAGAGGCAATGCATTCAGAAGCCACTCGACCAGCCACAGCGCATTCGGGCCCATCTGGTTATCGAGGACCCAGTCCGAGTCGTATCGGCCGGAAAGCGGGAACTCCGGCTTATTCAGGAGACTGTCGATATCGGTCACGGCATGCCTTCCCGCCATCCGGTTGGAGGTGATCGTCTGCCACCCGCCTCGCTCTCGTGCGCTGACCCCTCCCTTCAAGCGCGATCACCGGCCCGTCAAACATCGAGCTGGCGGCGTTCCGCATCGACTTGTCCGGACCATGCCCACCAGTCGGCAGGACAGGCCTCCAGGCGACCCGCACCCTGATACTGGGCGTCCCGCAACCAGATGTTATTCACGGGAGGCGCCCCACCGGGTATCCGGCTTCTCCACAAGCCCGAAGTATTGTCTGGACAACAACCGCTTCGACAACTGGCAGTCGTCACTCTACGGTCACCGACTTGGCGAGGTTTCTGGGCTTGTCGACGTCCGTGCCCTTGAGCAGGGCCACGTGGTAAGCCAGCAACTGCAGCGGCACCGTGTAGACGATGGGTGCCAGGTCGACATCGATATCCGGCACGTGCAGCGTGTGGCCGGTCTCCTCGACGGCGGTTCCCGCGTCCGCAAACACGTATAACTGGCCACCGCGCGCCTGCACCTCCTGCAGATTGGAACGCAGCTTCTCCACCAGTTCGTTGTTGGGCGCTACGGCCACGACCGGCATCTCGGAGTCCACCAGCGCAAGCGGGCCGTGCTTCAGTTCGCCGGCCGGATAGGCCTCGGCATGGATGTAGGAAATCTCCTTGAGCTTGAGCGCACCCTCCATGGCCACCGGATACTGCGCTCCGCGGCCGAGAAACAGCGCATGATGCTTTTCCGCGAATGCTTTCGCCAGCAACTCGATCTCCGGCTCGAGTTCCAGGGTCCGCGCTACCGTGGAAGGCAACGTGTGCAGCCCCTGGACAAGACGCCGCTCAACGTCGGCGGACATGGCGTGACGCCTGCCCAGGGCAATGACGAGCAGCATCAGGGCGACAAGCTGGGTAGTGAAGGCCTTGGTGGAGGCAACGCCGATTTCGGGACCGGCACGGGTCATCAGTACCAGGTCCGACTCGCGGACCAGCGAGCTTTCCGGCACATTGCAGATGGCCAGACTGGCGGCGTATCCGCGCGCACGCGCATCGTGCAGCGCCGCCAGGGTGTCCGCGGTCTCCCCGGACTGCGAGACAGTGACGAACAGGGTATCCGCGTCCACCATCGGGCGCACCCGGTAGCGGAACTCGCTGGCCACTTCCACATTGCAGGGCAGACCCGCCAGTTCCTCGAACCAGTAGCGGGCAACGATGCCCGCATGGTAGCTGGTGCCGCAGGCCACGATCTGCACGCGCTTGACGCGGTCGAACATGTCCGCCGCCGCGGGTCCGAAGGCCCCGGTCAGGACACGATCATGGGTCAGCCGTCCCTCCAACGTTTCCATGAGCACCCGCGGCTGCTCGTGGATCTCCTTGTGCATGAAATGCCGATAGCTGCCGCGCTCGGCGGCCTCGGAGGAGAGTTCCGAGCGCTGCCGGGGACGCTCCACCTGTGCGCCCGAGGCATCATAGACGGTCACGGTGTCACGCTGCAGATCCGCTACGTCGCCTTCCTGCAGGTAGATGAATTCCTGGGTCACCGGCAGCAGCGCGAAGACGTCAGAAGCCAGAAAGTGCTCGCCGATACCGACGCCGATGACGAGCGGACTGCCACGCCGCGCGGCAATCACGCGATCGGGCTCGCCCACGGCGATCACCGCCAAAGCATAGGCGCCCTCCAGTTCCGGAAGGGCGCTGCGGACCGCTTCAAGCAGATCTCCCGTTGATTCAAGCTGGTGGTGGATCAGGTTGACCACCACCTCGGTGTCGGTGTCGGACGTGAAACTGTAACCGGCATTCTGCAACTGCCGGCGCAGCGCGGAATGGTTCTCGATGATGCCGTTGTGGACAATGGCGACGCGACCACGCGCAACATGCGGGTGCGCATTGCGGTCGCTGGGCGTGCCGTGCGTGGCCCATCGGGTGTGGGCGATGCCGGTGTTGCCGGACAACGGCTCCCGCTCCAGGGCGGCGGCGAGTTCTTCCACCTTGCCGACCGCGCGGCGCCGACTGATCCCGCCTTCCGCCGCGTCCAGGACCGCCATGCCGGCGGAGTCATAGCCGCGGTATTCAAGGCGCCGCAATCCTTCCATCAGGATCCGGGTAACATCACGCTCGGCGACCGCGCCGACAATGCCACACATGAATGCTGTCCTCCTTAACTGCGCGCGCAACGACCGCAGGAACCGGCGGCGCCGTGGCGCCCGCTCCCCCGCTCAGTGCGTCAGACGATCCGACCATATGTGGACGGCACCACCAGCAGGGAATGCGAGGCCTGCCGAACGGTCCGCTGGGTGGTGCTGCCGAGCAGCAATTCCTGGACCGGGCTACGGCCGCGCTTGCCCATGACCAGCATGGTTGCCCCCACCTCGTTTGCAGTCTGCACGATTTCACGGGACGGCGTACCCGTGACCACCCGGGTTCGCAGTCGATCCGCGATAGCGGTCGGCGCACGGGCGACGATGGCCTCGAGACCGGCCCGGGCATTCGCCTCAGCCTTTGCCTGACCGATTCTCTCGCTTTCCTCTTCCTCCACCACGTGCAGGACGGTCAGGCGGCGCGCCTTCTCGGCCAACTGCAAGGCCATGGTTTCGGCGTCGCGGGCGCTGGCCGAAAAATCGGTTGCCAGCAGGAGGTCGGAGAATCCTCGACCGGTGACCGTTCTGGTTTCCGACTCGATGGGCTCCAGCAGCACGGGCGTCGTGGCCCTGCGCAACAGCTGGAGCACGGTGCTGCCACGCAGGAACTCGCGGAAATACTGTTCGCCGCGGGTCCCTGCAAGGATCAGTGAAGCGCCCCTGGCGCGAGCGATGGTCGCCACTTCGTGGGCCGGCTGGCCGGATCGCAGTTCGACATGAACCTCGAAGCCCGCCCGCCTCAACTCGTCGGCCTCTTCCTCCAGGCGACGGCGGACCTCGGCACGATGTTCCTCGGAGGCGGCGTCGGTGTGGTGGGACAGCAGAACGTTCACCAGTGTGAGCTCACGTGTGCCCCTCTCCCGTAACTCGTCCAGATTGTCCAACAGGAGCGCGGAGGCGGAGCCGAAATGGGCGGCGACAACGGTATGCTCGAACATTAATGATCTCCTTCCTGGGTACCTTCGGCCGGGCGACCGCAAAGCCACCCCCGTTTTTCATAATCGAGTCGTGCGCGATGGCCGTCAACCAGGCCGGCGGCGCTTGCGCCACTCCGGAACCACGGTCTGCTCGGTGCGGCTCAGGGCCAGGCTGTCGGGATCAACATCGCGGGTGACCGTGGTACCCGCACCAACCAGGGCCCGGGCACCCACGGACACGGGCGCCACCAACTGCGTGTCGGAACCGATGAAGGCACCATCACCGATCACCGTTTCGTGCTTGTGTTCGCCATCATAGTTGCAGGTGATGGTCCCGGCACCGACGTTGACGTCCCGGCCGACCGTGGTGTCTCCGATGTAGCTGAGGTGGTTGATCTTGCTGTTCTCTCCGATCCGACTCTTTTTCACTTCGACGAAATTGCCCAGCCGGGCGCCCTTGGCCAGGATCACGCCGGGGCGCAGGCGAGCGAACGGGCCGACCCGGGCCGAGGCTCCGATCCGGGCCTCTTCAAGCACGCTGTGGGGTTCGATCACGGCGCCGGCGCCAATCCGGCTGTCGCGGATNATGCAGTTGGCGCCAATACTGACCCCGTCCTCCAGCACAACTTCGCCCTCGAAAATGCAATTGACGTCAATGCGCACATCGCGACCGCACCGCAGGTGGCCTCGCACATCCAGGCGCGCCGGATCCAGCAGCGTCGTCCCCTCCAGCATGAGTTCTTCGGCGATGCCGGCCTGGTAATGCCGCTCCAGGCGCGCCAGTTGAGCGCGATCATTGATGCCTGAGACCTCGACTGAATCCGCCGCGACGATCGCGCTGATCGGCCGACCTTCGTCCCTGGCCAGGGCAACCACATCGGTCAGATAGTACTCCCCCTGGGCGTTGTCGCTGCCACAGGCCTGCAGCCAGCGCCGCAGGCGGGCGGCGCCGGCGGCCATCAGGCCGGTATTGACCTCGCGGACCGCTTTCTCCTCGGCGGTGGCGTCCTTCTCCTCCACGATGCGAACCACGCGACCTGCCTCGTCGCGGATGATCCGGCCATAGCCAGCGGGATCGTCAAGCTCCACCGTGAGCAGGGCCGGACCGTTCCCGGCCGCGGTCACGAGCGGCTGCAGGGTTTCGGGCCGGACCAGCGGCACGTCGCCGTACAGAACCAGAACCGTGGCGGCATCCGGTACATCCGGCATGGCCTGGAGCACGGCGTGGCCGGTGCCAAGTCGCCGGTCTTGCCGTACCCAGTGCACACGGCGCCCCGCGAACGCGTCGCGAACAAGATCAGCTCCGTGCCCGACCACGACATGCAGGGCATCGGAGTGGAGGGCTTCGGCGGTGTCGATCACATGGGCGAGCATGGGACGGCCGGCGAGAGCATGCAGGACTTTCGGATACACCGAGCGCATCCTTGTGCCCTGACCGGCGGCGAGGATCACTGTGTGTAGGCTCATGCGTACGCTCCCGTGAAGAGCTTTCCAGAATGCCGCCGGGAATGCCCCTTATCCAGCGCATTCGGTCCAACCGAAAAGTCTGTGCTCAACCCAGATACTAGCCAATCCGGGCGGATCATCGCGCACTTATCGCCACCGGCAGGCCGGCACAGGCGCCCGCCTGCGGACAAAAAAACCGCCGCGACCCGTGGGCAGCGGCGGTTCTCTGGAACAGGTGCACTGGCAGATGTACCGCGTACCGGCCTACTTCTTGCCGCCCCGTTTCTTGCGCAGGCTCTGCAGCGCCCGGATCTGTGCAGCCGCGGCCGCAAGTTCCGTCTGCGCGCGGGCATAGTCCATCTCACCGCTGCGATTGCGTATGGCTTCCTCGGCACGCTGCTTCGCCTCCAGCGCAGCGGCTTCATCGATATCCTTGGCACGTGCCGCCGTGTCCGCAAGGATGGTCACCGACTTCGGCTGCACTTCGAGCATGCCGCCGGAGACATAAAAGTACTGCTCTTCGCCGCCTGCCAGGGTAACCCGGACTTCGCCGGGCTGGAGCCGGGCGAGCAGGGGGGTGTGGCGCGGCAGAATACCGAGTTCGCCCTCGACCGAGCGCGCCACCACGAACTCCACCTCGCCGGAGAATATTTCTTCCTCCGCGCTCACCACGTCCAGATGCATCGTATTCGCCATTTGGGCCTACCTATGCGGTCGCGTTAGAGGGACTTCGCCTTTTCCACGGCTTCCTCGATGGTGCCGACCATATAGAAGGCCTGCTCCGGGAGGCTGTCGTACTCGCCGTCGACGATGCCCTTGAAGCCGCGAATGGTGTCCTTGAGCGACACGTACTTGCCGCTGGCGCCGGTGAAGACCTCGGCCACGAAGAACGGCTGCGACAGGAAACGCTGGATCTTTCGCGCCCGCGACACGATGAGCTTGTCGTCTTCGGACAGCTCGTCCATACCCAGGATAGCGATAATGTCCTTGAGTTCCTTGTAACGCTGCAGGGTGCCCTGCACCGCGCGGGCCACGTTGTAATGCTCCTCGCCGATCACCAGCGGATCGAGCTGGCGACTGGTGGAGTCCAGGGGATCCACCGCCGGGTAGATGCCCAGGGAGGCGATATCCCGGGAGAGCACGACCGTNGCATCCAGGTGCGCGAAGGTGGTNGCCGGGGACGGGTCCGTGAGGTCGTCNGCAGGCACGTACACGGCCTGNATGGAGGTNATGGAGCCGGTCNTGGTGGACGTGATCCGCTCTTGCAGGGCGCCCATTTCCTGGGCCAGCGTGGGCTGGTAACCCACGGCCGACGGCATGCGGCCGAGCAACGCCGAAACCTCCGTACCGGCAAGGGTGTACCGGTAGATGTTATCGATGAAGAGCAACACGTCACGGCCTTCATCGCGGAAATACTCGGCCATGGTCAGGCCGGTCAGTCCCACGCGCAGACGGTTGCCGGGGGGCTCGTTCATCTGGCCGTATACCAGAGCCACCTTGTCGAGAACGTTGGATTCCTTCATCTCGTGATAGAAGTCATTGCCTTCACGAGTTCGCTCTCCGACGCCGGCGAACACGGAATAGCCGGCGTGCTCGATGGCGATGTTGCGGATGAGTTCCATCATGTTCACGGTCTTGCCCACACCGGCGCCGCCGAACAGACCAACCTTGCCCCCCTTCGCGAACGGGCAGATCAGGTCGATCACCTTGATGCCCGTTTCCAGCAGTTCCTGGCTGGCCGAAAGTTCCTCGAACGTTGGCGCCTCCCGGTGGATGGCCCAGGCATCCTCGTTTCCGACATCACCAAGTTCATCGATGGGTCGGCCAAGCACGTCCATGATGCGACCAAGCGTCTTCTCGCCCACCGGGACGGTGATCGCCTTGCCGGTACTGGTCACCGGAAGTCCGCGCTTGAGCCCGTCGGTAGTGCCCATGGCGATACAGCGCACCACGCCGTCGCCAATCTGCTGCTGCACCTCCATGGTCAGGTCCTGCTCGTCGACCAGCAACGCATCATAGATCTTGGGCACACTGCCACGCGGGAATTCCACGTCGACAACTGCGCCGATGATCTGAACAATCTTTCCTGAGCTCATACCCAGTTCCTCTCCAAGCAATTCCAGAAAACAGCAGGGCCCATGCGGGCGGCTCGCCGGCCTAGACGGCGGCCGCGCCGGACACGATTTCGGTAAGTTCCGTGGTGATGGCGGCCTGCCGGGCCTTGTTGTAGACCAGCTGTAGATCGTCGATCATCGCCTCGGCGTTGTCTGACGCACTCTTCATCGCCACCATCCGCGCCGCCTGCTCGCTCGCGATATTGTCGACCACGGCCTGGTAGACCAACGATTCGACGTATCGCTGCAGGAGTTCGTCAAGCACCTGTTCGGCGCCGGGCTCGTATATGTAGTCCCAGGCATGGCCGACCTGGTCGCTACCCGCTTCCTCCTCATATTCCATCGCCCCCAGCGGCAGCAAGGTTTCCGCCCGTGGTTCCTGGGTCATGGTGTTGATGAAGCGGTTGTACACCAGCACCAACTGGTCCAGTTCGCCATTGCGATAGGCGTCCAGCATCACCTTGAGGGTGCCGATCAGGTCGGAGATATGCGGACGGTCACCCAGATGCGTGGCCTGCGCCACCAGGTTTGTTCTCAGCCGGGAAATGAACTGCAGGCCCTTGTTGCCGATCGCGCAGATGTCGACGTCGATGCCTTGCTGTTCGCATTCGCGCAGCTTCGGCAGCAGCATGCGGAACAGGTTGCTGTTGAGGCCGCCACAAAGCCCGCGGTCCGAGGTGATGACCACGAAGCCCACGCGCTTGACTTCCCGCTCGACCATGAACGGATGCCGGTACTCCGGGTCGGCCTTTGCCAGGTGGCCGATCACGTTACGGATCTTGTCGGAGTAGGGGCGGGCCTCCTCCATCCGCGTCTGTGCGGACCGCATCTTGCTTGCAGCCACCATTTCCATGGCGCTGGTGATCTTCTGCGTGTTCTGCACGCTCTTGATCTTGGTGCGTATCTCTTTCGCGCCGGACATGAGACTACCCCGCTGCCTTTACCAGGAACCCTGTGACTTGTATTCGTCGGCCAGCTTGCGCAGGCCCGATTCGATTTCGTCGTTAAGGTCTCCGGTCTCGTTGATCTGCTTCATGAGATCCGCGTAATTGGACTTCAGATGCTGGTGAAGGCCGGCCTCGAACGCACCCACCTTTTCCAGCTCCAGGTCATCGAGGTAGCCCTCGTTGGCAGCGAACAGGGACACGGCTATCTCGGCCACGGACAGCGGCGAATACTGCTTCTGTTTCATCAGTTCGGTCACGCGCTGACCACGTTCGAGCTGCTTCCGGGTCGCTTCGTCCAGATCCGACGCGAACTGCGCGAAGGCCGCCAGTTCCCGATACTGGGCGAGCGCCAGCCGGATGCCGCCCCCAAGCTTCTTGATGACCTTGGTCTGGGCCGCACCACCGACGCGGGACACCGAGATGCCCGCGTTAATGGCCGGGCGGATACCGGCGTTGAACAGGTCGGATTCCAGGAAGATCTGACCGTCGGTGATCGAGATCACGTTGGTGGGTACGAATGCCGAGACGTCACCCGCCTGGGTCTCGATGATCGGCAGTGCGGTGAGGGAACCGGTCTTGCCCTTGATCTTGCCGTCGGTGATCTTCTCCACGTACTCGGCGTTGATGCGCGAGGCGCGCTCCAGCAGCCGCGAATGGAGATAGAACACATCGCCGGGAAACGCCTCGCGGCCCGGCGGGCGACGCAGAAGCAGGGACACCTGACGGTAGGCCTGGGCCTGCTTGGTCAGGTCGTCGAACACGATCAGGGCATCCTCGCCCCGGTCCCGGAAATACTCGCCCATGGAGCAGCCGGCGTAGGGCGCGACAAACTGCATGGCCGCGGACACCGACGCCGGCGCAGCCACCACAATGGTGTGCTCCAGCGCGCCATGCTCTTCCAGCTTGCTTACAACGTTGGCAATCGAAGAGGCCTTCTGGCCGACCGCTACGTATATGCACTTAATTCCGGTGCCCTTCTGGTTGATGATGGTATCGACGGCCACCGCGGTCTTGCCGGTCTGACGGTCGCCGATGATCAACTCCCGCTGACCGCGGCCGATGGGGATCATGGAGTCCACCGCCTTGAGGCCGGTCTGCACCGGCTGGTCGACCGACTGGCGAGCAATGACGCCCGGCGCCACCTTTTCCACCGGAGCGGTTTCGGTGGCTTCCACCGGACCCTTGCCGTCCAGCGGGGAACCCAGGGAGTCCACGACACGGCCGAGAAGCTGTTCGCCCACCGGCACTTCCAGGATGCGGCCGGTGCACTTGACCGGATCACCCTCGGAGATGTGCTCATAGCCACCCAGCACCACCACGCCGACGGAGTCGCGCTCGAGATTGAGCGCCATGCCGTAGGTGTTGTTGGGGAACTCGAGCATCTCGCCCTGCATGACGTCGGCGAGGCCGGCGACCCGGACGATGCCGTCCTGCACGGATACCGCCGTGCCCTCATTGCGGGCTTCAGCCGCCGCATCGAATTTCTCGATGCGCTGCCTGATGAGATCGCTGATTTCCGAAGCTTTGAGTTGTTGCATAGGAGTCATCCCCTCAGCGGCTCAGCGTGCTGGCAAGGCGCTTGAGCCGGCCACGCACGGAACCATCAATAACCAAATCCCCAGCGCGAATGACGGCACCGCCCAGGAGGCTCTCGTCGACTTCCGCCTGCAGCGTAACCTTGCGCTGCATTCGTTTTCCCAGAGCCTTTGCCAATGTGTCGGTCACGGCCTTGTCCACCGGTTTGGCGGATATCAGCCGCGCCCGAAGCGTGCCTTCCTCTTCCGCGCGAAGCGCCTCGAACTGGGCGGCCACATCCGGAAGCACCACCAGCCGGCGGTTCTCCGCCAGCAGAGCGACGAAATTGCGGCCGGCCTCATCCAGCCGATCACCGCATATTTCCAGCACCAGGT
>SL_3KL_010_SEDDRAFT_10006270_pt1 | contig 10643 bp, 1 predicted proteins | sample SodLakKL_010_SED_2_FD_10381 | JGI IMG/M metagenome (IMG submission 10381)
TTCAACTGACCGCCAGTACTCAAAGACACCCGCCATGCTCTGATAAAGAGTAAAGCCGATATCACACTGTGCGTTCTGTTCGTGTACATACACGGATATATTGTCCCTAGACTTCAGAATGATTAATTCCTCGGTCGGGCTAGTCTCAGTACTATTGAACTGGCCCGAGTTCAATGGTGCATGGTCATAGATATCCACGACATCACCATTACTCAGTGAGTAGAATGTTATGAACGTATATGTGAACCTCACTGAGTACCCAACTGGAACTACCGTGTTGAACTCAACCAGTGCTTCACCCCCAGTACCAATATGTGCGGTATAATCCGTACCACTAGTTTGTGGGATTACGTTATCGTTAGTGTCAATTAATTCGACGGTAATGTTATCCAAGTCGCCACCAATGTCTAGTGGTAAGTTGGTGTTGTATGTATTCGCACTTACCATGTCATCATGTTTCTTCGTAACCACATCTTCAATGATTTGATGGTTAAAGAATTCCTCACCATTAACTTGAACATACACAGCACCGTTGGTTACATCCATACCGAGTAGGTATGATGATGAGTTTTCATCAAAGATTAATGTTTCATCGGGTTCAACAGCAAACGTTTCACTTTCGTTTTCGTCATAATCACTACTAGACACGATGTCATCACCCTCGTCGTCATCAACGAACTGACCCGAGTCCAGTATCTCACCCTCGTCACATCGTTCATTATCCCATGCAACACTATCCCATGGCATTGAATCCCAACCACTACATGAAACCCTAGCGAACTTCATTTTTATTCTCTTGGTTACTTCATCCTCGGCGTCAATAGTGGCTTCGTCACTGAATATGATGTTGTTGGTGAAGTCCCTGATTTTAGTATGATAAGGTTTAACCGAATTGATATAATCAATTAGGCTCGGTATTGGGTTATTTTGCAACAATGGTTCTTGTTCTGGTGTTACACCCACCTGACTCAGAATAGTATACGTTGTCTTAAATGCCCAGTCAACATGATTCTGCTCTGATAGAACATAATGCAGCATGCTGACAAAAAAGTGGTTTAATTTTTTATAGCTGATCAGCGGTAAGACTTCTGTTATAAGCACATTCAGTATAGACCTAAGTTCGTTTAATTCACCAATCGTCAGGCTATCAGTGTATACTTTGTTTCTTAATTTGAATCTATGGTTAGTTTTGCATACCAATACAAAAGTGTCACTATCTTCATCATACTGATAGTAAGTATCACTAAATGTTGATACATTACTAGAGTTAACACTAAGTCTAGAATTAACTACCAATATGATGTCACCATCTGACAAGTTAGTTTTGTTTACACTGGACAATGAATTAACTCTTGTTGTGACGGANATATCTTCTTCACTGAATCCTTTGGCAAACCAATCTTCAAATTCCCAAAGACTTGAACTTCCTATCAAACTAAACACACTTGGTTCATTTTGTCCAGGGTATAGTTCCCTTAGTGGGATATCGCTCATTATTTCATTTATTTTTTGTGTTGCAACTTTTCTAGCAGAATGAATGTCCATGAACCAAGATTGGCGCGGCCTATTCTCAATGCCATACTTTTCCTCTTCACTTAGTGTTGGGTCGGGCACCATCAGATAATGCAATCCACTACCAGCGGGTATCTTTCCACCAATATTATCTTCTATGTTAATAGGTTCAGTTAGCCCAACCAAACTATCAACCAGTTTCTTCCATGTTGACTTCAAGATGATGTCCTTGTTATCGTTATCTCTAATCAAGCACCACTCGGCATGGTTGGGTTGCTTCTCTTNATTGTATCTATAGTTTATTTGCAAACCACATTCACGGCTTGATACTATATCACTATAGTTAGCTATCACCACTGAGTTCAGTTTTTCTATCTCGTTTATATCACTTCTGGCGTCGTCCTTATGGGTATTGATTGGCGCAAACCATCTATACTTCTGAGACTTAGGGTTTCTAATCAAGTTTTCTACCCCCATCGCACTCAGTGTTCTATTCTTTCTATTCGACTTCCTGCTACTAATACCTCTTACCCAGAAATAAAATTTGGTGATGTCACGGTTCTTTCGGCTGTCATAGGATGTCATGGCAACATAGTCTGATTCCGACTTTGGTGTGCCTTGACCAGTATATTCAGATGGTGGTGATAGAGATTCAGTCCACTCGTAAACGGCTATTTCCGATCCATCAAAGAATCGTCCCCAGTTGTTTCTTCTGTACCTGATGTCTGATTGTTCGTAGTACAACACTCTCGTCTGTGATATATCCCACCACAGTTTCCCCAAGTCTTTATCAGTGAACAGTTGGTCACGGTTAACTAGACGCTCGTCGTCTGAGTTTGTATATCTAGCTGGATCATTCTTGGTGATGTAGTCCAAGTTTTGTTTTGCGGGACCAGCAATGATACCCTTGAATGGATCAAGTACGGGTAGGTGAGCAATAGTCCGACTGGTTTCGAAGTCATATAAGTAGGCATTCATGAACTTATCGGTGTCCAATAGTGGTTCCTGTCGCCTCACATCGTGCCATTCATTATCATCTACGTTACATAGAGATGCATTGTCTATTTCTTGAACAACCCACTTATCGTTCTGTCCATGATCAACATAGGTTAAGTCCCCTTCATTGAGACACAGAGCGTAATCCGCAGTCAGGGCAACAAAGAAGTCTTGCCTCGCATTCTTATCCTTGAACCTCATTTTCATCAAACAAGCAATGGATTCATTTTCTACTCCATATTCGATTTCACTTGGATTATCAATCGCAATCTCGTATTCGTGTGGATACGCAGACCCAGTGTTCCCGTTATATGAAACCACCGTGGTATCTATGGTCCTTGTTGATCCATCACTGAACTCTATATCACTCAGAATGGCGACATTTTGGTTAAAACCGTTTGGTAGTGCTGAGATGGGTAGCTCATCGGTACTTCTTAGGAATACTGATTCACTGTCTTCGTCGTACTCCAAGATATACGTTACATCAAATGAAGTGGTTCTATATACCATCCACTCAGTATTGTAATCTTTGGCCACCCAGATGTAGTCACCATCACTTGGTGTACTATCAGTAATGGTGTCATATAGGTCACTCTGGTTGAACACAGAATATTCAGTCTCACCTTCCAAGACATATCCAGCATTGGGAATACCATAGTCAATGTTATTGGTTGTTGGCCACAAGTCACGTGTAGTCAGTTCCCTTGGCTTGATTACCCATCGGTCATCATCGTCAACGTCGATATGAATGATATCGTCTGTTGGATCGTCATCGGTGATGTGCTTGGTTAGCACGGGGTATAGAATGTCGTTGCTTTGGTTACCACTAACAGAATCTTCCAATAATATTGTTGGTGGTAGTGTATAACCCGCCCCATGATCAACCATGGTCAGACCAATAAGAATGCCATCATCGTCCAGTACCGCTTTAGCTGAAGCTGGATCAATGTTAGCATTGTTGGGGTCAGTTGGATTGGTGTTGATAATCACGTTAGGCTCGTTGTTCCAAATAGTCTGGTTGGTCAGTATTTTTATTTCTGACACAAACGAACCATCAGACTGAGGTGTGTCCAAAGTGATAATCTGTGGATCAACCTTTATATCCTGTGGTTTGAGTTTGAAATCGATGCTAATATTTTGTGACGTACCACCGTAGTCAGATAGCTTTATGGCCCACTCATCCAACACATTGATGTCTTGATCCTGTTGCACATAGATCGACCTTAGTAGCTTCTTAATACTTTGTTGTGTCCCCTTCTCTCGGATCATACCAGAGTAAAATAGGAACTGCACATCTTCATCTAACTGTAAGTCATCAAGATATCCCTTTTCATCGAAACCTGTCAGGTGTCGCGCAGTATCTTGTATGTCCTTATCGTCAACATAGTCATTACGGTCATGGAACAGTCGCATACTGTTGGTGGTGTTTTCCATGTTTGGCTTGATGTCGTTGTTATGGTCAAAGATGTAACCACCCGCTTCATATTTCCCAATCCAGTCTTTTGTTCTGATCATCCTAACGCGCAGTCTGCTCTGTCTGGTAGCAAACAGAGGAGAGTACAGGATGTCATTGAAGGATGTCGTGTTGTCGAAGATGACAACATGTTCGGTTTCTTCCGTTTTAACTCGATTGAAGTAGATGTTGTTTTCTTGGAATTTTGGTACAACTTCAATAGTTCTTTGATCTCTTTCTACGGCAGTCAAACGTGGATCAACAACAATACCATCTGAGTTCAGTATTGAGTATATCCCATTTGATTCCTTTTCTACGTTGCTAGGATATCCACGACTCACTTCCAATTTGGTCTTGGACGCTAGAGGTGATAACTTTATCACTTCATCTGGTGCCCAATTTTGTGTCACCCAGAACAGGAACTCTTTGCCCGATTGTTTCCAGTTAGAGATAGTAGTAGCTTCCCTGTCAAAATTCTCAAACTTCCACCCTTGAGTTTCCAACCAATCACCATAGGCGATCAAGAAATCAAAGACTTCTTGGGTATCTTCCAATGTTGTTCCGTATGGCACGGATATTGTTTTCTCCCTGTTGGGTATTGGCTTGTAAACCACACTGATACCACCAATACGCGGAAGCTCGGGTAACCGTTGCCACCTACTAGTATCAAATCGATTTGCAGTATGATCGGCCAACGCCTTGTAATAAGTATTGTTGTACTTCACTATTTCATTTCTAGTGTAGGTTTGACCAAACTCAAATATCCTGAAATTGGCAGACTTGCCACCCACAGTGATTTGTTGTTCATTTGTGTCTTCTGATCTAGGGTGCATCTTGAACTCAGGTTCAAGAATGTTGTAGCCATAGACTTTATATGTCCCATCAGCCATGGCTCGCACCACAACACCAGAATAGTCATAGGTTTTGATTGTGGGTGAAGTGTACAATTTGATGTCCACATTCTCATTGGGCACCAATCCACTAGTTGTTGTTGACTGTAGGTTGGTACTGTTGAAGTATGCTTTGAATCGATCATGATTGGTAAAACCACCAACCTTATTGGCCAGCTTGACGTTCAATTGCCGCACTTTTTCGCCAAAAGTGTTAGTTATGTTCTGATTTAGTAAAGTCAATCGATCACTGACCCAATGTTGATACCCAGTCCTGTAAACCGTTTCACCATCTACTTGTTCAGCATGAACATAATGTTCGTGTAGTTTTTTCTTTCTACAATATCCACGATCCTTATAATGGTTGGGATTGATATCCAGTGCTTCCTCAAATGATGGGTTCCAGAATAGTTCTGCAAATTTTGCGGGTTGGGTTAAGTAAAGAGCTTCAATCATATGGAATCTAAAGTCAGAAGAAGCCTTCCATAATGATTCAACAGGTCCACCGTCACCAAACTTGAAGTCTCGGCTCTTCTCTGAATCCAATTGTGGTTCAGTGACCAAACCAATGGTTTGTGGTGATTTTAAATCACCATTTGAGTCAACTGGTATGTATGTTGATACCAACCCTTCTCTTATATATTTAGAGTCCACACCTTTTCTATTACCGTGTCTTATATTACCAGATTCAATGTCTTCCCACATTGTGGTATTATTTGAACTGTAATCAACACCATATTCATCTTCCCACCAGAGTGGTTGACATGAAAAGCCAAGCATTTCCCAGGGTGTCGTATGTGGGGTTTCGGTATCATAGTAGTAATCGTAAATCCCTCTCCAGTAACCCGACACATTTTGCTCATTTTCACCATAGTTTCTATAGTTGAACGTCCATTCGTCGGCTTCGTCGTAGTAGGAATTCTGCTGCCAATCTACGTTATAGTAGTTACACCATTTGTAGAAGTTTGATTGTATTACTGATTCAAATTCTTCTTTGAGCCAGTTGGTGTTTCGGAATTTTCCAGGCTTCGTTTCTTGTATGGTCAATGATGGTGATCGGGTTAGGATGTCATCATTAATGTTGTTGTAGATTCTAGTTTCAAGTTCTAGTAATAGGTCATCTCTTTCATCACCATACAGTGGGGTTCTAGAACCATCGTGTCCAAGAATGAAGGATGTTGATTGTGACTGATCCAATGGTGTTTCTTCATACGTATTATCCTGAATGATCTGAGGAACACAAACTTCCCAAAGCCCCAACTTTGATGGTGTTGAAGGCATATATGTTCTAGGTGTATCTACATATTCCCGCATAGTGATATCACTATATGAACCAGTATTCAGTAAGTTCAATATTTCGTCGGATAATTCAATTCTAATTAGATACATATCTGACATAGACTTACTTTCATTAAATTGCAAGTTGTAATCAATGTTTCTATATAATGGAATTCTATTTCCACTATTATCATCAACGTAAAAATATAGTGAATTTTTATTGTCTGTGAATTTATTTGGTCTATTTATCCATATCACTTTTTGTTTTGGTAATGGTGTGCTTCTCACGTCGCTACCATATGCGAACATATATGTATGGTGAAATGTTCCCTTGGTTTCCAGCGTATTCACTAATCGTAGTATAGTCTCATTGAAGTCTCTCTCAATGTCACCAGTAAGCTCGTGTCTTTTTATCATTCCATGAGCAATAGATAAGAACTTGTTTTTATATCTAGCATACTCTCGTTGTGACATTCTGATGGACTCGATCACATTCAGCTTTTCATCGGATGCAACTAACATTGACTTAAGCAACGAGCTTCTATGTTGCCAGATATATGATCCAACAGAGTTATCTTTGCAGCTATTTCTATATGTATTGTCATCAGAAAAATTAACACGCAACTTTTGTGTTGGTTGGTTATTTATAATGCTTAGGAAGTGTTGTGAGAAGTCATTAAAGGTATGACTTGTCACTTCCTCGTGGGCTGGATTTTTTTCCAGTGTAGCGGGAATTTCATAGTAACCTCTGGCTTGCTCGACTAAGTTGTCTGAGGACTGATATTCTACCTCGATAGTGTCACCATCATTCAATGTGAAATTCTTGTTGAATGTGAGTGTTCTGTGTTTTATTTTCCACTCACTACTAACCACCAAGACCCCATTAACATACACTAATACATCTTCGTCATACTGAGGAATCTTACTCAGCATGTATTGCTTCTTGTCACTAGTGGCACTGAACGTGTTATAACAGTCAATCGTACCATAGCTGTAAAATTCTAATACATCATTGGTGTCAAGGCTTACTAGTAGCATTACCCTGTCATTGGTTACAGTAAAGTCCTGCCCGTAGACAAGGTGTTTCCCATTAAGTTGGGCCTCAACATCAAAAATGTTATTGTTGTACTGTGGTTGTATGCTCAGTTCATATGTTTTGGTATCTACTGATTCTACAACGTACCTGTCGATAACTCGTTGGCGTGATTCTTCATCAACTGGTAACCATGAATTCATGAATCCGTCATCTAAGTCACAAGGGTCGTAGATATTGAAACCGTGTATGATTCCTGTGACGTTTTCATGTTCATCGACATACGTTGGATTGGAAACAAAAAGTTCTTTGTGGTTGATATAAACACTGTCACCCGAATCGGGGTCACTGGTGTATTCATGAATCAGTTCCCACTCGTTTGATATGACGTTGAAGTCGTATACGAATACTATTCGATCACCACCGTTACTGGCGGCTATAGCTAGTCGATCTTCATGAAGTGACAGGTCAAGTATGCTGTCACTGAGTGAGGATAGGTCTATTTCTATGGTATTACCACCAACAATTGTTGTGATGATTCTACCAGTGTTTGCCATAACATAGATGTCTTGGTCAATGTCATGATCAACATCCGTGACGTTGGTGATAGAGTGTGTGTTGCTCAGAGAGTAAGAAGTACCACTCAACGTGTACTCATACACATTACCCGAATCAACATCGGGGGTATAGATGCTGCTTACATCATATGATATGTCAAAACCACCATCTGTTAGCGTTTGAACCAGTGACCAATCATTTTCACAATCATATCGATATACATACAGGTTTTGAGCCGTGTCAGAATAGTTACCGACGATTGCAGTAAGTTGATCATCGTCGTATGTCAACACGATATTTTTTCCATAGTGGGAATGGTCATTGGTAGCATCTGGGGCTTGAATGTCGCTGTGATGGTTCCAAGTGTCACCCATCCTCTGGTAGATCGAAACATATCGATCACTACCATCAATTGTAGCAACAGCAACATATGTGTTGTCTGGTGATATGGCTACTGGATGCTTCGTGTCCTCGGTTGGGTAGTTATTTAACTGTAAGTTACCATCAAAGGTGATAGTCTGTTCTAGTTCCCATTCACCTTTTTCCTTCATGTAAAAATACAGGTTGCTATTGTCAGTTGTGACCAGCGTATGACCAACCTGAGAGACGACGAATGACCCAACGGACAGGTTGGTACTGTTTTCGTTGTAGATAATGGAAGTCGGTTCGTCGTCTATGATGTAGTCCTTTTTCTTCATGCAATTATAGAAATAGTGACCACCTATACGCATGGACTCATTGTTTATGAAGTATCGATACCTTTCGGTCTCCAAGAAGTTTTCAAACTCGATTTCTGAAACACCCGAAGATGATCGATAGCTTAGTGGAATACCCAATACGCTATCCACAATTGGGCTGAACTCGTTAATTGAGTAACCAAATATCTTACTACCATCAAACGTGGAGTTGGGGTACTTGGTGCTATCGTCTAGCGCAACCCCTTCACAATCATATAGGGCAAACAGGGGCGCTTGGTTTTCACTCGTTTTATCTGATCCCGCTTCTTTCCATCTGTTGTTTTTTACGTAGTAAGTTCTACCAAATCGATCAACACCACCCTTTACTAGAACAGAGTCACCTTCATAGGCCATTTTATCTAGAGATAGGAACAGCGTGTTGTCCTCAATGGTCACACTCCATATAGCTGTATTGTAGTCATCAGAGTAGTCAACTGAATGGTCCCATGGCCCACAATCCCATACAACAGAGTCCCACTTTTCCGATAATCTGAATGGTTCATCGGGGTCTAGGAATATGAGGGTATTACCGTCACGCAGTAACGTCTGATCAACTTCTGCTGAGTTGGCGGGAGTGTTTATTAGGTCACTATATGAACCATCGGATGATAGATCGACTGAGCCAATGAACTTCTTGCCATGNTCATATAACTCTAAGCAACTCTTGAACTCAATGATCGGTCTGTTGGCTCGGGATATGTTGCTATCCGATAACACAGTACCAGTGATTTCAAACATCTTTCTAATGGTTTCAATGTGGAACCAGAAGTTTGTCCTGCTCCAAGCATTGTTGTCACAAGAACCACGTGCTATTGTGATGTAATCATTGTCAATGGTCGGTCTAATAGAATCCCATGGATCAGAATCCCATGTCGTTGATGAGTCGTCCCATGGGATATTTTCCCACCCTTGGTTCGGGAATACAGAGAAAGTTGTATCATCATTCCACTTCAACAGTGATATGCCACTTTCACAGCCGACTCCCGTTACATAGTATGCTTCATTGTAATGCGTGGCATCGGGGAATTCTACGATAAATCCATTCTGTAGTTCAAAGTTATCTCCACCTACAACCTCGTATTCATATGACTCTTTCCCTATGATGTCGTTGGTAATGTCAGCATCAGTCAGATTGGGCATCGAAATGATAGGCCAGTCTTCGTTGATCCAGTAGTAGTTCTGGTAGTTCAGGAACTTGTCAATATCTATCGGGGGTGCCCATGAATAATATTCAGACGAAAAAAGCCTGTCGTGGTTGCTTACATCACCACCATAATATTTAATGTAGTTGACGATATCCTCATAAAAGAACTCGTTGGAATTATCCAAAGTATCGGGGTTTTTACTGACCGCTATCGGTTCCAGTGCATAATTGTTTCTAACCCTGAAGGGTTGTGATACGTAATAATCATTTTTTGGTTGGTATTGACCACCAACGCGCCTACCTATATATCCATTAATAACCTCTGAATTTCTTTCAGAAAGTAATTGGTCAAATGTTGCACTAAAGAATCTTTTGTTTGGTGATGTCTGATGAGTGCTCGGTAGTTTTTTTACAATTGATTTACGTATGTTTCCCATGATATTCTCGATTTCATTTGGTTATGATACTATTTAGCATTGAAAAAGTGCTAAAAAAGTGGTTGACTTGCATAAAGATCGGTGTAATAATTCGGCCAAAATAACTAGAATAAGAAGGTAAATTTACAATGAGGGTCTTTTCTGAACCACACAATATTAATGAATATAAGTATGGGTTGTTTTTCGTTTTATGTTTGTTCAATTTGATTGATATTGTTCTATCATGTATCTTCATGGAATATGATATATCACTTGAAGCCAACCCACTGATGGCCTACGTCTTTACTGACTATGGTTATTGGGGTCTCATCGTCACGAATGTAGCGGTACTGGGGTTCCTATTTTTCCTATTGCCCTACGTTAAAGAGTGGGTATTGTGGGGACTCAACTTCATCATGGCTGGAATCTGTGTCATGGGTTATGTGGTTGCTTCAGGTGTTGTTAATGGTTGACTCCACCATTGATGGTGAAGCACTGTAGGACACATTACCAATAGCCGATTTCACGTTTTGTTTGTGAAATGTCCCCCACGTGGGGACATCGGGTGCTTCTGTTGGCCCCATTTCGGAATAAAAGATACCATCAAAACCAAGCGAGAAGAATAA
>SL_3KL_010_SEDDRAFT_10006272_pt1 | contig 10642 bp, 11 predicted proteins | sample SodLakKL_010_SED_2_FD_10381 | JGI IMG/M metagenome (IMG submission 10381)
GAAAACCTCTCATCCTTCGCCACGTTTCCTACCAGAAGCGGCCTGCCTTTCTCAATGACCCATCCTGCTATCCCTTCGCCTTTTGAGAGTTTCTTTCCCCTGAGAATACCAGCCTTGCTCCCGCTTACAGCTGTAAACTCGGCCCTGCCTTCATCATCTTTTGTAAGGATGGAACACCCCTCGGCCCCGAAAAAACTCAGAGCGTGTTTCATTATAACCTCAAATACAACGCTCTCCCTCCGGGCGGAGCTTACAGCCTCAGTTATTACGCTGAGTTTCCTCAGTGAATCCGTCCGCTCCTTCAGGGAACCTATGCGCCGGAAAATCTCCAGCGCCATACCTATATGCGCTCCGGCGCTTACAAGGGCCTGTTTTCTGTCATCCCCTGGAAGCCCCCCCGGGATATTGAAGAGTTCTACGGCTCCCATAACCCTGTTGCCGCTTTTAAGGGGAAATATCGTAATATTATCAATCTCTCCGAGAGCTTCCTTAAGGGCTTTTCTGTATGCGGGTTCATCAGATATATCCTCGGAGTACTCAAACTTTGAAGTGCCGGAAAGAACCCCGGATAAGATCGGGCCGGGTTCAACTCCGGAGCTTTTAAGCTTCTCCCGGCATTTATCCGCATCCGCAGCAGGTATATCGGCTTTGAAAGAGGCCGCCGAAAAACCGGCGCTCCTGATAATTATAACTCCGGCCGGGGCCCCCGAAAGTTTCATAAGCACCGAGAGGGTCTTATCCAGGTAATCGGCCGCGCTCTCCGAGTTTCCCATAAGCGCGCTTATTTTTTTGAGGGCGTTATACCTCAAACTCAGGGCCCTGACCGTATGTTTAAGAAGTTTTACCCCTTCCACTGAACCGGCTCCTTTTTTCTCATCCCTAACTTGTACTCAAGTATATCCGCAATCCTGCAGGAAGAATTCCCGTCTCCGTAAGGGTTATGTTTCCTGGCAAAACGCCTGTAGAGCCCCTCATCTGTAAGAAGGCGCTCCGACCACTCCAGTATAGCCCCGGGTTCGTCCCCGATAATCTTTACCGTCCCGGCCTCAACCCCTTCGGGTCTCTCCGTGACCTTTCTGAGAAGAAGTACAGGTTTTCCGAAAAACGGGGCCTCCTCCTGTATTCCCCCGGAATCCGTTATGCAGAAAAGGCAATGCCTTAACAACCATACCATGCCGGGGTAAGCGACAGGTTCTGTCAGTATAATATTATCCGTCTTTGAGAGCAAACCGCTGACCGGGGTTTTCACCTCCGGGTTCGGGTGCACAGGGTAAATAAAAACTATATCCGGAAACCTTTCAGCCGCTTCTTTCAAACCCGAGCATATCCTGAGGAGGGGTTTTCCGAAGTTTTCCCTGCGGTGGGCGGTCACAAGAACGAACTTCTTTCCTATAAGTTTCCGGAGCTCTGGGGTAGGAGCGGATATGGGGGAAGAAGATATAATTCTTAAAGCGTCGATACCCGTGTTTCCCGTAACGTAAATACTCTCACGTTTTACGTTTTCTATTATCAGGTTCTCGCGGTTCAGAGGCGTAGGCGCAAAGTGAATCGCGGAGAGGAGATCAGCCATTATCCTGTTATACTCCTCGGGAAAAGGGTTTTCGGGATCACCCGACCTGAGCCCCGCTTCTATGTGTCCCGTCTCTATACGGCAGTAAACGGCGGTAAGAGCCGCCGCTGCTGCGGTAGTGGTATCGCCCTGAACCAGGAGCATATCCGGCTTTTCCTTTTCCAGGACTTCCCCAAGGCGTTCTATACACCTTGAGGCTATCCCGGGAAGTCTCTGGGAGTCTCTCATTATCCCGAGGTCGTAATCGGGAGTTATCCCGAAAATTCCCAACGCCGAATCAAGCATCTGCCTGTGCTGAGCGGCGGAGATGCTGAGAACCTCAAACTTTTCCCGCCTGCCCAACTCCTTAATAAGGGGGGCCGTTTTTATAACCTCCGGACGGGTCCCGAAAACTACAGCTATCTTCATATCAAGTCAGCACTCATATTATCGTAAGTCCCAGGGCCAGAAGACCCAGTAAGAAAGTTACCGTGTATATCCTCAACGCCACCTTCCGGGAGTTCCACCCCGGGCGGTAAAGCAGCCGGTGATGAATATGGTCCTTATCGGCTTCCATAAAATGCCTGCGGCTGAGAACCCTCCGGGTAAATGATAAAAGCGCGTCCAGCACAGGCACCCCGAAAAGTATCAGGGGAACTGCCAGGGTAAACGCCCCGGCGGTCTTAAGTATCCCCGTAACGGTAAGAGCTCCGGCCATATACCCCAGCAAAAGGCTACCCGAATCCCCGAGAAAAATCTTCGCCGGGGGAAAATTAAATTTAAGAAACCCCAGGCACCCCCCGCAGAGTGAAGCGCTCAGAACAGCTGCCGGAAGAAGCCGCTCTAAAGCACCGGGATCGGTCTGCCGGGAGATCTGGAGGAGAGCTATAATAAAAAAAACAAGGCTGGCTATACCCGTAACCCCCGCTGCCAGCCCGTCAAGGCCGTCCAGGAGGTTTATTGAGTTAATAAACAGAACTATCCAGATAACGGTAGCTATAATAGAGACCATAAGGGGAAGAGCGAAGCTGAAACCTGAGAAAGGCAGTCGCAGACTCTCTATCCTCAAGCCGTACTGCATAGCTATAAGGCAGGCTATTACCTGCCCAAACAGCTTTGTTGTAGGCGAGAGATCGCTGAGGTCGTCAGCCGCTCCCAGGAGCGTTATGAAAAGGGCGCCAGAAAACACCCCCGTTAACAGGTGCCCCGAACCGGGAGAGCCGGGAATATCAAGTGAGAATCCGGTTATAAAACGCCCCAGTATCAAAGGCGGAAGGAATATCCCTCCAAGTACGGCAAACCCGCCCCAGAGCGGGACCGTTTTTCTGTGAACCTTTCTGCCTGAAGGAGAATCCACAGCGTTGAACCTGATAGCAAGTGCCCCGGAAACGGGGGTTAGAATAAAAGTCACCGCGACGGAGGTAAAAAAAATCAGCAGGTAAGATCCGGCGCTCATACCGGGTCAGTCCGCCTAACGGGTACCGAAAATCCTGTCGCCGGCATCGCCCAGTCCCGGGAGTATGTAGCCCCGGCTATCCAGTCTATCGTCAAGAGCGGCCGTATAAATAGGGACATCGCTATGGTATTTCCTGACCTCTCTGACCCCCTCGGGGGCGGCGACAAGGCACATTACAGCAAGGTTCTTCGCCCCGGAATTTACGCATATATCCAGGGCTGCCGCCATTGTGTGCCCCGTGGCCAGCATCGGGTCTATCATAAGAACCAACTCAGATTCTTTCAGGTCGCCGGGTAGCTTATGGTAATACTCAACCGCCTCCAGGGTATCGGGATCCCTGTAGAGACCCACGTGACCCACCCTGGCGCTGGGAATAACGTCAAGGACCCCCTCAACCATCCCTATCCCTGCCCTTAGGACCGGAACACAGATGACCCCCGTATGTTTTACCAGGCCTCCCCCGGCCCGGGTTCCCAGAGGTGTCTCAACGGTAACCTCCTCAAGAGAAAGGTTCCTTGTCACCTCAAATGTCATAAGGCTTGAGAGTTCCCGGAGAAGGGTTCTGAAGTTCCTGCTGGGCGTCCTTACATCCCGCATACGAGTGAGCTTATCAAGTATAAGCGGGTGTTCCACTACCGTAACAGGGCCGGTTTTTATATTCACCGAGGCGCCGGAAAGGAGGCTGCCAGACTTGCGGACCTCCCGGAACCCTTCTGCGGGTCCCTGTCCCTGAGAACGCTCAGTATTATACCGGCTATCTCTCTCATCTCCTCCGGCCCCATTCCCCTTGTAGTAAGAACAGGGGTACCTATTCTTATCCCTGAAGTGACCAGGGGTTTTTCGGGATCGTAGGGAATAGTATTCTTATTTACAATAATACCCGCTTCCTGAAGCAGCGCCTCTGCCTCCCTGCCCGTAAGACCCAGGCTCCTGAGATCAGCCAGGATGAGGTGGTTATCGGTTCCCCCCGTGACAAGATCAATACCGCCTTCGGAAAGTCTGGCAGCAAGTTCCCTGCTGTTTGCAATTACCCTGCGGATATAATCCTTATATTCCCCCTTCAGAGCCTCTCCGAAACATACCGCTTTGGCCGCTATGACATGCATAAGGGGCCCGCCCTGGTTTCCCGGAAATACGGAACGGTCAACCTGCGAGGCAAAATTCTTACGGCACATAATCATCCCCCCGCGCGGGCCGCGCAGCGTTTTATGGGTAGTGGTTGTAACTATATCGCAGCAGTTAACAGGATCAGGGTGCGCCCCGGCGGCCACAAGCCCCGCTATATGGGCTATATCTGCCAGAAGGTATGCGCCCGCCTCGGATGCTATTTCCGAGAACCGCTCAAAATCTATGATCCGCGGATAGGCCGAGGCGCCGCAGATTATCATACGCGGCTTCTCCTTAAGAGCCGTTTCCCTGATCAAATCGTAATCAATGAACTGGTTATCCTTCCTGACCCCGTATGGGATTATTCTGAAAAACCTTCCGCTGAAATTCAGCGGGTGACCGTGAGTGAGGTGCCCCCCGCAGGAAAGATCCATACCCATCACAGTATCCCCCGGCTCAAGAAGGGCCAGGTATGAAGCTATATTCGCCTGGGTGCCGGAATGAGGCTGAACGTTCACGTGTTCCGCCCCGAAAAGTTTTGCGGCCCTCTCCACCGCCAGGTTTTCCACCGTATCAACATGCCCGCATCCGCCGTAATACCTTCTCCCGGGGTACCCTTCGGCGTACTTATCCGTAAGCCGTGAACCGGTCGCTTCAAGAACCTCGGCTGAGGTGTAGTTCTCGGATGCGATCATCTCCAGGCTGTTTTCCTGCCTCTTTACCTCGGCCTCTATGGCGCCGTAAACAGCGGGATCCTTATCTTTCAGACTCATTTAAATAGCCTCTCCTTCATTTTAACCAGGTATTCTTCTATGGAATCATAAACACGGAGGTACGTTTCAACCCCCTGCCCTATGGGATCGGGTATATCTTCCCGCCCGGCACCGGCAAATTCGCTCAGCATAAAAACCTTATCCGCGTATTCGGAGAACCTCTCTTTGAGGTACCCGGAATGCTCGCGGGTCATCGCAAGGATGATATCCGACTCTTCCATTATATTCCTGTCCACCATCCGGGGTATATGGCCGCTGTACTCTATACCTTTAATATCAAGGGCCGTTTTCAGGTCACCGTAAATGGAGTATCCGGGAATCGCGGCTGTTCCGGCAGACTGCACATTTAAACCGCTCAGGCCTTTCTCCCTGACCATTTTAGAAAGTATTTTTTCGCCCATAACGCTGCGGCAGGTGTTCCCCGTACATATAAATGTAACTGTTTTCAAGGAAATATCCCTGTTCATGGTTCAGGATATGTAATGGGCGTTTATCCTGACATACTCGGGACTCAGGTCGCAGGTATAGAAGGAGGCCTCCTCCCTGCCGAGCCCGAGGTCTATCTCAAGGTTATATCTGCCCCCTGACATTACCTCCCTGGCTTTTTCCGCGGTAGCCGGATCGCGGGCCCCGTTCCTCACCAGGGCGGCCCCGTTTACGTAAACACTGAAAGATTCCAGGTTCACATGTATCCCGGAAGCGCCCAGCGCTGATATTATCCTGCCCCAGTTGGGCGAAGCGCCGTAAAAGGCCGTCTTACAGAGCGGCGAAGCCGCCACCGCCCGGGCTGCAGTCCGCGCGCAATCCGTATCAGGCGCCCCCTTCACTGTAACTTTTATCATTTTAGTAGCACCTTCCCCGTCGGCGGCAATCTTCTCGGTGAGAGAGAGGCAGACCCGCTCCAGGTGGGTAAGGAAGCTCCCGTAAGCGCTTCCCGAATCCCCTATACTGCGGTTCCCGGCCTTCCCTGAGGCGCAGAGAAAAACCGAGTCGCTGGTGGAGGTCTCCCCGTCAACGCATAGGGCGTTGAAACTGAGAGCCGCCGATTCACGCAGGGCCTTATCAAGGGCCTTCTTTTCAATATCAGCGTCTGTCATTATGAAAGCAAGCATCGTAGCCATATCGGGACAGATCATCCCGGCTCCCTTGGCCGCTCCGTACAGGGTTATCTTGCGCCCCCCGAGCTTAAATGAGGACCAGGCGGTTTTACTTACCGTATCAGTGGTCATTATAGCCTCTGCAAAACCGCACGGATCAACCTCGTCTTTTTTGGAAAAAAGTCTGTTAAGGGTAGATTCGGAGTATTCAAGCTGCATACCTATAACCCCTGTCGAGGCATGGAGAATTTCTTCCCTCTCTACACCTAGTGCCGAAGAAGCGCTGTCAAGCAGACCGAACATCCTTCTTCTGCCTTCGCTTCCGGTTGCGGCGTTGGCGCTGCCCCTGTTTACGAGCACAGCCCGGTGAGACTCTCTTTCTATTACAGTGCGGCAGTATTTAACCGGCTCCGAAGCGACAGTATTCCGCGTAAATATACCCGCAGTACTCATACCGCACGGGGCGGTTATAAGACCGAACCCGGTACTCTCGTCCTTGAGCCCGGTTATACGGAATCCTTCGGGAAATTCCACCTATCTCAAACCCAGGTTCTCTTCAATCCCGAGGGCCGCGTTCATATTCTGTACAGCCTGTCCCGAAGCGCCTTTGACCAAGTTGTCTATGGCGGATATCACAAGGGCCGAGTTATTCCCGGAATCCGAGGTTCCGATAAAACACATATTGGTGGTGCTTACATCGCTCAGCTGGGGGTACTCCCCCTCCCCGCAAAGATAAATAAACTCCTCTTCCCGGTAGCAGGAGCGGAATATCTCCGCAAGCTCACCGCTTTTAAGCGGCTTTTTCGTACTTACATAGAGATTGGAGAGGATACCCCTCTCCACGGGAACAAGGTGGGGACAGAAAACAAGTCCGTCCGGGTTCCTTCCGGTCTGAGCATCCAGGAAGGAGATTATCTCACCCATATGCCTGTGCCGGTTGACGTTATAAGGGGTAAGGTTTCCGAACCGGTTTATGAAAAGCAGCTCGGGAGAGAGTTTTTTCCCGGCTCCCGATATACCGGATTTTGCGTCTATAAAAACAGGGCCGTATAGAACCCCTTCCTTAAGGAGAGGGTAAAGGGCAAGAATAGCAGCCGTGGCGTAACATCCGGGATTGGCCACCAGGGAAGCCCCTGATATATCCTTACGGTTAATCTCGGGTATCCCGTAAACGGCCTTATCCAGGTTCTCTTTATCGGAATGCTCTTTACTATACCATTTAAGGTACTCTTCAGGGCTCCTGAACCTGTAATCGGCGGAGAGGTCAATAACAAGGCGCGCGCTCCTTAAAGATGCGGGGACATACTCCATAGCTGCCGTATGGGGCAGGGCAAGGAATATGATATCGGCAGGAGGGATCCCGGATGGGTCCGGGTTTTTAAGCTTCCTTGAAAGGGTCCCCCGTAGAAAAGAGTGAATATCGGATATGCACCTTCCCGCCGCGGACCGGGAAAAAAGATCTTTTATCTCAACATCCGGATGACGCAGAAGTATCCTGAGGAGTTCTCCCCCGGTCATTCCGCTTGCCCCTATAACAGATACGCTGTACTTACTCATTACAGGAAAAGCGCCCCCATAGATACCAACACCGATAAAAAGAGCAGCAGCATCACTCCAAGCGAAATCACCCAGGGGATAAGACATACAGCAAGCGCCTCATAGGGGTATATTCCGTATATATTCCTGACCAGGGCTACCTGAAGGTAGAAAGACCATAACCCGAAAAATAAAAGAAAAAGACCCATAGAAACGACTCCCGGTCCGGGGATAAAAGCCCTGGTCAGAAGCGCCGCCGGGGCTGTAAAAAGAAAAGGTATACTGCTGTAGGGAAGAATTTTAAAAAGGCGGTTCCCTGAGCCGGAGCCGCCTATAACCTCTGCGAAGTAGCCGTACATGGCCGAAAAGAGAAAAACGGCAAAAGAAGCCAGTAGAAACCTTGATAGAACGCAGAAAAGCATATGAGGAACAAGGACCGGCCACCGGGGAAGAAACCCGAAAAGCCACACCCCCGTCATCAGTGAGACAACTGCGCCAAAAAGCATCCTGAAACCGCTGTAATCAGTAATAACCGCTGGAAGCTCCCGCGCCGTATCGCGCGGGGTAATAAGGAGAGCTAAGAACAGCTCACGCCCGGTCTCAGTGCCGGTAAAGATACGCAAGCCCGCTTATCCTTCCCTGCCCAAACACGTCAAAGCGTCCCGCAAGGTTAAGAAGCCCGAAAAACCGGCCCAGTCTCCTGACAGGAACCCTGACCATCTTAGTCCCGGTTACACCCGCAAGCTCTTCTGCGACAGAGTGGGCTGTTGTGGTATCTCCCAGCCTGTCCGCCAGGCCGTTATCCACTGCCTGCCTGCCGGTAAAAACCTGGCCCCGGGCAAGAGGCCCGACCTCCTCCCGGGACATATCTCGACCCCGGCTGACCTGATCAATAAACTGGGAGTAAGCGTCGTCTATAAGCTCCTGAAGGTAACTCCTCTCCTGGGGGGTAAAAGAACGGTGAAACGATCCCGTGTCCTTAAAGGGCCCGCTTTTTATAACCTCAACATTAACCCCGACCCTCTCCAGGAGCCCCGACATATCCGAAGCTATGAACATCACCCCGATACCTCCCGTTATGGATCCGGGGTTGACCACTACCTTATCACAGGCCGAGGCCAGGTAATACCCTCCGGAAGCCCCTATATCGGCGATAGATGCCACTACGGGTTTTCCGGATTCCCGGACCCGTTCTATCTCTGAGATTATTTCCTGTATGGCCCCTACTGTTCCTCCGGGGGAGTTTATCCTGAGAATTACAGCCTTTATCCTATGATCCCTGCGGAACCGGCGGATGTTTGAGGTTATCCTTGTAAGCTCATCCTGCGCGAATATATCTCCCGCAGAACGACCTGCCTGAACAGGTCCGTATATATCTATAACCCCTACCGATCTCGGGGAGACCGCGGTTCTCCTTGCCAGACCCGTGCGGGGACTTTCAAGCTGCTGTCTTACCGCGAGATATATGCTGCCTAAAACAGAAAACAGCAGCAGTATTATTATTACTGCTCCGGTTAATCTGCGGTTCATACTTATTATCTCTTTTTGTACTGTTCGCTTTTTCTGGCTTTGCGCCGGTAGGGTTTTTTTCTCTCAACCATACGCGCATCACGGGTGAGGTATCCGTTTGTACGAAGAATTTTCCTGGTCTTTTCATCAAGTTGGGCAAGGGCTCTTGATATCCCGAGCCGGATAGCCCCGGACTGACCTTTCTTTCCCCCTCCCTTGACATTTATCTTTATGGTATAGCCGTTTTCTACCCCGGTGAGTTTGAAAGGACTCATCGCGTATTCAATGAATTCTTTCCTGTCAGAAAAGTACTCGTTAATACTCCTGCGGTTTATTATAACTTCCCCTTTGCCGCCCGGAAACATATGAACCCGGGCCACCGCTGTCTTTCTTCTTCCTACCGCGTTAATATTTTCCATACTTACAGGCATTTAAATCTCCAGTTCCACCGGTTGCTGAGCCTGGTTGGGGTGTTCGCTTCCCGGATATACCTTAAGGCGCTTCATCCTCTTTGCGGCCAGGCGGTTCTTCGGCAGCATACCTTTCACGGCATGTGTTATTATATGACACGGATCATTCTTCATCATCCGTTCATATTCTATGGTTTTGCTGTTCCCCGGGTACCTTGAAGGCCTGAAATAGGTTTTCTGGGTCTGTTTATTACCCGAAACCCTCACTTTCGAGGCATCGGTTATTATAAGAAAATCACCCTTATCCTCGTGGGGGGTGTAATCAACCCTGTTCTTCCCGGTAAGTATAAGGGCCGCCCGGGCGGCCAGCCGCCCCAGAACAGCGCCTTCCGCGCTTAATTTGTACCATTTTCTCCCGTTCATGCTGCTTTATTTTATTAATTTAAACCCTAATGTCAAACACCCTGCAGAACCGCTATGCCTGATTGGGGTGGGTGACCGGATTTGAACCGGCGGCCTCCTGGGCCACAACCAGGTGCTCTAACCCCTGAGCTACACCCACCACTACGGGGCCAAAGCCCCTGTTTGCGGAATTATATATATTAGCCGGGTAAAAATCAACAATCCCTGTGAAACTTTATTGACCTCCTAACTGTCAAAAGATATGATACAGCGGAATAAGGGTGGTCAAACTCCGGTTTGTATGTTAGAATAAGTACAGTTAAGAGTCGCAGACAAAGTATATAAATTCCGGAGAAACTTATGAAAATTGCATCATTACTTTTAATAACGCTTTTTTGCTTAATGCCGGCCCTGCCCGGGGAGGCCTCAGAACCCGGTGAGCAAATTGCAGTAAACAGGTACTTCCAGAAAGGTATTGAGTATTCCAACAAGGGTGAGCACGAAAAAGCAGCGGAGGAGTTCAGAAAAGCCATCACAATAGATGAGAGATTCCCGGACGCCTACCTCGCCCTGACCGTGGCTCTAATAAATATGAGAGAGCCGGAGGAGGCCCTTGTTTACGCAGTAAGGGCATCCGAACTGGATCCCGAAAGCAGGAAAGCGCTTTTTATAAAAGCGCGGCTTTACGAAAGAAACGGAGAGACAGATAAGGCTATAAGCGCCTGGGAAAGATATCTTAAACTCAACCCCGAGGGACGGCGCGCCCGCAAGGCGAAGAGGCACCTGGAGACACTCAGGGAAGC
>SL_3KL_010_SEDDRAFT_10006273_pt1 | contig 10642 bp, 9 predicted proteins | sample SodLakKL_010_SED_2_FD_10381 | JGI IMG/M metagenome (IMG submission 10381)
CAAAGAGGATGAACCCACTCTTATTCTGTTTCCCGACGGGTATGAAGACCCATATGAGCTCTACAAAGACGCCCTCACACAGTGCGCCGATCGGAAAGACCGCTTTTTGATCTGCGATGTTAAGCACGTGGCTGAAGATACGAACCCCGTTAGAAAATCTGCCGAAGAGTTCAGAGACGGAATCGGATCGAACGATTTGATGTTTGGAGCGGCTTACTATCCCAACCTTACAACCACGATGTCCCATCAATACAACGAAGATGAGATTAGTGTAGAGGTAGCAGAACATGGAGATGTGAAAGTATTGCGTCATTCCGATGAAACGATCCGGGGGGATGATGAAAAGTCGAAAGAATCACTCTACCACGCCGATAACGGTAACTTCAGGGAAAAATACAACCGAATCAAAAAAAAGATCGATTCCGTCAGATTGATCCTGCCGCCAAGTGGTGCAATTGCCGGTGTTTATGCACGTGTTGATAATTCAAGAGGCGTCTGGAAAGCTCCAGCCAACGTATCACTGAATCGTGTATCTGCTCCCGAAGTCAAGATCGATGACAATGATCAAAAAGATCTGAATGTAACCCAGTCGGGTAAATCGATCAATGCCATTCGTAGTTTTAAGGGCAAAGGTGTATTGGTTTGGGGCGCGCGAACGCTGGCCGGAAATGACAATGAGTGGCGGTATGTGCCTGTGCGCCGATTCTTCAATATGGTGGAAGAGTCGGCAAAAAATGCTTCGGAACGGTTTGTTTTTGAACCCAACAACGCCGATACATGGATGAAAGTGAAATCTATGATCGAGAACTATCTCACTACACTATGGAGATCAGGTGCGCTGATGGGAGCCAAACCTGAAGAAGCGTTTTTTGTGAAAGTGGGACTGGGCGAAACAATGTCTGCCGAGCAAATCCTCGAAGGACAGATGATTGTGGAAATCGGGATGGCAGTAGTGCGGCCGGCTGAATTTATCATTTTGCGCTTTTCACATAAAATGATGGAATCCTGATTCAAACATTTGATGATGAAACCAATGATCTAAAACCAATTATAAAACTATGAGTTACAGAACACCGGGTGTTTACGTCGAAGAAATTTCCAAGCTTCCTGCATCGGTTGCACAATCTGAAACCGCCATTCCCGCATTTATCGGCTACACAGAGCTGACAGAAGCTGAAGAAGGCTCCCTGCTCAACAAACCGATCCGCATCGATTCGATGATGGATTACGAGAAAGTTTTCGGCGGACCAGCCGTGCAAAAGTTTGAAGTGGAACTTGAGGAGAATGAGCCCTATTTACCGAAAAACGTTCAATTTAAAGAGGAAGAATCTCCATTCCTGATGCACCATGCTCTGAACCTCTATTTTGCCAATGGTGGCGGGTCCTGTTTTATCGTATCCACAGGTGGCTATTCAGATGATGACACTCCAAAGGAACCGGATGCTGACGAACTGAAAGCGGGTTTGGATTCCATTGAGAAGAATGATGAAATCACGCTGGTAGTCATCCCGGAAGCAGGGAAGTTGTCAGTTATTGATCAGCATGGATTGTATGAGGATGTACTATCTCATAACAATGGACAGGTTAACCGTTTCGGTATTTTCGATGTAAGAAAGAATGATGAAGATGCTTCCGACTTTCGCAATGAAGTTAGTTCCGGCCCTATGGACAAAGCTGCCGCCTATTTCCCTCACCTGAAAACCACCATTCGATATCCTTGGGAAAAAGATCAAATTACAATTTCTGGAGATCCCTTCGATGATCTAAGCTGGAAAGATCTCGACACCGCTCGTAGCGTGCTCGAACTGCAAAAGCAGTTTAAAAGGTTGAAAGAACAGGTCAAGAAAGACAGAGATGATAGTAAGAAATCCGAATCAGACGTAAAAATAGTAGAAGGATTATATAAAAACGGATTCAGAAAGAGTGAAAGAGCATTTTCAATCGTCGATGAAGCGGCTGAGCTGGTTGAAGATGAATCATTCGAGATAGATGGGCCTGAGGATTTTCTTAGCGAAGTAGATGATGATAAAAACCTGTTCGATCAATTGGGTGAAGACGATAAAAAAATGGACTTGCTGAGGGATTTTATCGGGAATAAAGGAAATAAAAGCAAAAGAAAAGATGCTTTGGACGTTTTGGCAGACGCTCTCGAAGAAGCTGATAAAGAACTTAATAAAGTCGTGGAAAAAATAAACGACGAAACAAAAACAGGAGATGACGATCAAAACGACGAAATCCTGAAATATTTTTCCAGTGATTTTACTTCAAAACTGACAGATCTGCTGGATGACAAGAAACTCACCATGCCGCCTTCACCCGCCATTGCCGGTGTTTATGCCAAAGTGGATGCTGACCGCGGTGTCTGGAAATCACCTGCAAATGTGAGTCTCAACCGCGTGACCGGCCCTTCCGTAAAACTCACCATTTCGGAGAACGACCGCCTTAACGTTCATGCAAGCGGTAAATCGATCAATGCTATTCGTGCCTTCCCTGGAAAAGGTACACTTGTCTGGGGTGCCAGAACACTGGACGGAAGCAGTAATGAGTGGCGCTACATTTCCGTACGACGCTTTTTCAATATGGTGGAAGATTCTGTAAAAAGTGCCTCTGCCCGTTTTGTGTTTGAACCGAATGATGCCGGCACCTGGGTAAAAGTAAAAGCGATGATCGAAAACTTTCTCACAACACAGTGGCGTGCCGGTGCGCTGATGGGTTCAAAACCCGAAGAGGCATTTTATGTAAAGGTTGGGCTGAATGAAACAATGGATGAAAACCAAATCCTTGAAGGTAAAATGATCATTGAAATTGGTATGGCTGTAGTGCGCCCTGCCGAATTTATCGTACTGCGATTTTCTCACAAGATGATGGAATCCTGAATAAAACCTGACAGCGCCCGGCAGGTCATGCCAGTGTCAAAATTTGACAAACCATTAACAGTATTAAAATGAAACCATCAATTCAAATCAATAAGCTATGAGCGACTATCCTTTAGTGAAATTTCATTTTTCGGTGGAGTGGGGCGGCACCAAAATCGGTTTTACCGAAGTTTCGGGCCTGGACATTGACATCGAGCCGATCGAATACCGCCACGGTGCCAGCCCTGAATATACACCTACAAAAATGCCCGGCCTCCAGAAATACAGCAACATCACCCTGAAGCGCGGGACATTCGCAGGCGACAACGAGTTTTTCGAGTGGATGAACAGCGTGAGAATGAACAATATAGAACGGCGTGATATCACCATCAGCCTGCTTAACGAAGAACACGACCCGATGGTGGTGTGGAAAATCAAAAATGCCTGGCCGGTGAAAATTCAATCCACCGATCTGAACGCAGATGGCAACGAAGCCGCTATCGAAACACTTGAACTGGCCCATGAAGGATTAACCATTGAGTATACCTGATGACAGATCTGTATCCGCCCGTCAGTTTTCATTATGTCGTCTCCTTCAACGGAATTGGCGATAAAACGATCGATACTCAGTTTCAGTCGGTCTCGGGCCTGTCGGCCGAAATGGAAACCGAAGCGGTTAAAGAGGGCGGCGAAAACCGGTTTACACATCAGCTTCCGGTTCGTGCATCCTATACTGACCTCGTGATGAAACGGGGCCTTGCCAAAGATTCCGATCTGATTGGCTGGTTTCGCGATACACTCGAAAACCTGATCATTCAGCCGGTAACGATTGATATCAGCCTTCTGAATGAAGAGCACGAGCCGCTGGTATCCTGGAATATCGTTCATGCATGGCCCAAAAAGTGGAGCCTCTCGGACCTCGATGCCGAACAAAACGCCATCGCTATCGAAACCCTCGAACTGCATTACCGCACATTTTCGATCAGCCGCTGACAGCATTTTTAACAATCATTTAAACCAGAGAACGATGCCCATTGAGATAAAAGAGTTGCACATCCGTGTAAATGTAAACAGCGAAGATTGTGAGCCCGGGCAAGAACAAAACATTCCGGGGCATCAACAATCACCGGCCGGCGGGAACATGGACAGATTGGTGGAACAGTGCGTGGAGCGGGTTCTTGAAGTGATAAAAAGAGAAAAGCAGCGATAATTGAAAAGATTCAGAACCAAAAAATATCCGTAAAATGAGTGAAACACTGAAAATGACCATTTTGGGCTTTACCGATCCAAAATTTATGGTCAAAGCACTTGTCCCGCCTTTTATTGCTCACGTAAATCCCGATTCTTACACACAATCCACGGAGATCTGCTATTCTGATGAGCAGGCACAGGGCACCAGTTCTGGAAGCGGGAAACAGAGCCATACAAAGTCCAGAGAGATTTCTTTCGACCTGCTTCTGGACCGGACCGGAGCCCTCGGCCACACACAGCCCAATCCGGTGGGGGTGGAAGCAGACATCAAACATTTCAAGACCCTGACCCTTGATTACGACGGGAAAATTCACAAACCGCGTTACCTGGTTCTGCTCTGGGGCACCTTGATCTTTTTCTGCCAGCTGAAAAGCCTGAGCGTAGAGTACAAAATGTTCAATAAGGCCGGTGTACCGGTCCGTGCTGTATTGAAAACCAAATTCAGAGAGTTTATAGAAGTGAAACTCCGCACCATTTTTGAGCAGAAAAGCTCTCCCGATCTCACTCACGTACGTACAATAAAAGAGGGTGACACCCTTCCGATGCTGGCCTTCGAAATTTACGGCGACTCCGGCTATTATATGGAAGTAGCCCGTGTAAACAACATCGTCAATTTCCGAAACCTGGAACCAGGCCGGGAGATCAAATTTCCACCCATTGAAAAACTGGAGTCTGCCTGATGCTGAATGGATTTTTAAATCGCGACAAACCGACCGACCTTGTCACGTTTGAACTGCTGGTAAATGGCGATTCGCTCCCTCAAACCGTAGAAGTTTTTTCTGTGGACATCTGGAAAGAGTTGAACCGGCTTCCCCGCGCCAAAATTGTAATTCTGGATGGCGATCCTGCGGAAGAGAATTTCAAAGTTAGCGAGGGAGAGTGGTTCATACCCGGCAATGAGATCGAAATCCTGGCCGGGTACCACTCCGATAATCAATCTGTTTTCAGCGGGATGGTAACCAGGCAATCAATCAAAGCGAGGCAAAACGGTGGGCATCAGCTCACAGTGGAGTGCTGTGACAAGGCAGTAAAATTGACAACCGTGCCGAAAAGCCGATACTTCTACGATATGAAAGAGAGCGACATGTTCCGCGAAATCATCCAAAGTTACAATGGACTGAATACCGACATCGAGGACACAGACTACACACACAAAGAGCTGCTGCAATTTCAGTGCACGGATTGGGATTTTATTCTGAATCGGGCTGATGTGAACGGTTTGTTTTGCACAGTTTCCGGCGGAAATATCTCTATTAAAAAACCGGATTTTTCGGGCAGTCCGATTTTTAGAGCTGTTTTTGGCAGAAATTTGTATGAGATTGATGCAGAGATCGATGCATCCAATCAACTGGCTGGTGTCAAAGGAACATCGTGGGATTATTCGAAAACAGAACCTTCCGGAATAGATGCATCCTCCCAATCGCCCGTTTCTCCGGGAAATTTGAGTTCCACCGATCTTTCGGAAATCTTTCAGAATCACGAATGGATTCTGAGAAGCGGAGGGAAAGTTCCTGTTGAACTGATTCAATCCTGGGTCAACGCCAAACAGATGAAACATGAACTTGCAAAAGTTCGAGGCAGAGTACGAATAGAGGGGGCGCCTCTTTTACCGGGTAATATCATAACGCTCGAAGGGCTGGGTGATCGCTTTAACGGCAACGCTTTTGTGAGTGGTGTGAAGCACTCCATTGGCAGGGGCGAATGGCAGACCGACATTCAATATGGACTTTCACCGGAATGGTTCAGTGAGCAGTTCAAAATATCGGCCCCTCCTTCGGCAGGGCTTCACGCTTCCATCAGTGGCTTGCACGCAGGCCTTGTTACACAGATTCAGGATGATCCCGAAGGAGACGAACGCATTCTGGTACGTCTGCCGATGGTGGATACTGAAGAACAGGGTATCTGGGCACGGCTGGCTACCACAGGCGCCGGGGACGGACGCGGACTGGTTTTCCGGCCGGAAATCGGTGATGAAGTGATTGTCGGATTTATTGATGATGATCCAAACCAGCCCGTAATCCTGGGATCTGTTCACAGTGCCAATAACCCGGCCCCAATCGAAGCTGATGATGAAAATCACAAAAAAGGATGGACATCCCGCAGTGGTATTGAGTGGAAGATTGATGAGGAAAAGCCATCCCTAAAGGTAAAAATGCCATCTGGCCGGATGATCCGGCTGGATGATGACAGCGGTGAATTGCAATTCGAAGATGGCGATGGAAACAAGATCACACTGAATGCCAACGGAATTACCATCGAAACAAATGGCGATTTAAAACTGAAGGCAGATGGAGATATCAACATTGAGGCAGGGATCAACCTGAGTGCTGAAGCAAATGCCGCATTTACCGCAAAAGGAAGCAGCGCAGCGGAACTCTCTTCCAGCGGACAAACCGTTGTGAAAGGATCGCTGGTGCAGATAAATTAATCAATCACAAATATGAGCTTTGCAGCCAGAGTTACCGATATGCATGTTTGCCCGATGACAACCGGAACTGTGCCACACGTTGGCGGACCCATTCTGCCGGCAGGCGCTCCCACCGTTCTGATTGGTGGAATGCCTGCGGCACGGGTTGGAGATATGGCCACATGTACCGGGCCGCCCGACACAATCATCCAGGGATCTGCAACGGTTTTGATCGAAGGAATGCCCGCTGCACGGATGGGAGACTCAACCGCTCATGGCGGTACGATTACTGCTGGTGAACCCACTGTTATGATTGGAGGATAATGATGGAAAAAGGAACCGATTTTACCGGACGAGGATGGAGTTTCCCTCCCGAGTTCAACAAGTCGACCCGGCAAACGTCAATGACCACAGGCCGCGATGATGTGGAACGGAGCCTGGAAATTTTACTTGGAACCGTTCGCGGAGAGCGTGTAATGCGCCCAGACTACGGCAGCAATCTTGATGAAATGATGTTTGAATCCTTTGATCAATCGATAAAAACATACCTGGTTCAGTCTGTAGAAACCGCCATTTTGTATCACGAACCACGTATTGAACCGCTGCGGGTTGAACTCGATGAAAGTGAGCTTCCAGAAGGCAAGATTTTGATTGAGATCGAATACCGCATCCGGGCAACCAACTCGCGTCATAACATGGTCTATCCATTCTACATCGAAGAAGGAACCGAATTATAGAACGGAATATGAGTGAAAGCTGTGAATATACCAATCCGCTGCAACGTGAAGGAACCTCTCAAACCGGGAGAAGATCGGAAGTGCTGAATCCGGAAAATGTAAAACTCCACGACCTCAGCCCTGATGATTGGTTAAGTTTTTCTAAAGAGTATGCAAGACTGATAAACTTTTACCCGCCCGGAAATCCTGAAAATCCATCAGGTGACTGGCAGGATTTTTTTGAGCAAAGAGATGAAATACAGCAGATCACGGAAGAATACACCGGTGGTGAGGCCGATCCATTCTTCGGCCTTTTTATCTCTTTTCTGAAAATGCTGGCCTTTCCTCAGAAAAGTCTAAATCACCTGCCCAAACGCCATCTTGATTATTACTATCGCGAAGTGTTGCGACTGAAGGAAAAGCCGTTTCAGTCCGATCGTGTCCACATCCTCTTTGAGCTGGCCAAAAATGCCAAAAACACCCTGATCGAAGAGGAAACACTGCTGAATGCAGGAAACGACAGTGACGGGAATCCGCTCCATTACAAAGTGACTTCCCCGCTGGTGGTGAACCCTGCAAAAGTGGAATCTATTAAGTCGGCATTTACAGATGAAGGAGTGCTGAGGTTTGCCCATAATGCACGGCATCCCGAAGGCCTGGATGAAGATGCAGATGAAGGAACCGCCTGGCAGGCTTTCGGGAATGAAAACTGGCCGGAAGCCGAACTCTGTTTTTATGTTTCCTCCCCCATTTTGAAAATGAATGAAGGCAAAAGAACCATCACAGTGAAGATGGATTTTAACGAACCACTTGAAAAAAACCTTTCATCCAGTAATATGAAGGCAGCAATCACTACCGAAGAAGAGTGGCTTTCATGCGAAACACTGAACGTAGCGGCAGCGGAGGGAAGTGACCGGATCACGCTGGAAATTGAATTGAAAACCGATAATGAACCTGTTACCGGCTATGATGAAGAGATTCACGAAAGTGGACTGAAAACCACATATCCGGTGTTAAAATTTTCCTTCACAGACTCTGAGGATTACCTGATGATCCGGAAGCTTAAACTGCAAGAGGTACGAATTTCGGTGGATGTGGCGGGTATCAAATCTCTTCGAATGCGGAATGAACTTGGAAACCTGGACCCCTCAAAACCCTTTATGCCGTTTGGGCCGCAACCCAAGGCCGGATCGAAGCTTAGAGTTTCATTTGACGAAATGGCCGGAAAACCGGTAACAAAGATCGGGATGAACATGCAATGGCTGAACCTTCCGGCAAATTTTACCGATCATTACGAAGCTTACGATGATTTGATTGAAGGAAGTCGATCCAGTAACCTGTCTGCCGGGGATCAAAGTTACAATTTGTCTCAGGAGCTAATAAAGATAGCAGCTGAGCTGAAAATGCAATTATTGGAATCGGATGATGTACAAAGACTTACAAGGGTTGAAAATAATCAGCAGCAAGAAGATTTCATTGTCAAATTAGAAAAGGAGGAAAGCACAGAAGAGGAAGAAAAACCGGAAGTACAATCCTTACTTTCACTCAAAATGAAAAAAAGTACAAAAATAGGATCTTCCGATCCGCTAAAGGAACTTTTTAATGTGAGGTTATCCTCAAACTATGCCGGTTCAAAAATAACTCCACTGTTCACAAACGAAGTTCCGATGATTGATGTCGGGGTAAGCGGAACACAGACAGTAACCGGGAACACGGAAATAGAGCTTACACTGACAGAATCCTTTTTCCACGATCTCTATCCTAAAATCTATGTAGCCAAAACCATCAATGCGAGCAAAAAAACTCCCAATGAAAATGGTGAAGTTAACCCCGATGATCTCCCAAATCCGCCCTATACACCCCTTCTGGATGAACTGACACTTAACTATTCCGCTGAAACCATTCTGGATGTCACCTCTTTGGGTTACGATTCGGAAGATTCCCAAATTGCTCTTTTTCGGCAACATCCCTTCGGGACAGAACAGGTGCGGGATCTTGGCCCCTCCCTGCTGCCCGATTACCGCAGAAAATCGCTCTTCATCGGATTGAAAGACCTGAAACCGGGCAGTAATCTCAGCCTGCTCTTTCAGGTGGATGAAGGGAGTGAAAATCCCGAAGAGAGCCATTTTACCCAAGAAGAGGAACCGGTCTGGGCGGTACTGTCCGGAGAAACCTGGAAATCGCTGGCAGGGAGTGATATTGTACGGAACAACACTAATAACTTTCTGCGATCGGGAATTGTGGAGCTGCAAATTCCGCGAGAAGCCACTCTCGAACACAGCCTGTTGAATACCGGGCTGACATGGCTCCGCATCCAGATGAATAAACCCACCGATGCCGTTCCTAAATTCATCAATATTCATGCACAGGCGTGTGAAGCGGTTTTTTCAGATAACAATAACAGTAAAGATCATCTTGAAAACAATCTGCCGGCGGAGACTATCGGCCAGCTTCTGTACAGGCGGTCCCCGATCAAATCGGCAGAACAGCCCTATTCATCATTTGGAGGAGCTGCAGCTGAATCATCGGAATCGTTTTACAGGCGCGTGAGCGAACGGCTGCGCCATAAAAACCGGGGCGTTACTATCTGGGATTATGAACATCTTGTACTGGAGCAGTTTCCTGAAATTTACAAAGTAAAATGTCTAAATCACACACGGAAAGCTGGTGATAAACTAAAGCAACTGGCACCCGGTCATATTACACTGGTACTGATTCCAAAACTGCCGAAAAGCAGCACTCCAGTCCGATTTTACCCGAAAGCGAGTCAGGACTTGATGGACCGCGTGCACTCTTTCCTGAGACCAAAGATGCCGCTTCATGCTAGTCTTCATGTTGTGAATCCTGACTACGAAGAGGTTTCCTTTGAGTTTCATGTAAATTTCAGGCACGGACTCGATTTTAATCATTACAGAAACCGAACCGAAGAAGACCTGAAAAAACTGCTCACACCCTGGATGTTCGACCGTTCGGCGGAGATCCGTTTCGGTGAATCGTTCTACAAATATGAAATTATTCACTATCTCGAAACACTCGGCTACATCGATTATGTAGAGAATTTCGTAATGGTTCACACACCTTCAACAGGGGGCGGAGTGAACACGAAACAAGTAAGTCCGGTGCATCCGGCAGCTATCCTGGCTTCTGGCGATCATGATATTAAACCAGCGGTGGGGTGCTGATATGGAAACGGAAAAAATCAAAAAAAATATCAGAACCAACGATGACCGGGATTTCGAATTTTTGCGAAGCGAAGGGCTAAAATATATTGAAAACCTGAGCCGGAAAATATGGACCGATTACAATTCGCATGATCCCGGCATTACGATCCTGGAGGTGCTCTGTTACGCCATCACCGATCTGGGCAACCGCATCCGCCTGCCTGTTCGAGACCTGATCGCCGAAAGCAACGG
>SL_3KL_010_SEDDRAFT_10006274_pt1 | contig 10641 bp, 7 predicted proteins | sample SodLakKL_010_SED_2_FD_10381 | JGI IMG/M metagenome (IMG submission 10381)
TGGAAGTAATGAAGAGCCAGCGGTCCTGTGGCCAATTGCGCGGCAATGGACACGGTGATGATAGACCAGGTTTTTTCAGGGATTCCTTTTTTAACGCGGATTAGCCCCTGCAGCCACGGTTGCAGGCTGACAATACTGATCACGGCCAGATATGACAATTGAAAGCCTATGTGGGTGATGATGAACGGATTATTGATCACCAGCACAAAGGCAGAGGCAGCCAGTGTATTGTAAATGTTTGTAGGCCGCCGGAAGCTTTGGCCCATTGCTACGAAGGAAAACATCACGGAGGCACGAAGCACTGAAGGGCTGAAACCGGTGATGGCTGCATAAAGCCAAATGAGCATGATGATGCATGCGGTTCGTAAAAAGCGGCCTCCGGGCAGGCGCAACAAGAATGCAAAAACATTTTTCAACACCATGAATATAATGCCCACATGCAGTCCGGATACACAAAGAATATGCATAGCACCTGCCCCGGCAAACTCCCTGCGCAGGTCTTCATCAAGGTACTCGCGAAACCCAAGCAGCAGGGCGGAAATCACGGCAAACTCCCGTCCCTCCAGGTTGTTTTCCCGGAAAACCGCCAGCGCGACTTCACGCAGTTGCAAAGCCAGCCGCATGTAATGCCTGCCTTTGTTTTCGCCGGTTATGTGCCATTCGCCCGAACGGATATAGGTCGAATGAAAAATGTTCTGACGGGCCAGGTATCGCTGATAGTTAAAAGCTCCGGGATTTCCCGGAGGCCGAACATTATTGTACCTGTTCCGGATCACCAGGCGGTCGCCATACCTCAAACCTTCCACCAGGCTGTCCTTTTCCAAATAAAGCATCAGGCGTCCTTCCGCATCTTGCATGCCGCTGTCGTTGGAAAAGGCAACAACCTTAGTGATCAGCTGCCATGAATTGGCCCTTTCGGATGTGGGTTCTATGAGATGCACCAGCAGGAAACCATCCTCACCATACCAGTTTTTGAAATGCCGCTCCCGGTCATACTGGTCGAACTGTGCAGCCATCATGTAACCGGCTGCCAACAGAACAACCGCAACCAGGAATCCAAATATCCACTGCCTTGCGTATGCAGCAGGCTTAATCAACACATTAAACAACCAGGGCAGAGATATCGCAATCGATATAAGAAGCAAATAGGGAGGATCCGGCTGCCATCCCAATTGCAGGTACAGGAGCACCCCAACACAAAACGGCAGAAACAACCGGGGGAGCGGCAGGTATATACGAGAAAACTGATTCATAAGATAAAATTATAATTTTTTTATCTTATGTCATTACTTTTTTCTGTATTTGTTTGTGTTTGGTAAGAAAGCAGGGATTAGCGGATGTTTGGAATAGAATAATTGATGTTTTTTGTTTGGATGATAGATTTACGAATGGAGATTGGTTTGCGGACGCACGGTTTTAGCTTTTGCCATGCCGAAGGTCTTGCAGAAACCGGAATATGCTTGCTGCCGCCTTTTCAGAGGCTCCGGGGCCGCCTAACTTTTCTTCCAGCTTAAGATAATCCTGTTGCAGCCTGTCGCGGTATTCCTTGTCATTTAGCAGTGCATCCAGTTCGGTCTTCACTCTCGGCCGGTTGAAGTCGTTTTGGATGAGTTCTTTGAGCACCGGTTTATCCATGATCAGGTTGACGAGTGATATATATTTTACTTTTACGAGCATCCGGGCAATAAATATCGACACGGGATTTGCCTTGTAGCAAACTGCCTGCGGGACTTTAAAAAGTGCGGTTTCCAACGTTGCTGTGCCCGAAGCAACCAGGGCAGCGCGGGAGTTGGCAAGCAGGGCATAGGTCTGATCCATAACCAATGAAACATTCGGATACTGAGTATGCTGCCCGTACATTTCCGGATCCTGTCCGGAAACACCTGCAATCACAAACTGATATTCCGGGAAATCAGCCGCAACAGTTGTCATTTCATTCAGCATGCGTCTGATCTCCTGCTTACGGCTTCCGGGCAGCAAGGCAACAACCGGATTTTGGGGAAGTCCGTTTTTCTCTTTGAAGGACGCGTATTCCGATGACTCCCTCAATGGGATCAGTTCATCCAGGAGCGGATGACCGGGAAAATCTACATCCATGTTGAAGCCTTTGTAAAAATCCTGCTCGAAAGGAAGGATCACCAGCAATTTATCTGTGTATTTTTTGATGGTGTAAACACGGGATTGTTTCCAGGCCCAAACCTGCGGGCTGATGTAGTATATTACCGGTATGCCGATGCTTTTTGCATAGCGGGCCATGCGAAGATTAAAGCCGGGGTAGTCGATGAGAATGAGGACGTCGGGTTTGTATGCAAGAATATCCTTTTTGCACAAGCGAATGTTTCCAAGGATGGTTCTGATATTCAAGGCTACTTCCAGAAAGCCCATAAAAGCAAGCTCATTCACATGCTTGACCATTGTCCCGCCAACGGCCTGCATTTTGACGCCACCCCAAAAACGGAATGCGGCTGCAGCATCCCTTTGCTTCAGCTGTTTCATCAGGTTGGCTGCATGCATGTCGCCCGAAGACTCACCCGCTATGATATAGTACCGCGCCATTCAACATCATCACAAAAAAACAACAAAAAACAACATGGCCATTCCAAAGGTAATCAGCAGGATGCTGCGCCCGGTTTTGTCAAACTTTTTATTGACCATGTAATATCTGAACGGAAATAAATTAGAGAATATGGCTACCAGAAACGGTATTTTGGGCCGTGGCTGGTAAACAAGGTTTTCAACATGGCCGTAAGGCATCATGATCAATAGAACCAGTCCATACACAACGCAAGGTACCAAAATGCCGATGATCATACCCAATACCCAATTGTCTTTATTTAGCATCAAACTTCCATTTTGAGATTTCCGGGATCAGATTGTGAGCGGTGAAATCGAATTGGGTTGGCACTACAGATATATATTGGTTTTTCAGTGCCCATTCGTCGGTTTCGTTGCTGTTTTCGTGCAGGGCAAAGCGTCCGGTAAGCCAGTAATAGTCTTTGCCGCGCGGATCCTGCCGGTGATCAAATTCCTCCTCCCAGTTACCTCGCGCCTGACGGCACACCTTCACCCCTTTGATCTCTTCTTCCTTTATAGCAGGGATATTAACATTCAAACAAATACCCTTGGGTAAACCATGCTTCAAAACATTGGACGCAATCTGCTGTATATATTTCTTTGCCTGGTTAAAATCAGCATCAAAACGATAGTCGAGCAGGGAAAAGCCGATGGAAGGGATATTTTCCATGGCTCCCTCGATGGCCGCAGACATGGTACCACTGTAAATGACACTTATGGATGAATTGGCTCCGTGATTAATACCTGACACGAGGAGATCAGGTTTGCGCTTCAGGACTTTGTTAACAGCCAGCTTCACACAGTCAACTGGTGTTCCGCTACAGCTGTACTCATCATGGCCTCCGTCAACGGTAATTTTTTCCAAACGAATGGGCAACGTGATGGTAACGGCATGACCCATACCGCTTTGTGGTTTATCAGGGGCAACCACCACCACTTCACCCAGTTCCAGCATAAATTTTACAAGATGGCGTATTCCGGGAGCCATCACCCCGTCATCATTGGTTATTAAAATCAAGGGTTTCTTCATAGTCCGTTTTTTTCCACCACAAAACTAAACAGAATATGTCAGAGTTCATAAAGATTGTTTGTTGTTTAGTTTTGAGACCATGAGAGGTTAACCTTTTTTAACGGCCGTCAAAATGTCAGTCAACCTGCGTTGGCCTGCTTTTTGATAAATGGTGGATTCCGGTAAAACAAGCTGAATGAACATATCCGTTGACTGTGGTGTTTTACCGCTAAACCAGTAACAAACTTAAAAGACAGATTATTATGGTTCTGAATATGGAAATGCTGATCATCTTCGGTGTATTTGCATTACTTAGCTGGCTGGTATCCAATCAGCTAAAATCACGTTTCGCAAAGTATTCACGCATGCGTTTACGCAGTGGTTTGTCGGGCAGGGAAATTGCCGAGAAAATGTTGCGTGAAAGTGGAGTGGAAAATGTACGTATAATATCGACTCCCGGACGTTTGACCGACCATTATAACCCGGTAAATCGTACCGTTAATTTAAGTCCTGAGGTATATAACGGCCGTTCCATAGCCGCTGCGGCTGTGGCAGCCCACGAATGCGGTCATGCCGTGCAACACGCCCGGGCGTATTCGTTTTTGAAAATGCGGTCGGCACTGGTTCCTGTAATCAGTGTCAGTTCACGCTATATGATGTGGGTGCTTTTAATTGGTATTCTCACTGTCGAAACCATGCCCGGTATTCTGCTGGCAGGTATCGTCATGTTTGGGGCCACCACACTTTTCAGTTTCATCACTCTGCCGGTAGAGTTCGATGCAACAAAGCGTGCACTGGCATGGCTAACCAACACCGGCATGACGGTCGGAGAAGAGTACAGCAATGCAAAGGACGCACTGAAATGGGCAGCATTAACCTATGTGGTTGCAGCACTGGCTTCACTGGCTACGCTACTTTACTATATCATGCTTTTTATGGGACGAAGGAATTGATCTTACACCGGAACACCCTTGCAACCCGCTCTGCAATTGTGCTTATTTAGCATTTTTCCTCACTATTTAAAGGACATAGCTCACACATAAGCAGCTATTTTGTATATTTGCAAAGGATTGCAGAAACAACGAACCTTTATAGCTTCTCCTATTGCTATGGTTTACCCAATTGGGCCTAACAATTCCAATTGGGTTTTTACGTTTCAAATCTACTTTCTATAAAATGGATATCCTGCCGGTATGCGATTGAATACCAGCCACTATTAAAATTAATCTGAAAACAGGACATAGCATTGAATAACAAGAATACAAATCAACAGTTAACGCTTTTATCGCTGTTTACATGAAAAAAACTGCGTGGATATTGATACCCGTTTTGCTGGCTGGCATCATCCTCCTGTTGATGCTGGTGGAAGTACCGTATACTATCCGCAGCAAAGGCATTGCTATGCCTTTAAAGGAATGGGGGCTTTACAAAACCACGGGAGGCACATTGACCAATGTACTCGAGGATCATTTGGCAGGAAGCATCAATCAATATAAACTGATGGAGTTTCAGCGCGGGGATATGGTTTCCTTTATATTCAATCATGAGCTTTTTGAACACCAACATGTGGAGGCAGGTGACACCATAGCCGTAGTCGTATCGCTGGATCAGCGCATGCAGCTTATTGAAATGGAAGGTGATATGAGGCAGCAATATGCCCTGTTGAAAGTTATTCTCACCGGCGACAAACCTGAAGCCATACAGGCTGCCCGTGACAAGGTGGACCTGGCCCGGCAGGAACTGGCAACCCAGGAACTGCTCACCCAAAGGGTCATTCATCTCTTTGAACAGGACCTTGTTTCGCAGCAGGAATATGAAATGGCCGTCAATGAGATGATGGTAAAAAAATACGCACTGGAAATCGCACAGTCAAACTATGAAGCCATCGCAGCAGGCGAAAAAATTGAAGAAGCAGAAGTGATACGCACACGCATTGCCTCACTGGAAAAGCGCATTGAACAGCTGGAACAACAAATGAATGCCATGAATGTGCTGTCACCAATAAACGGACAGATCATACGCAAATACGACATGTATGGCAACCGTGCGGATGAAGTGATACGCATTGCAGACCTTTCAGCCATGCTTGTTTACACCCCGGTTGATGTATGGCAGTCTGCATATATCCAACCCGGCATGCAGGTGCAGATACAAAGCGAAACAAGTTCCCAAAAAATAAGCGGCAAGGTTATTGCGTTAGATAACAGCGTACAAATGATTAACCGCCGCCCAAAAATATTTGTCACCATCCAAACGGAAAACCACCGGCAGGGACAATTGCTTCCCGGGATGGTCGTTGATGCCCGTATCACCGCCGACACCCTGTCAATCAAAGACTACCTGTTGCGTATTACACGGGTGGCATATCAGAACCAATAGATTCATGCTGAGATATGAACGAAAATATTTGGTGCCCAATCATTTGATGGGTGAGCTGCGAGACCGCGTCAGGCATTTCGTTCGCAATGATATCTATGCATCTGCCAACGGAAATGGTGTGTCGCAATATACCGTGCGCTCCATCTATTTTGACAGCCCCGACATGATGAACTACCATGAAAAACATGCAGGTTTGAAACACCGCAGAAAACTAAGGGTAAGGGGCTATAACCAATGCAATAGCAATGAAAAGGTAGTTCTGGAAATCAAAAGAAAAATAGAAAACCGGATCAAAAAACACCGGGCAAGTGTACTGTTTAAAAATTTGCCGGATTTACTGGAAAGCGGTGAAATAGAAAAATTTATTGTGGAAGACAGGAGCATTGATTTAAACCAGAGCTTTGAAGATGCCCGGCGCTTCCTTTTCCATTTTAAACTAAAACCCTTCCAGCCAACAACATTGGTTACATATGAAAGAGAAGCTTATCATGGAATTCTCAATCCGGGTAACCGCATAACCTTCGACAAAAATATCCGAAGCCAGAATTACCCCGATATACATGATCTGTTCGCTGAAAGGGATATGCGCTTTTTGTTCAAAAACCATTTCATTATGGAAATAAAATACTTTAATGACAGTATGCCGGGATGGGCAAAAAGCATCGTGCACGAATTTAAACTGCGCCATGAGGCGCTTTCCAAATATGTTATCGGCTTTGACGTAAACAAAAGTTTTGTACATTATTAGGGTCTCATTCAGAAGGAGTTTTATAATTTTTGTAAGAAAAACACAGTAATTCAGAACCATAAACAGCAGTCAGCAAAAGAAACATGGATATAGCAAGCGACTTTGCAGATATATTTACCTTGTCGGTAAGTTTACGGGATGTTATATTTAACCTCCTCGTGGCATTATTTTGTGGTACTGCCATCTCATTGCTCTACCGTTTTACCTATAAAGGACTGAATTATTCTGCATCCTTTGCAATTTCCATGATCATGCTTACCATGATCACCTCCATTGTCATAATGGTGATAGGAAACAACCTGGCACGGGCTTTTGGCATGGTGGGAGCCATGTCGATTATCCGCTTCCGCACAGCCGTAAAAGATGCCACCGACATCATGTTTATCTTCTTTTCCCTGACTATCGGACTGGCCGCCGGGGTTAAAATGTACACTGTGGCTATTTTTGGCACCATCTTTATCAGCCTGATATTCCTGATCATCAGCCAGGTCAACTTTGGACTGTCGCGAAAACGGGAATATCTCTTACAGGTAATCATGGATGCTGAGGATGTGTCGGGTGATGAAGCAAGCGGGGTAATCAGAAACTTTACAAGAAAATATAAACTCGTTAATGTAAAGACTCTCGGTGAAGAAGGCCATGAACAAATGGAATATTCATTCCATGTTTTCCTGAAAAATGAAGATTTGGGCAACCGGCTGGTCCTGGATATGAAAAAGCATCCGTCAGTCAGGTACGTCAACCTTTTCTTTGATGAAACTTAGGTAGTTTTTGTTGCTTCCTGCGTTCCAGTATGGCCAGGGCATTTATGAACCTTTTCATTGTATTTCCATCAAAAATATAATGAAAAATGAAATATATCATTTGATGATCAAAATACCAGCTTCTATATTACTCTTTCTCTATTTATCGCTGTTCACCCACATCGCGGCGCATGGAAACGATTCCGGGCCTCCGTCAATAGAACCACCGTCATTCTCACACCCACCCGGATTTTACACATCAGCATTCGATCTGCACTTGTCCACACTACATACCGGCTTATACCAGTATAAAGTTGAAAAAGAAGGTTTTCACACTGTACATGGAGAAGTGCAGGTGGTTGATCAGAACATGGAAATCCATATCACCCTGCATGAGACAGGCAAAGAGTATCCTTTGGGGAAAAACGGGCCGGTAAGATCTGCCCCAAAATCTTTCCCGGTCACCTTCCGTGTTGATATGACCGAATCACCTTATCAAACCGGTGACGTGGTTTATATTAGCGGCACCATGGCAGATCCACCCTGGCCCGAACCCGGGACAAACAGCGATATGGCAATGATAAAGGCAGATGATGATGGGCCTGTTTATGAGATCACCTTCCAGCTTGCACACGGTGATTACGCCTATAAATATTTTTTGAATGAAGGATGGGCAGGTGGCGAATGGAGTGGTGATCCAAACAGGGAAGTTACTGTTTACGGGCCCACTACTTTCCATGACATATGGGGCGTTTACGACCCTGATAACGGCGATGATCCTGACGATCCTTCCGAACCGGGTTATTCGGTCACATTTGTGATTGCTGACAGCCAGGGGGTTCCGGTGGATGATGCAGTGTTGACCTTCAACGGTGAAACATATCCGCCGGGACAATACATAATCACAGGCGTAATGCCAGCGGCAACCATCCGCTATACCACCGATGGGTCTGTTCCGGACATGAACAGCACTATCTATCACGGACCCATTTCCATCACCGACCGCAGTGGCGATCCCAATACCATTTCCCTGATACCAACCAACAATATTGGTCCGGGTAACCCATACAATGAACACTGGCAGCCTCCGGCCGGTGAAATATTCAAGATCAACAGCATTCGTGCACGCTCCTTCATCCCCTTTGGCCATGAAAGCGAAGTGGTTACCCACAGCTACCTCGTGCATGAAGAGGGAACACAACGTTATTCCATGCCGCTGATCGCCATCAACGCACATGCCGGGGCTTTTTTTAATGCTGACTCCGGAATCTATGTGCATGGTAATCACGTCAATTACAACCAGCGCGGTATAGAGTGGGAGCGTCTTGTCCATTTTGAGTTTTTTGAAAACGATGGCAACCTGGCGTTTTCGCAGCAAATGGGCGCACGCATTCACGGTGGAACCAGCCGCAACAGACCCCGAAAATCCCTGCGCATGTATGCCAGGTCCGACTATGGTACCACATGGGTAGAATACCCCCTTTTTCCTGACAAAAATATTCAGCTTTATAAACGATTTCTTTTGCGAAACAGCGGTAACGACTGGGGTGATGCGATTTTCAGAGATGCCTTCATGCAATCGCTGCTGAAGGACCTGGACCTTGACATTCAGTATTCCAGACCGGCCATTGTATTTATCAACGGCGAGTACTGGGGTGTTCATAATATCCGCGACAGATTGGATAACAGATACATACAAACCCATTACGGCCTCGACGACGAAATGGACTACACCATTCTTGAAAGGAACGGTGTATTTGAAAGAGGGAATCCTGGCGGGGTGCATCACTATTGGGATATGATTGACTTCCTGAACAATCCGGGTGTAAGTGATCCGGCCAATTACAACACATTGCAAACCATGATGGATACTGATAATTTCATGGATTACCAGATTGCACAGATCTACGTGATGAACACCGACTGGCCGGGCAACAATATCCAGTTTTGGCGGTATTATACCGACACCTATAACCCGGATGCGCCTCCCGGCCTGGACGGCCGCTGGCGTTGGCAGGTCTTCGACCTGGACTTCGGTTTCGGACTCAATTTCGACTATGTGACAGGTGTTGAGGAAGGTCCGGCACACAATACTCTTTCTTTTGCCCTGGAACCAAACGGCCCTTCATGGCCAAACCCGCCATGGTCAACCCTCATTTTGCGCAGGCTGGTGGAAAATGAAACATTTCAAACCGGTTTTGTGACCCGCTTCGCAGATCTGCTTAACAGCATCTTTTCTGAATCTGTGGTGGTACAACAATTAGAGACCTATCGCGAAATGTACCTCCCTGAAATGCCCGAACATATTCACCGCTGGCGAATGCCCGAAGACATGAATCACTGGGAATCAGAAATAGATGTGATGAGCAACTTTGCCCTGGAGCGTCCCGGATACCTGCGTCAATATCTGAGAGAAGAATTTGACCTTGGCCCCCCTGCAAAGCTGCATGTCAATATGGTCAGTCCGGCCCAGGGAAGTGTGCGGGTAAACACGATCAGGGCAGGTGAAGGAGATCAACCCTGGAGCGGGGTCTATTTCGAAGGTATGCCTATTCAACTGGAAGCAATTCCTACGCCCGGCAACCGCTTCAGCCACTGGGAGGGTGTGGAAAACACCACATCTCCGATAACGGAGTTCATTTTACAGGGCGAGACAGAAGTAACTGCCTACTTTACTGATGGTCTGATCCACTACTGGCACTTTAACAATCTGCCGGAGGGCATCATCCAGCTTGTTGAATCTGACTTCAGTGCCAATGCATCTGCCATCATCACCTATCCGGGGACAGGCAGCGGCTACCTTGACCGCACCGACGGCACTTTGATCAACGAACATCATAATGCCGGTGCCGGCTACGGCCTTCGGGCCAGAAACCCGTCTGATACCAGGCAGCTTATCATTCACGCCTCATCAGAAGGGTATAAGGACCTGATGGTCTCTTTTGCAACCCAAAGAACGGCTAATGGTGCGTCGCAGCAGGCATTCCATTACTCAACAGATGCAGGAGAGACCTGGACTCAGTTAGAGGATATCTATCATGTGGATACCGGTTATGGTTTGTACACATTTGACATGGAGGGCATTGAAGAAGTCAACGACAACCCTGGTCTTCGGTTTAAGATCACCTTTCACGGTGATGAAGCCGCCGGTTCAGAAGGGAACAACCGCTTCGACAACATTTCCATCA
>SL_3KL_010_SEDDRAFT_10006275_pt1 | contig 10640 bp, 6 predicted proteins | sample SodLakKL_010_SED_2_FD_10381 | JGI IMG/M metagenome (IMG submission 10381)
GGGTGTTTTTTAAAAAAAGTTTATATTGAATTATAAGTTGATAACAATTAGGTGCATATCGTTTTCAAATAATTTTAGTGTGAGAAATGCGGGCTAGAACCAGATTGTTTGTTGAGTGTTGTGGAGCTCCCGTTACGATCTGTATTTCTGATTCCTGGATGGTATATAAATGAAGAGGTTGAAGAACTCGTCAGACGAACCGCTTTCGCGGAATTCGTCAGACGAGTTTCGATATTAAGTATGATTCAGCTTTCCACGGGATAAACCATGCTTCCGGCGGCTGGTTCTTGACCTTCTGCATAGGCTTCAATCGGAAGGCAGCTGCACATCAGGTTTCTGTCGCCGTAAGCATCATCCACACGGCTTACCGATGGCCAAAACTTGTTAAACTTCAGATGGGGCAGCGGAAATACGGCTTTTTCTCTGGAGTATGGGCGATTCCACTCATCACCCATTACCACCCGTGTGGTGTGTGGGGCATGTTTTAGAACATTCTCCTGTTTGTCAGAATTTCCTTCTTCAATTTCCCGGATCTCATTCCGGATGCCGATCATCGCATCGCAAAACCGGTCCAGCTCCTCTTTCGATTCGCTTTCGGTCGGTTCGATCATAAGTGTACCGGGCACGGGAAAGCTCATAGTGGGTGGGTGGAATCCATAATCTATCAGCCGTTTTGCTACATCATTTACCTCAATTCCGGCACTCTGTTTAAACCCCCGGATATCTACTATAAACTCATGAGCAGTACGTCCGCCGCGGCCGGTGTAAAGAACCGGGAAGTGATTTTTCAGCCGATCCTTCAAGTAATTAGCATTCAGGATAGCCACTTCCGTAGCTTTTTTAAGCCCTTCGGCACCCATCATGCGAATGAAGGCGTGCGAGATGGTTAAAATGCTGGCACTACCCCAGGGAGCTGAAGTTATCGCAGGCATCGCCTGTTTACCGCCAGTAGGGACGATATCGTGACCTGGCAGAAATGGAACGAGCTTCTCTACCACACCGATGGGCCCAACCCCAGGGCCGCCGCCTCCGTGTGGAATGCAAAAAGTTTTGTGCAGATTCAGATGACAAACGTCTGCTCCCACTAATTTGGGAGTGGTCCAGCCAATCTGTGCGTTCATATTGGCACCATCCATATACACCATGCCGCCATGCTGATGAATCAGGTCACAGATTTCGCGAATGTCTTCTTCAAACACACCGTGTGTAGAGGGGTAAGTAATCATTAGTGCTGCGAGGCGTTCACTATATTTCTCCGCATTTTTTTTGAGATCTTCCAGGTCGATGTTGCCATGTTCGTCACACTTTGTAACAACAACATTCATTCCGGCCATTATCGCACTGGCAGGGTTGGTTCCGTGGGCCGAAGAGGGCACAATAGTTACGTTTCTGCCGATATCGTCATTTGCGTGATGATAAGCCCGGATTGCCATCAAACCGGCAAATTCTCCCTGCGCTCCGGAATTGGGCTGCAGTGAAACTTTTGCAAAACCGGTCAGCTCAGAAAGCCAGGAATCCAGTTCATCAAAAATTTGCTGGTAACCCCGGGCCTGGTCAGACGGAATAAATGGATGCAGCTTCCCGAATTCGGGCAAGGTGAGTGGAATCATCTCTGCAGTGGCATTCAGTTTCATCGTACAGGAGCCGAGCGAAATCATGGAATGGGTGAGATCCAGGTCGCGGTTTTCCAGCATTTTTAAATAGCGCAACATTTCATGCTCGGAATGGAATTCGTTAAAAACCGGATGATCCATGTATGTCGATGTACGTGTGAGCGTACGGGGGTATTTTACCGTGACAGTTTCAAAAGCACTTTGTAAGTCCATGGACGAGACTTTCCCCAGGGCAGTGGCAAAAATATCGAGTACGAGCTTTACATCGGCCGGTGTTTTGGCTTCGTCAAACGAAATGCCGATTCCGTCATCTCCGTATCGGAAATTTACTTCGTTATTGAGTGCTTCTTCACGAATGGCCGAGACCTGTTTATCTGTGAGGTCGCCCACCGTGAGCGTATCAAAAAAGAGTTCGTTCAGCACCTTCATACCAAGACCGCGCAGGCCGGCAGCGGCGACTTTGGTCAGCCCATGAACACGGGCTGCTATTTTTTTAAGTCCTTCGGGTCCGTGATAAACAGCGTAAAATCCAGAGATAACAGCAAGTAAAACCTGGGCGGTACAGATGTTGGAGGTAGCTTTTTCTCTGCGGATGTGCTGCTCGCGGGTTTGCAGGGCCATCCGGAATGCAGGGTTGCCCTCGGCATCTTTTGTGGCACCAATAATGCGTCCAGGAATCTGCCGTTTAAACTCTTCGCGTGTGGCAAAAAATGCGGCGTGCGGACCACCATACCCCATCGGAACGCCAAAGCGCTGGGTGGTTCCGACCACAACATCTGCTCCCATATCACCGGGAGGGGTGAGAAGTGTAAGGCTCAAAAGATCGGCAGCAACAACTGAAAAAACGCCGTTTTCGGAAGCGGCTTCAATCAGGCCTGAAATATCTTTTACGGTACCGTTGGTGTCGGGGTATTGAAGAAAAATGCCGAATAGCTCCGGGTCGGTAACATCCGTTTCATCGGGATTACCGACTTTAAGGCGGATGCCCAGCGGTTCGGTTCGTCCTCTGATTACCGAAATGGTTTGCGGGTGACAGTTTTCCGAGATAAAAACGGTGTTGGCCTGCTTTCGCTTTTTGCCCCGCCTCCGTCCGTGCAGCATGGTAATAGCTTCGGCTGCAGAAGTCCCTTCATCCAAAAGCGAAGCGTTGGCAATCTCCATTCCGGTCAGGTCGGCGACCATGGTTTGAAAATTTATGAGTGCTTCGAGCCGGCCCTGCGAAACTTCTGCCTGATACGGGGTATAGGACGTGTACCAGCCGGGATTTTCCAGAACATTCCTCAGGATAACGTTCGGAGTGATAGTCTCGTAGTAACCCATTCCGATGAATGATTTGTACACCTTATTTTTCGATGCAATCTCTTTAATGTGTGCCAGATATTCATCTTCGCTAAGAGCAGATGGGAGATTAAGCGGATGGTCGAGACGGATTTTTGCAGGAATGGTTTCTTTGAGCAATTGATCCATCGTCTCTGCGTCACAGAACTCGAGCATCTCTTCAATTTGCTTATCATCCGGGCCGATATGACGGGATGAAAACTTTTCACGGCCAAACTGAATTTGCATAAAACTTTTTTGTATATGTTTTTTTAATGGTTTACCGGATAACAGAAAGCTGAAAAGTTTGGTTCAGCGGTACTTACCGGCTCCGGTTGAAAATCATTTTTTTCAATCTTTATAATATACACTTTTTTCACCGGAGAGGCATCCGTTCTTGCGGAGTTTTTGGGTGTGAAAAGTGAGAGGTAGATATTTAACTGACGATCTTTTCTGCTTAAAGTGCAAAACTGATAAGTGGATTGGAATATCATATATTCTGATGAATCTGAAAGTTATGGAGCCCGGTGATTGTACTCTGAAAAATCCCGAAGTTTTTTAATTCGTTCAATCAGGGCCATCAGCACAAAAAGAAAGTGTTTGTAAAACTCTTCAGAATACCTGCCTTCCGGTCACTATTTTTTAAAAAATATGCTAACTCATGATGTTTTATTATCTTTCTTAATAACTAAAAATAGTTTTATTCTAAGCTAACTTTTTTACTCTTTTACTGATAACCGATTAACCTGAAAGATTTATATTTGATGACTATTATGGCTGAACTTCCTTTTATGAGCTGGTTTTTTGAGCTTCATCCTGTGATGCAGGCATTTATTGCGGGAACGCTCTGCTGGATTACAACTGCCATCGGAGCCGGAGTAGTATTTTTGAACAAAACCGTGAGCCGGAAGTTTCTGGATGCTTCACTTGGATTTGCCGCTGGTGTGATGATCGCGGCAACTATCTGGTCTCTTCTTGAGCCATCGATGGATATGGCTGAAGCTATGGGACAGGTTAAATGGATACCGGCTGTTCTCGGTTTTATCATGGGTGCGCTCTGTATTCGCCTGGCCGATGCATACGTGCCTCACCTTCACCTCGGCCTGCCGCGCGATGAGGCTGAGGGAGTGCAGACTACCTGGCGGCGTGCCACACTTTTGGTTATGGCGATCACACTTCACAATATTCCTGAGGGACTTGCCGTCGGTGTGCTTTTTGGGGCAGCTGCTTCGGGGATCGACCCGACGGGAACTGCAACTGTAATGGCTGCCATTGCTCTTGCAATCGGAATCAGTATTCAGAACTTTCCTGAGGGAATGGCTGTATCTATGCCGCTGAGAGGGGAGGGTGTTTCAAGGGCACTCAGTTTTAATTACGGACAACTTTCCGGACTTGTGAATCCACCCTCGGCTGTGATCGGCGCTCTTGCGGTTATTTTTATTCAGCCCATTCTGCCTTATGCTCTCGGTTTTGCCGCAGGTGCGATGATTTTTGTGGTCGTGGAAGAGTTGATTCCCACTTCCCAGCGGGCCGGAAATACCGACATTGCCACCATGGGAACCATCATCGGTTTCTGCGTGATGATGGTGCTGGATATTACCCTGGGCTGATTAGTAAATTGATCTTTTTGTTTTCCTCAACTTTGTTGGGTATGAACGGAAGGAGTGATGGTGAGTCAAATTCCAGGTAACGTTATATCTTTAGTTATTGAAGTAAAAGCGGCTTTATTAGGGTGCTTCATCTTCAAAGAGTAAAATTGAAAACAGAGAAAGAGAGTTCAGGACATTTCTCTGATTATGCATGATTTGATCATAAAATTTCGTTTATTGAGGGTAAAATCTCATTATATACGAGTTCTTATGAGCATCAAAAAATACCATATCGGCCTGACTCAGTGGGGGTATAAGGAGTGGAAAAGTAATTTTTTCCGGGATGATGTTAAACCCGATGAGTTTTTGATGCAATATGCTTCGGTTTTCAACTCGGTAGAAGGAAATACTACATTTTATAATGTTCCTGCTCCCAAAACGATCGAAAAATGGGGTGCTCAGGTTCCGGCCGATTTTAAATTTTGTTTCAAATTTCCGCGAACTATTACTCATGAGAAGCAGCTCAGACATGTTACAGAGGAAGCAATCACTTTTCTGGATCTCTTCAGCCCGATCCGTACCAAACTCGGGCCTTTTCATGTTCAGTTACCTCCTCAGTTTTCATTTGAGCAGATGAAAGATCTGGAAATTTTGATTGAGTCACTGCCTCCTCATCTCAGTTTTGCCGTGGAGGTTCGGCACACCGATTTTTTTGATAAAGGAAAAAAGGAGAGACATTTTAACGATTTTTTGAAGAGCTATGGAGTGAACCGTGTGGTGTTCGATACGCGCAAGCTCCATGAGTTGCAAATTGGAGAGTCATCGGTTAAAAAAGCGCAGAGCCGCAAGCCGAAACTGCCCGTACGATTTGATGCAACAGGTGCCAATCCATTTGTGCGTTTTGTGGGAGCGAATGATGTTCTCAACAATCAGGCCCATTTGAAGGAGTGGGCTATCATCACGGCCAACTGGATCAGGGAGTCCAGACACCCCTACATTTTTATCCATGCACCGGAAACACTACACGCTCCTGAGCTTGCACGGTACTTTCACAAAGAGTTGGCAAAACTGATCGAAATCAGCCCAATGCCGGAATGGCCATCGGAGAAAAAGGCCCGGCAGCTCGGGTTGTTTTGATCTGCAGATTCAACTCGGTTAAAGTTTGACTGGAAATATTGTCTCAGGTATGGGCTTGGATTTTTTGAAAAATTACTCTTGTGATGTTTAACAATCAATTGACGGTAAAACCCGCAATGTTTTTTCTTCAAAAAGGCTGCATTATTCCATTCTTACTGCCAATGGTGACATGGAAACATTGCGGGTTTCTTGCGAAACTTTATTCTTTCCACAATTCTCTGAATGAATCAAAGAGAGAAAAATTCCCCTGATTTTTAAGTCATCTAATCAGGATTTATACCCCTTGGAACCAATTCAAAAGAGCCTGTTCTTTTCGTTGCTGACAGCTAATAGCCGGAAGTTGATAGTTAAAACCATTTAAAAACTTCACATATCGGTACTCATGCCATGGGGATAATTCCTCCTGTAACATCCATCCATTAGTTCAAACTTTCTTCCAGGTCACTGAGGAAACGATCAATTCGTCGTGCATTTACACCAAGATCCCCTCTGCCCACTCGTGATTTCGACCTCATATCCACACGTGTGCCGGTTGCTGTTGGACTGAAACGCAGAATTACATCATCTTTAAATCCAAACCACGGGAGTTTTTCAGTAGCTTCAATTCGCCCTTCATTCCGGTTTATGGCTACAAAATCCCAGTTACGCTGTGCCAGAATTATTACGGCAGCATCCATTACCTCTTGAAGATCCATTTCGAGTTCAAGCGGCTGAATATGGGGATAAGCCTGGCGCTGTTCATCAGCAGTGGCTTCTCCTGGATAATCGGGCTGATTTCTGGCTCCTTCCCGGAGACGAAGCAAGGCAACAAATTCGGGTGGACTTTCGAGATCGGTGGAAATGTCATGAATGGGCGGTGCTGATGTTGCACGGTGATTCCAGTACAAAGCGCTGCCACTAATAATTCCGGTAAACAGAAATGCAATGACGGCATATGCAATGGCTCTTGTCCGGGATTTACGAAGAAACCAGATAGATGCAATGCTGATAATTGCAAGGCCGATGGCAGCATATGCACTGTATCGTAACATAGTCATTCCGGCAGATAGGGACCAGATATCCCATTGATAACCGTAACCGGAGATCAGAAAAATAAAGGAAGCGGCCAACGACAAATAAAGTAATATTCGGGCAAAAACCATGATCAGCTATTTTGGTTAGAGGAATTCATTCATTATAAAAAAATGAATGTATATATGTTTGATTTTTCCAATGTCTGAAAACTAAAGCTGATTTTAAAAAAAAAGATTCCATGCCTCCGGATTTTTGATAATTAGCCCATGATCAGGTTCCCGATTAAATTAGCCTTCAAACAGAAATCACCGTATTTTTAAAAGCTGTGACAAAAAACGAGAAATAATAAGAAAAACCCATTTCATGAAAGACAATGTTCGCGTTCGATTTGCACCATCACCAACCGGATTTTTACACATCGGAGGGCTAAGAACCGCACTTTACAACTACCTGTTTGCCCGCCATCACAATGGCAGGTTTGTACTTCGCATTGAAGACACAGATCAGAGCCGTTACGTAAAAGAGGCCGAGGAGGATATTATTAAATCCCTGGAGTGGAGTGGTATTGAGATTGATGAAGGTTCTGAAAATCCGGGAAAGTTTGGCCCATATCGCCAAAGCGAGCGAAAGGAGATGTATAAAAAGTTTGCTGAAGAGCTCATTGAAAATGGCCACGCCTACTATGCTTTCGATACAACCGAAGAACTTGATCAGATGCGCGAACGCCTTCAAAAATCGGGGAATCCGTCACCTAAATACGATACCATCACTCGTCAGTCAATGATAAACAGCCTCACCCTGCCCAGCGAAGAGGTCCGGAAACGGCTGGATGCAGGTAACGAATACGTAGTGCGCTTGAAAGTGCCACGTCGCGAAACGATCCGCTTTGAAGACCTGATCCGTGGCCATGTATCGTTTGAATCGAAAGGGCTGGACGATCAGGTGCTGCTCAAGTCCGATGGTATGCCCACCTACCACCTGGCCAATGTGGTGGACGACCATCTGATGGAAATTTCACATGTGATCCGCGGTGAGGAGTGGCTTAGCAGTACACCCAAACATGTACTGCTCTATCAGGCATTCGGATGGGAACTGCCAAAAATGGCCCATCTGCCGCTTATTATGTCACCCAGCGGAGGAAAGCTATCCAAGCGGAAAGCCGAATCGGAAGGAATTCCAATCAATACGAAAGATTATATCGAACAGCATTATGAACCAGAAGCGCTGGTGAACTTCCTGGCTTACCTGGGGTGGAGTCCCGGTGATGATAGTGAAATCCATTCACTCAATGATCTCTGCCGCCTTTTTACACTGGATCGGGTGAGTAAGGGCGGAGCCGTCTTTAATCACAAAAAACTACTCTGGTATAACGAGCATTACCTTCGTGAGATTTCAGATCGAAAACTTGCTGAGAGAATTAAAAAGATTGCCGATAATGAGGCCGTAAAAAATGCGGATAATGAATTTCTTGAAAAAGCGATCGGTTTATTGAAAGAGAGAGTCAGCAAAATCGACGAAATCATAACGATGGGCAGTTTTTTCTTCGGAGACCCGGAGGAATACGATGAAAAAGCTGTGAAAAAGTGGAAAGATGACAGCTCAGAGCTGGTTCTGGCCTACAAGGAAAAAATTGCTGCACTGGATGAAGATCAATTTGAGGCCGCCACGCTGAAGAGTTTGCTGGAAGAAGTGATCAATGCTGAAGGTGTTGGTTTTGGAAAGCTGATGATGCCGCTGCGAATTGCCACGACCGGACAAGGCTTCGGTCCCGATCTGTTTGCTTCGATGGAACTGATGGGGAAAGAGTCGGTTCTTCGGCGGATTGATACAGCAGTGAAGAAGCTTGGATAGCTGTTCGCCGGACAGCCTGTTCGGCACCTGGGTTTTGATTGGTTTCTGAGGTAACGGGTCGGCGACCTGTTGTACGGGTATATGTAGCCCGGTTCGCTGAACCGGAAGGTTTGGTATCTTTTAAAAACCGATTGAAAGAAGGTGCAGTTGAGAATACTGGAGGTTATAGTTCGAATAGGATGTATGCAAGATTCTGAGGTAACGGGTCAGCGACCCGTTGTACACCGCACAACTTCGTTTGCCGAAGGAATACTCAAGACAGAATTAAAAATGGTTATCCTGCGCATAAAGCTACAGAGAGCAATCGTGAAAAGTACTTCGAATGTCCTGCAAAGCCTTGGCGTAGAAGGGACTATCTGTGAAAAAATCTCCTGTTGAGAAATTCGGGCTCATACATAATCAGTCAAGCCCAACTCTATTGCTTAAAACCTGAGTTCGATTATTTGAGTAAGTCTCCTCTAATAAGGGAAGATTTAGAGTGGTGTCCATAGATTTTTCTTAATTCTGATGAACATCCCCCCTTATTTTAGGGGGACTTTTACATTCATGAATGAACAATCGAACTCAGGTAAAGAGTTATTTTATTTCGAATTATATTATTCTTGTGAATAAACTGATTGTTTTGTGTTTTTTAACCGCACCATTTCATTCCATTATGTGTAATTCATATTCACTTTGCTGATTAATTTTTGATTTGGTTAAATAGATATGTTTTCCACATTATACCGGTCTATTTTTTTTGGAAGTATTTGGCGCACCTCTTGACTGCATCCATCGGGTTGTTCATATTAGCAGAAAAAGATATAGTGAGAATTATTCGAATTATATGGCCTCTTTTTTTAGCAGCTGTGCTGATATGGCTGCTAAGTTGTGAGGGCGGATTGGAACCTCCTTTAATCGAGGATGAACCTTATGGAGTGATCCGGGGAACGGTTACTTATTCCGGACAGTGGCCGCCGCAGGATTCGCTGAATGACCTGAGGTTTGTGCCGTTGAAATCAGTTCCTGCCGCATTCACTGATATCATCATGGATTTCCAAAACCTGAGTTTCAGTGATCGGCTGGCTTATTATACCGACAGTGATGAGTTTTTTGTGGATGAAGTGGAAAATGGCCGTTACATCTACAATGTGATTGCTCATCGTTACGGAACGGCTTTTGAATGGCGTCCTGTGGGAGTTTACTCAGATAACAGAGGAGAGATTATTGTAACTGGTGATACCACTACCATTCATATCCACGTGGACTTTGACAATCTTCCACCTTTTCCGCCGGAGTGATAGTTTATGAGAAAAAAGGTCGCTCAAATTTTTTTATCTGTATTTTTGATATTTATTTACTCTGCAGATTATTTGGCAGCACAGGAGCAGCACGGTACGATTGAGGGTATTATCAAAAATGAATCGGGTGAAACTCTGCCGGGAGTGCATGTTTCGATTCCGGCACTTCAGACAGGTGCCACTACCAATTCTGATGGCTTTTTCCGGCTGAGAAATATTACACCCGGTGAGCACATCCTTCGCTTTTCAATGGTAGGATTTCAGACAATTACCGAAACTATCAGCCTGGAACCCGGTGAAACGGCCTGGCTGGACATTGAGCTGAATCCGGTTACCCTTCAGGCCGGGGAGCTGGTGGTGACAGCATCTCGCCGAAGCCAGTTGATCGGGCAGGTTTCGGTCAGTATGAATATCATATCGCCCGAAGAGCTTCGATCACGCAATGTTACCTCACTGGATCAGGCACTTGATTATGTGCCCGGAGTTCAGGTACTCGGAAATTCGGTGAACATTCGCGGATCGTCCGGTTTTGCGTATGGAGTGGGCAGTCGTGTTCTGCTGTTAGTAGACGGCGTTCCATTGATGGGACCGGATCAGGGAGGGATGGATTTTGACGGGCTGCCGCTGATGCAAACACGTCAGATCGAAGTGCTGAAAAGTCCCGGATCGGCTCTCTATGGAGGAGGGGCGCTGGGTGGCGTCATCAACCTGATTACGCGCGATTTTCCTGATGAACCGGAAACCACCATCCGCATTTTCGGAGGAGCATACCAGCCAGTACGTTTTGATGTATGGCAGCAAAACTGGGAAGGAGCCGCTGATTACCGGGCTAACCGGGG
>SL_3KL_010_SEDDRAFT_10006276_pt1 | contig 10640 bp, 9 predicted proteins | sample SodLakKL_010_SED_2_FD_10381 | JGI IMG/M metagenome (IMG submission 10381)
ACCAGGTCCATCAGGTTCCAGAGGAAAACGACGCCGAAAATCGTCAACGCCAGCGGCCCGATGAAACTGCGCGGGCCGTGGAAACTTTCCTTGACCGTGTTATCGACAAAGTCGACGAGCAGTTCGATGAAATTCTGCAAACCGCCGGGCACCCCGGACGTGGCCTTGCGAGCGACCAGGAAGAGGGCGCCGACGAAGAAAAGGCCCAGCACCCACGACACGATCATGGTATCGACGTGCCAAACCCACGGATCCATCTGATCGGCCCCTTCGGGCATGCGCAGGTTGGTAATGTGGTGACGGACGAAGTCGCCGGCGTCGGCTTCCTCGTTCCACACAAAGCTGGCACGTTCCTTGGTCTGAGCCCACCAACCCGCGAACCCGGCGAGTTCGGTACCCGCATCTGCCGCGTTGACACTGGCCGCCTGGCCCAAATCACCGCCTGCCTGCACAGGCGCTTCCGGTTGCTCGTTGCCGCTAGCCATGGTCGTCTTCGAGGAGTCCCGTTAGTCGTTGTCCGTGGTCGAACTCGGCAATAACGCCATCTTGCGCATTGCCAGCCAGTAGGCCACCGCGGTGGCCGCATATCCCGTCACCACCGGCACGAAATAGCCGGCGAACCAGAGGGCGACAATGACAAAGATCACTACCGCCAGCACGAATTTCAGTGCCATGGCACGATAAAACGCACGCACCATGAACTTCGGCTCCATGCTCGAAGCCAGACCAACCCTCAATGCCACCACCGCGGTCAGGAACAAGCCGATTGCACCACCAATCAATGCGGCCATCGACCAGCCCACCCCCCCGATCATGGCAAACGCCACGCCGGCAAGGGCGGTCATCACGGCCTGAGTGCGCAACAACCAGGCAATCGTCTTGGCGAAATCAGCTTGGTTCACGGCCTGGGGCGCAATCGGGCTTCAGGGTCGGGCGCAAATGCCCGTCTCTCCATCCGGGAGAGCGGCCGCATCCGCGCCGGAAGGGCGCAAATTTACCCGCGCCCTGTAAATCCGGGGAAGTATAACAGGCGAGTTCAACGCGCGGCAAGAAACCGGCGGGAAAATTCGTCGCTTTGTCGTTTTGTCGCGAGGCGACCCGTGCTGGTCTCGACACGACCAAGCGACTGCGCTAGCCGCGCTTCAGCCGCTCCAGAATGCCGTCGAGCTCGTCCAGGCTGGTGTAGCGAATGGTCATCTGGCCCTTGCCGGAAGACTGGTGCCGGAGCGAAACCGGGGCGCACAGTGTTTCGGTCAACTCCTGCTCGAGGCGCTCGATATCGGCGCTCTTGCGTTCGGGCTTCTTTTTCTCCGGCGCACCTTCGCGCATGCGGCGCACCAGCGCTTCGGTCTGGCGTACCGACAGATCCTGCTGCACGATCTGGTGGGCGGCGCGCACCTGGTCGGAACGCTCGAGGGTGAGCAGGGCACGGGCATGCCCCATGTCGAGCTTGCGCTGGTCGACCAGATCGCGCACCTCCGGCGCCATATCGAGCAGGCGCAGCAGGTTGGTCACGGCCGCGCGCGAGCGCCCGACACTGGTGGCGGCCTGCTCGTGGGTCAGGTCGAACTCCTCGATCAGGCGGCTGAGTGCGGTGGCTTCTTCGAGCGGGTTGAGGTTCTCGCGCTGGATGTTCTCGATCAGCGCCAGTGCCAACGTGGCCTCGTCGGCCACCTCGCGAACCAGCGCGGGAATGGTCTCCAGGCCGGCCATTTGGGAGGCTCGCCAGCGACGCTCGCCGGCGATCAACTCGTAGCGGCCCTTTTTCGCCAGCGGCCTGACAACCACAGGCTGCACGAGGCCCTGTTCGCGAATCGAGTTCGAAAGCTCCTGAAGGCGATCGGGGTCCATGGCCGAGCGCGGCTGGTAACGGCCCGGTTCGATCACATCCAGCGGCAACTCTTTCAGGCCGGTCAACTCGCCCCCGGGACTGGCCTGTTCGGCCGCGGCCCGGGTCTTGCCCAGAAGGGCGTCGAGATTGCGACCGAGCGGTTTCTTCTTGCGCGAAGCGTTCATCGGGGATCGGCTCCAAGTCGGCGCAGGTACTCTCCGGCCAGACCGAGGTAGGCCACCGCACCACGGGACTCCCGATCGTAGTGGATCACCGACTGTCCGTAGCTGGGCGCCTCGGCCACGCGCACGTTGCGCGGCACCACGGTCGAGTAAAGCTTGTCGCCGAAGTGCTCTCCGAGCTGGCGCGACACGGCCCCGGAGAGGTTATTGCGAATATCGAACATGGTCCGCACCAGGCCCTCGATCTCCAGCGCCGGATTGACCGAGTCCTGGATCTGCTCGATGGTGTTGAGCAGGGCGGTCAAGCCTTCCAGCGCGTAGTACTCGCACTGCATGGGGATCAGCACCCGGTCGGCGGCGGTGAGCGCGTTGAGGGTGAGCACATTGAGCGCCGGCGGGCAATCGATGATGATGTGATGGTAGCGACCGCGAATCGGCTCCAGTGCATTCTTCAATACCCCGGAGCGGTCCTCGAGGTCCATCAGCGCGACCTCGGCCGCGGTCAGATCGCCGTTTGCCGGCACCAGGTCGAAGCCCATGGCCTCGACATGCACCGTCGCCCCGGCGATCTCCGACTCGCCCATGAGCACCTCGCACAGCGTCGGCTGGTCTTCATCGATCTCCACACCGGCCCCGGTGGTGGCATTGCCCTGTGGATCGATATCGATGAGCAGCACGCGCCGCTTGAGCTCGGCCAGCCCGGCGGCGAGGTTGAGCGCGGTGGTGGTCTTGCCCACCCCGCCTTTCTGGTTGGTTACGGCCAGGATCCTGGCCTGTCGTTCACTCATTTCTACTCACAATGACCAGGCAACGCCTGGCGGCGGTCCCTGGTACGTCCAATTCGATCCGATCGACATTGTAGCCGCTTGGCACGCTTTCGCACTCGCTTTGTTCCAGCCGCGCCTTCATGGCCAGCAGACGGGCGCCGCATGCCAGCCAGGCCTCGAGCTGCTCGACCAGGCGCGGCAGGGGCGCGAGAGCGCGAGCGACGATTTCTCCGGCCGGGTACTCGTCCGGATCAAGTGTTTCCAGTCGGCCCTGCACCGGCTCGATATTGTCCAGCCCCAGCTCCCGCCGGACCTGGCGCAGGAAACGCACCTTCTTGCCGTTGGTATCGACCAGCACGAAACGCCGGTCGGGACAGGCGATCGCCAGGGGCACGCCCGGCAACCCGGCCCCGGTGCCAGCGTCGAGCACCCGGTCGGCTTTCAGCCAGGGCAGGATGCTCAGGCTGTCGAGCAAGTGACGATCGACCATCTCGACCGGCTCATCGACCGCGGTCAGGTTGTAGGCGCGGTTCCAGCGGGACAGCAAGTCGAGATAGGCCAGCAGGGCTTCGACCTGCTGCGCGGACAGCTCGATACCCATTGCCCCGAGTCCGTGCTCGAGGCGCTCACGCAAATGTGGATCACTCATGTGGTCGAGGCTTCCCTGTCTCCATCCTCGTTTTCCGGCCAGGGCTCGGCGGGTATCTCGCGGTGGCGATGGCAGGCCACCCGGTTGCCGTCATCCAGCGTTTCCAGCTCGGGCACCTCGGCGGCACAACGATCGATCGCGAACGGGCAGCGGGTACGGAACACGCAGCCCGAGGGCGGATCAAGCGGCGAGGGCATGTCGCCCTGCAAGGACCGACGCGCACGGGCACGTTCACGCACCGGGTCGGGGATCGGCACGGATTCGATCAGGGCCCGGGTGTAGGGATGACGCGGCGCATGGTAGATGCTCTCGCGGTCGGCCACTTCCATCACTTTTCCAAGGTACATCACCAGCACGCGATCGGAGACATGACGCACCACCGACAGGTCGTGGGCGATGAAGATCAGCGACAACTGCAGCTTTTTCTGCAGGTCCTTGAGCAGGTTGACGATCTGCGCCTGGATGGAGACATCCAGCGCGCTGACCGGCTCGTCGCACACCACCAGGCGGGGATTGACCACCAGCGCCCGGGCGATGCCGACGCGCTGGCACTGTCCGCCGGAGAACTCGTGCGGATAGCGGTTGATCTGGTCGCTGCGCAATCCCACCAGCTGCAAAATGCCGATCACCCGCTCGCGCACCTGCAACCTCGACATCGAGGGGTAGAAGGTCTTGAGCGGCTCGGCCACGATTTCACCAATGGTCATGCGTGGATCGAGTGAGCCGGACGGGTCCTGGAAGATGATCTGGATCTCGCGTCGCTTTTTCCTGAGGAACTCCTCGCGGGTGCCGACCAGCTCCTCGCCGAGCCACTCGATCGATCCGCCTTTCGGACGCTGCAGGCCGAGCAGGGCACGCGCCAGGGTGGACTTGCCGCAACCCGACTCACCGACAATCCCCAGGGTTTCGGCGGGAAAAACGTCGAAACTGACCCCGTCGACGGCGCGGATCGTGTAGTAGTCATGCCGAAACAGGCTGCCGGCATCCACGCGGTAGTGCACCTCCAGGCCGCGAACCTTCAGTACCGGAGCGCGCATCAGCCAACCTCCTGTTTCGGCGGCAACGCATCGAGATGGCAGCGCTTGAAGCGTCCCTCGCCAACCTGCTCGAACACGGGCCGCTCGCGGCACTTGTCCCAGGCGTAGGTGCAGCGGTCACGGAATGGGCAGCCCTCGGGCACCTCCAGCAGGTTGGGTGGATTGCCGGGAATGGCGTGCAGGATGCCGGAGGTGTCACGATCGAGCCGTGGCACGGAGTGCAGCAGCCCCTCGGTATAGGGATGGCGTGGGTCGGCGAACAGCGTGTCGACGTCGGCCATCTCCATTTCCTGGCCGGCATACACCACCAGGATGCGATCGCACAGACCGGCGACCACGCCCAGATCATGGGTGATCAGCAAGATGGCAGTCGAAGACTGTGTAGAAAGCTCACCCATCAGCGAATTGATCTGTGACTGCACCGTGACATCAAGGGCCGTGGTCGGCTCGTCGGCGATCAGCAAATCCGGCTGGCACAGCAGCCCCATGGCGATCATCACGCGCTGGCACATGCCGCCGGACAATTCATGCGGGTACTGTTTCATGCGCTGTTCCGGATCACTCAGGCGCACCTGCCGCAGCATCTCGATGGCGCGGTGCTTCGCCTCCCGACGCTTGAGATTGCGGTGGTGGGTGAGCACCTCGACAAGCTGCTCGCCGACAGTCATGTAGGGATTGAGCGAGGAGACGGGGTCCTGAAAGATCATTGAAATCTTCGAGCCGCGCACCCGGGTCAACTCCTGCAGCGACATGCCCAGCAGTTCCTGGCCGCGGAACTTCACCGAGCCGGTGGCGCGGCCGTTCTCGGCCAGCAGACCCATCAATGCCAGCGCCGTCTGCGTCTTGCCCGATCCTGATTCTCCAACCAGCCCCAGCGTTTCACCGGGCTCGAGATCGAAACTGATGCCGTTGACGGCATGCACCACGCCTTCGGGGGTATCGAAGGAGACGGTGAGGTCGCGGACTTCAAGCAGGGCCATCAGGGGCGGTGAAAGGTGAAAGGTGAAAGGTAAAAGGAAAAAGCGCCAAGCGCCAGCGGATGGCGCTCAACTCCCTCCCGTCCGACTGCGATTCTCCAGCCTTGGCAAAACCGCGACTTCTTCAGCCTAGCAAACATCCATCCTCCTTTCACGTTTTCACCTTTCACCTTTTACCGCTCTTACAACCGATCCTTCGGATCCAGCGCATCCCGCAACCCATCGCCGAGGAAATTGAACGCGAACAGCGTCACGGCCAGAAACGCGGCGGGGAACATCAGCGACCAGGGGGCGGTTTCGAGTTCCTGGGCGCCTTCGTTGACCAGCGCACCCCAGGACGTAAGCGGTTCCTGCACACCCAGTCCGAGGAAGCTCAGAAAGCTCTCGACAAGGATCACCTGCGGAATGGTCAGAGTGACATAGACGATGACCACGCCGAGCAGGTTGGGGATGATGTGGCGACGGATGATCTGTGCCTCGGTCGCACCGCAGGCGCGGGCGGCCTCGACGAAATCCTTGTTCTTGAGGCTGAGCGTCTGACCCCGAACGATGCGCGCCATGTCCAGCCAGTTGATCGCGCCGATGGCGATGAAAATCAGGAAGATGTTGCGTCCGAAGACCACCATCAGCAGGATGACGAAGAACATGAACGGCATCGCGTAGACCGCATCGACAAAGCGCATCATGACGTTGTCGGCGCGCCCGCCCAGGTAGCCGGCGACCGCGCCGTAGGTCACCCCGATGACCAGCGACACCAGGGTAGCCAGCAATCCGACCAGCAACGAGACCTGGCCACCGATCATGGTGCGCACGAACAGGTCGCGGCCGATGGCGTCGGTGCCGAAGACGTGGCCGGTCTCCAGCGAAGGCGGCGTCGAGTAGTGCTCCCAGTCGGGGATCTCGTGATCCCACTGGCTGAGCAGGGGACCGACGAGCACCAGCACCACCATGATCGCCAGCACCACCAGGCCGGCCACCGCGGCCTTGTTCTTCAGCAGACGGTGCCACGCATCGACATACAGCGACCGGCCCCTGATCTCGCGTGTGTCCAGTGCCTGTTCGAAAGCGTCACGGGTGGATTCGCTCATGCCTCGGCCTCACCGTCATCGTAGTGAATGCGCGGATCAAGCCAGGCGTAGAGCAGGTCGACCAGGAAATTGAACAGGATGATGAGCATGCCGTAGAGAATCACCACCCCCATCACCAGGGTGTAGTCACGGTTGAGCGCGCCCTGGACGAAGTAGGTGCCGATGCCCGGGATGGTGAAGATGCGTTCGACCACCACCGAGCCGGTCATGATGGCCGCGGCGGCCGGACCGAGATAGGAGATCACCGGCAGCAGCGCCGGCTTGAGGGCATGGCGCAGGATCACTTCCTTTTCCGGCATGCCCTTGGCGCGCACGGTTCGAATGTAGCTCGAATGCAGCACCTCGATCATCGAGCCGCGGGTGATGCGAGCGATGTAGGCGATCATCGGCAGGGCCAGGGTGACCACCGGCAAGACCGTGCGCGAGGGCGTGTACTCCCAGCCTCCCGCCGGCAGCCAGCCCAGGGTGATGGCAAACAACAGGATCAACAGCGGCGCCATGACGAAGTTAGGTATGGAAATGCCGATCATGGCGAAGCTCATTACCGCGTAGTCGCCCGGGCGGTTCTGCCGCAGCGCCGCCCAGGCACCGACCAGGACGCCGACTACCAGCGCGATGGCCAGCGCCAGTATCCCCAGCGTGAACGACACCGGCGCGCCCTGCAGGATCAGATCGTTGACCGTCCAGTCGCGGTAGTGGAATGACGGGCCGAAATCCAGTCGCGCGATCTGCCACAGGTAGCGCGCGTACTGGAACACCAGCGGCTCGTCGAGGTGGTACTTGGCCGCCAGGTTGGCCTCGATCTCCGGCGGCAGGGCTCGCTCCGAGTCGAACGGCCCGCCCGGCGCAATCCGGATCAGGAAAAACGCCACGGTGATGAGAAGAAACAGCGTGGGGATGGCGGATGCCAGCCTTCGGAGTGAATACTTCAGCATGGAAGGCGCTCCTTCGGAGCGCGGAAAAAGGTAAAAGTCAAAAAGCAAGAGGGTGATGAACACCCGTCTTCCTTTTCCCTTTCACCTTTTACCTTTTCCCTGACCAGCACCCGATTCATTCCTCACTCTCCCCGTCATGCACCTCTTCAGCCTGGCTCTTCACCAGGTACATGTGACGGGTCAGATGATAGTCCATGATGTTCTCGTCCCACCCCTGCAGGCGCGGGTCGATCAGGCGGCGGATCATGTAGTAGAAGACCGGCAACACGACCTGATCGTCAAGCAGCATGCGCTCGGCCTCGACCATCAGGTTGCGACGCTTCGCCGGGATGCGCTCGGAAGCGATGCGTTCGAGCAGCCGGTCAAAACGGGGATTGCTGTAACCGGCATCATTGCGACCGTGCCCGGAATGGAAAAGCTCGAGGAATGTGAAGGCATCCATGTAGTCGCCGATCCAGCCGGCACGGAATGCCTGGGTCACGCGGCGCTGTGCGCGATTCTGCAGGAAAACACGGAACTCCTCGTTGATCAGGCGCGTGCGCACGCCCAGCGTTTGCTTCCACATCGCGGCGATGGCCACGGCAATCTTGCGGTGGTTCTCGGAGGTGTTGTAGCGCAGCTCCACGGTCAGTGGCTGCGACTCCGAGTAGCCCGCCTGCCGGTAAAGGCGGCGCGCCTCGTCCTCGCGCTCCGCCTGCGTCCAGGCGGCGTGCTCGGGCTCGTAAGGCTCGTAATCAGGCAGTCCCGGCGGCACCAGGTTGAACGTCGGCATCTCGCCGAAACGAGTCACCCGCTCGGTGATGATCTCGCGGTCGACGGCGAGATTCAGCGCCTGTCTCAGGGCCAGGCTGTCCTCGAACGGCTCGCGCGTGAGGTTGAAGGAAAAGAAATAGGTGCCAAACCACGGCGATATCTTCAGCGCCTCGTCCATGTTGCTCTTCAACCACGAAAACTGTGCCGAGGGCACCTGGTAGGTCCAGTGCAGGTCACCGGCGCGGAAGCGATTGAACTCGGTATTCTCATCCTCGAAGGGATAGAACACGACTCGCTCGATGATGACGTTGTCAGCATCGCGGAAATGCTCGTTCCTCTCCAGCACGATGCGCGAGCGCACCTGCCAGTCGGTCAGCCGGTAGGCGCCGTTGGATACCAGGTTGCCGGGACGCACGTGCATCGAGCCATGTTCCTCCAGTGCGGGGCGAAACACCGGGTAAGTAGTCGGGTGGGTCAGCAGGCCGAGAAAATAGGGCGTGGGGTCGTCGAGCTGCACCTGGAAACTGGTATCGCTGAGGGCGGTGACGCCCAGCTCCTCCGGTGACAGTTCACCGGAAAAGATCGCCTCGGCGTTGACCACGGGAGCAAGCATGCGGCCGTAGGCCGCTCCCGTCGTGGGATCGACCACGCGCCGCCAGGACCAGACGAAGTCGTGCGCCGTGACCGGCTCCCCGTTGGACCAGCGACCGTCGGGATCGAGGNAAAAGGTATAGGTCAACCCGTCGCGACTGATGTCCCAGTGGATGGCCGCTCCCGGCACGATGCGCCCGTCCGGCGCCGTGGTGGTCAAGCCCTCGAACAGGTCGCGCAGAATGTTGGCGGTGGGCACCCCTTCACCCAGGTGCGGGTCCAGCGTCTGCGGCTCCTCGCCGTTGCCGCGATAGAGTACCTGCTCATCGGCCAGCACCTCGGGCAGGGGACGGCCGTCGTCATCAAACGCGACTTCCATTGGCACCGGCAGGCGCGGTGGCCGCGGCGCATCTTCGTCCGGCGCGGGCGCGCCGCAGGCAGCCAGCAGGGTCGCAAGGAGCAATGAAAGCGCCCCACGCTTCATTCGTGCGACCGGTGTCGTGAATCGAGAGTATTCATGGCATTACGTTCCTGATCCTTGGCCCCGGGGCGACCAGGGCAGACCGACATGGTAATACAGCCCGCGTCTTTTCGAGTCACCCGGCCGACCCCGCCGATGCAACGCGTAATGGGTCATCTTCATGCAAGCTGCAGACAAAATGGCGATAATTGCCGTTCATTCCATCGGGACCGAACATCTTGAACCCGGATTCCATCCTGACCGACAAGCGCGAACTGGCCGCCTGGCTGGAGTCCGGCTGCCGACCCAAGTCCGAATGGCGTATCGGCACCGAGCATGAAAAGTTCGGTTTCTGCACCGAAACGCAGCAGCCCTTGCCCTACGAGGGCCGACGCAGTATTCGCGCGATGCTCGAGGGCATGGCCGAGAAATTCGGCTGGCAGCCTGTCCTCGAGGACGGGCTGCCGATCGCGCTGAAGAAGGACGGTTGCTCCATCACGCTGGAACCCGGCGGGCAGCTCGAGTTGTCCGGCGAACTGCTCGACAACCTGCACGAGACCTGCCGCGAGGTCAACACCCACCTGGCCGAGGTGCGGGCCGTCGCCGAGCCACTCGGCATCGGTTTTCTGGGCATGGGGTTTCATCCCACCGCAACGCGCGAGGACATCGAATGGATGCCGAAGGCGCGCTACGTCATCATGCGCAACTACATGCCGAAAGTCGGCACGCTCGGTCACGACATGATGAAGCGCACCTGCACCGTCCAGGTCAACCTGGACTTTTCCAGCGAAGCCGACATGGTCGACAAGTTCCGGGCCTCGCTGGCCCTCCAGCCGGTCGCCACCGCCCTGTTCGCCAACTCGCCGTTTCTCGAAGGCAGGCCCAGCGGCTTCCTGAGCTACCGCAGCCAGGTGTGGACCGACACCGATCCGGACCGCACCGGCATGCTGCCCTGGGTGTTCGAGTCCGGCATGGGCTTCGAACGATACGTGGACTGGATGCTGGATGTACCGATGTACTTCGTGCAGCGAAACGGGCGCATGATCGATGCCTCCGGCCAGTCGTTCCGCGATTTTCTCGCCGGCAAACTGCCGGCCCTGCCGGGTGAGCAGCCGCGCCTGTCAGACTGGGAAGACCACCTCACCACGGCTTTTCCCGAGGTGCGGCTGAAACGCTTTCTGGAGATGCGCGGCGCCGACGGCGGACCCTGGCGCCGCTTGTGCGCACTGCCGGCTTTCTGGGTCGGTCTGCTCTATGACCAGACCAATCTGGATGCCTGCGTCGACCTGACGCGCGACTGGACGCTCGTGGAGCGGCAGCGCCTGCGAGAAGACGTCGCGCGCATCGGCCTGAAGGCCGAGATCCGCGGG
>SL_3KL_010_SEDDRAFT_10006277_pt1 | contig 10640 bp, 11 predicted proteins | sample SodLakKL_010_SED_2_FD_10381 | JGI IMG/M metagenome (IMG submission 10381)
AAACGTACGATGGAACGATAGGACTCAAGCCCCTCTTCTCGAAATCTCTTTATCAAATAATCTCTACCTCCTTTGTTCATAACCATCAAAGCTTATTGAGCCTGTAAAGTACGGGATTGGACGGGACGGCATCTAGTGCCATAGAGGGCAACTGTAAGTTAACCATATAGTACCCATCTTCAACCTCGCTATCTACATACACCAACTCGGTAATGGTACATCTTGTTCTGTCGCCATGCATTGAATTCCAAAAAGCTTTGTGGCCGGCTAGCAAACCGCCATCTTCTTCTGGGTCAACCGATGGTAAATCAACCAATAAATGTTTGACACCTTTTTGGGCAAAATAATCCAATAAACCCGCCTCCAAATATACGGGTTCGTTGCCTGAATACATCTTGTTTAACTTTCTCATATCATTCGGTAGTGTGCGTATAATAACAGCTTCAACCCATTCAGGAATATCCCAGATATCCTTCTGTAAAACGACACCCCGGGAAGAGGGTGCAACACTCACCAGGACACCTGAGAAAAAATACTTATCCAACAATCCTGCCATCACAAGGCCATTATCAAAAACATGACCTGAGCATTCGGTATGTGTACCGTTGCCATGCGGATTAAACTTTACATTGAAAAAATTAACAGGACTACCTTCCTTAATGCTACCCACAAACTCACCTGCTTTCAAGGGCTCGAAGGAAGGGGAGGGCGCGAAAAAACAATTGGGATTCCTTGTTCCGTCTTTAAGGGTCATGCCTATTTCAATAGGGCGGTCAAGGTCTGAATGAAAGGAATGTCCTCCCAATTCAATTAAAATCTTCGCTTTAGTCATTTCAAACTTCTTTTATCCACACCCCAGGTGAGTTTCTTTCTCAGTGTTTCAGCAAAGGAGTAATCATGTAAGTGAATAATCCTTGCGAGATACTCGCTTTTCCTTAAAGCTATCTCATAGTTGCCTTTTATCCGCTCAAACCGGCTATCCATACTGCAAAGAAAAGAATCGGTCCTTCCTTCGAGTTCAAGACTTATTACACAGTCATCTCTAAGAACAAGTGGACGCACATTTAGATTATGTGTAGCAACAGGAGTTAATACGAAATTACCACTTCCGGGAAAGACAATGGGACCACCACAACTCAATGAATATCCGGTAGATCCGGTGGGCGTAGAAACGATAATTCCATCCGACCAATAAGTATTCAGAAACTCACCATTAATATAGGCGTGGATTGCAATCATAGAGCTAGTATCACGCTTAAACACAGTGAAATCATTGAGGGCAACCGGCGAATCTCCAAAAAGTACAGGCGTGGATTCAAGATGGAGCATGGTCCGGTCTTCAATGTAAAATCTATCGTTCTTGATATCTTCAACGGCCCTACGCGCCTGACCTTTTTCAATACTGGCTAAAAAACCCAATCGACCCAAGTTTACTCCAAGAACAGGTAGTTTGTTTTTGTAGCTGAACAAAACAGCGCGTAACATGGTCCCATCCCCCCCCAGACTTATCATAAAATCAAGTTCGTGATCTTCGATTTCAGACGACAATTGAAGAGCTTCAGTTCCAGGGTTCTTTCGTATTTCAAATGGAAGAAGGTCGAGCAGGACATTATAAACACTAAGTCTGTAGCCAGCCTTAATCAGATATTCGAGAAACTCAACCACCCAGGCTCTTTCATCTTTTCCCAGTCGATTGCCATATACCCCTATTCGCATAGAAAAATATTACTGTATCAGAGTTCAAATCTCAAGGAAATTGATGAATTCATTATACCTGTCAGTGAGAAAGTCTTCGTAACTCTCTTCTGTGAAATAGGCAACTACCTCGTAATCAAATCGCTCGAAAGATTGTATAATTCCCTGAATGTCAAACAAGTTTAGTTTTAAGCTGACGTAAATCTGCTGGCTGTCGGGAACTGCACTGATGAGTGTTGAGAGTACGGAAGTATTCTCTTGTTCAACAATCCTAGCTATCTCACTTAAACTGTAATCTCTTTTATCTAATTTAAGAACAATGAGCGAACCCGGCTCAGTGATATTAAAAACGTTTCCAAGATGAACAAACAACTCAGAACGACTAACTCCACCTTTCAACTGAAGCTTGCCATCAAGTACCGGTAAAAGGGACAGACCGGAGGCAATAAATTTCTGATAAATGTGAAGCACATGATCTCCGAGATCAATGGAATCTCGTCGCAATTCAAGACTCTGAATATCAATAAGTTGAAGCTGATCTTCCAGGTCTATAATATCATCTACACTCACAAGACCAAGAAAGATATCATCTTTGACTACTGCCAATTCATTCACCTCAAGGTTCTCCATCAACCTAACAGCATCACCGACGCTGACATTGGCTTCAACAGTGTAATCAACTTCAGAAATTATATCCTTACCAAACATTTTATAATCCTTATGTACTTATAAGACACAATCAAAGCTACAATAGTTGTATGAGCCACTACCATACCTTTTTCACAAAAGCTTCTCTTTACGCTTACTAAACTCCAAATCACTGATCAATCCCCGGTCTCGTAGATCCTTAATCTTTCTTAACTGCACAAGAATCTTACCATCTTTTTCAGTCCCCGCTTCCTCTTTCTTATCATCAGCCTTTATTTCAGTGGACAACAGGTCATCCCGTTCCACTTCAAGTAATTTAGCGGACTTAAAGTTGGAATGGACCAGGTTTTCCCACTCTTTTTGCACGCGAAGCCAGGCCAAACCCGGATGCACTTTAATTCGTTCATAATCGTCAAACCCATTTTCAAAAGCAAGTTTCAAATGCCGAAATGCCCTTTCTTTATTCTCCAAGAGGCTAAAACAACATGCGAGATTAAAATGTATGGCAGCATCCCGGCTATTAATCTCAAGTACTTTTTCAAACAAATCAACCGCTAGTTCATACTCGTAATTCTGGTAATGTCCTTTGGCCTCATTCTTGAGTTCCAAAACCACTTCACGGGTAGATTTAGCCTTCTTAGCTCTTTTTCTAGCCTCCTTCTTAATCCTTTTCGGAGGACCTGCCTTTTGAAAACTCTTACGTTTGGCTAAAAAATCATTAAAATCGCTGTCGAAATACATCCTATTATACAGATAGTCGAATCGCTCCCGTCGCATGGTGAGAAACCCAAAGAAGTCAATTAGCGCAATGATAAAAGAAATCCCAAAAGTGAAAAAAAGAAGAATATAGAGAAACCCAAGAACATACTGCCCCAAATAGAACCGGTGCGCACCGACCCAGCCGAGGAAAAACGCCAATAGGGTAGCAGTATTTTTATTCTTCATAGATCACCTTACCTTTTCATCTAATTTCTTCTCAATTTTCTTACCCCGAATCCTTTTACCGGATTTATCATAAACGCATGTCACAAAAGCAATGTCATCTTTAAAATTCTCCTGACCACCTATTTCCTTTACTTCATTCAAAAAACGCTTATTAAATCTTACGGGATCCAAATCCATATTATTGAGTGTAAAATTTTCAATAAACTCTCTTCCGAGAAATCCACCCCGCTCATCCTCGTACTCGGATATTCCATCGGTGTAGCAGAAAAGGGTACACTCACCCTCAATGATTTTAACGCCCTTTTCAACATCCTGAAGATTCTCCACAACCCCGAGAACGGGACAACCACCCGTCAACCATTCAATCCCATCACTGCCCAAAAATACAGGAGCATTATGTCCGGCATTAACATATTCAAGAGTACCGCTTTTCATATCCAGACAACCTATGAAAAAACTTATAAACTTATCTCCCTTAGTGATTCTAAAAACACCTTCATTAAGATTTTGAACGAGAACATCCAGGTTTCTAAACTTATCTACCATACTCCGGAGAAGAGCCTGAAAATTGGCCATCAAAAGGGCAGCAGCAACCCCCTTACCTGACACATCAGCAATGCAAACTATGTATTTATTATCCTCGAGACCTATGATATCGATATAATCACCACCTACATTAAAATGGGGTTTGTAGTAGAAGTCAAATTGTAACTCATCCGTTTCAGGAATATCATCAGGTATGAGCATTCGTTGCATTTCAGCAGCGAGTTGAAGAGATTTTTTCAACCGCTCCTGTTCTATCTGCTGCTTAAAGAGTCGTTTGTTCTCAATCGCAACCGCTACAATGTTTGTGATGGTATTTATAAACTGAATTTGATCGTAGATATCCACACCCTCCTCTTTGATTTCGCCTATAAGAGCGAAGGCAATGGGAACTTCTTTGTGATACACGGGAATAACTACCTCAAATTCTCTTAGATAGTCAAGATCATCGGGCCTCACAGGACTGGTTCTTTTATACTGTAGAATTCGTTCAAGCAAGTCCCTTTCATCCAACTGGTAATCAATACCAATTTGCGTAACACAAGTCCAATCATTTTCATCGCTGGTGAAAAGGGCCATTTTTCCCACACCCATGTCCCAGTTCAGAAAAGTTCGGTACATACTAAACAGCCCACTGGCACTTACATTCTCATTAATAGCCTGGGTAATAGTCAATAAACTCTTGATTTGGAGCTGCTTAAGCTTCAATTCATTCTCGAGTCTATCGTATTTTGAAAGGTTGTCGTACATAAATCAGATTAATACAATCCATCGCTAAGTTAAGATTATATCCCATATTCAACATCCAATTAAACAAATGATTGCCGCAACACCAATTACTTATCCACCATTGACGACTTAATTTAGACCAATCATTCATTATTTACCACGAATTAACTCAGATCGGGATTGTTCTTATGCCTGTGCCTATCCCTTATAGTTTTTTTCTCAAAACTGGCCTCAAGCTCCCTCTCCAAATCGATATCCATTTGATTGGAAAGACAGCCTATTACAAAAAGGATATCAGCCAGCTCCTCACCAATTCTTTTTCGGGCATTGGCAGCATCTTCACCTTTTTTAAATGATTGCTCTCCGTAAACTCTGGCCATTAACCTGGACAATTCCCCCACCTCCTCCATCAATACAAGCATATTGGTTCTCTCATCAAAATACCTCACTCCGTATTCCTTAATCCAATCGTCCGTTCTTTTCTGAAATTCGCTAATCTTCAAAACTCTCTGTTTTTACTATCAACAATAATAGTCACCGGTCCTTCATTCACAAAATCAATCTTCATGTGAGCTCCAAACTCTCCGGTTACCACTTTATCCACCGTCCTTTTTATATGTTGGACAAATTCATCGTACATGGTCTCAGCTTTATTTGGTTCACATGCACGAATAAAAGATGGCCTGTTTCCCTTTTTTGTGTTCGCATGAAGAGTAAACTGACTAACCACAGCTATACCACCATCGATATCCTTAACAGAGAGGTTCATTTTACCATCCTCATCGTTAAAAATACGCATGGAAGGAATTTTTCGCAAAAGGTAGTCCATATCATCTTTTTCATCATCCTCCTCAAATCCAATCAAAACAACCAGCCCATGGGAAAATTTACCCTTGGTTTCAAAAACACCATCATTCAATACTTTGACTCGCACATCTTCAGCTCTCTGAATTACAGCTCTCACAATTTTTTCGGCTAAGTTAATAATAACCCCAAAATGACACGCATATAAACCCTATCAGAACAATGTAATAATTGAGGTGGATAAGTGGAAATATTTATGTGGAAAACTCTTAAAACCCGGCATGACGTATATAAAAAGTTTTTATATAATAAATTTTTCCATACAAGAATAAATTACGTCAAGTTGCAGATACACTTATTCACTAAGGCCTTTAAAAAACTTATCCAAAAGAGGTTAATCCACATATTGTGAATAACCCGCTAAACTATAATAAAATAAGGAGAATGCTATGTGGAAAAATGGCTTAAATATGATAAAACCGATTAATCCTAATCATTCTTAAAAAAGTTAGCCACATATCCACAGACCTAATAATAATGGTTTAACTTATTTAAAGATTTAAAAATATTACTATCAAAAAAGGGTGATTGTGGAAAAGTATAAATTTGTGCTTCCAATACCGGGTCTTATGAAGCTCATTGGAATGGATTGTAATTTGGTAGATATGGAAATTTGCCGGTGAAAACTTTAGCGGATTATGAATAAATACTCCCGCGCGGTGCGGATTTGGATTTGGGCAGGTGTTATAATGGTGTTTTTCCAGATTGTAATTGGTGGGATTACAAGGCTTACGGGTAGTGGTTTATCCATTACTCGTTGGGAGATAGTCACGGGTACCATCCCCCCACTTAGCGAGAAGCAATGGGAAGAGGCATTCGAATTGTACCGTCAGACTCCCCAGTACGAGCAGATTAACCTCGGAATGAGCATGAGTGAGTTCAAGTTCATATACTTCTGGGAGTATATGCACCGGTTGTGGGCTCGACTGCTCTTTTTTGTGTTCATAATTCCCTATATTTTCTTTGTTGTAAAGGGTAAAATAGGCCGATCGCTTAACCTAAAATTATTGGGAGCTGTGGGCCTGGCTGCGGTAGTGGCATCCATTGGTTGGATTATGGTAGCCAGTGGACTCATTGACAGACCCTGGGTCAATGCCTACAAGCTCTCCATCCACCTCATGCTGGGTTTGACTCTTTTCACCTACTTATTTTGGGTAGCCATCAAGGTCAATGGTACAAAATGGGCTAGCAGTAATTTACTGGGCAAACCCTGGCTAATATTTTTATTGATATTGATCATACAAATATTTTTAGGAGGCATGATGTCCGGCACCAGGGCTGCACTTTTTTACCCGACCTGGCCGGATATGTACGGTGAGTTCATTCCCTCGGTTATACTGGAGGGCCAGAACTGGAATGCTGAGAATTTCACCTATTACGACAGGAGCCTATTCATGACAGCCCTCGTTCAGTTTTTACATCGCATGGTGGCCTATCTGCTGATGGTTTTCGGTGCTATTATGATTTGGCGTCAGTGGAAAGATGCCCAAAATACATTGGAAAAGAACGCCTTGATTACCTTTGGAGGACTGCTTTTTATCCAGATTCTGTTAGGTATCGTAACTCTGTTGACCACCAAGGGTCAGATACCAGTTTTTTGGGGGGTGATGCATCAGGGAGTTGCTTCCCTGTTATTTTTGTCCGTTTTCTATAATTACTATATTGCCAAAAAATCGTGAATTATCTAATCCTAATCTACATTGATCAACCAGATTTTAACTCCTGAAAATAGCATTTGAACAAAATACCTGTGCATAATTTTAAGCATAGTCAGTCCGTGTGTCAAAAATTGTATAATTTAGCGGCTTGAATGTTTGAGAAAGATGGAATACGAACTCAAGAAAAAAGGCAAGTACAGCTACATAGAAACCGGTGGTGGGGATGACGTACTTCTCTTGCTGCACGGACTATTTGGTGCACTCAGCAATTTTGAGGGCATACTGACCAGGTATGGCCAAAGCTACAACGTAGTTGTTCCTATGTTGCCCATTTATGAAATGCCACTCAGGCAACTGGGACTAAAGGGCCTTGTCAAACATGTCGATGGTTTTGTAAGGGACATGGGTTATGAAAAAGTCAATGTGCTGGGAAATTCCCTCGGAGGCCATATAGCCCTGTTGTACGGACTTGAATCCCCGGATAAGACCAATTCCATTGTTTTAACTGGCAGCTCCGGTTTGTTTGAAAGTGCCATGGGTTCCACTTTTCCCAAGCGCGGCAACTACGAGTTTATCAAAAAGAAAACAGAGGCCACTTTTTACGACCCTAAGGTAGCCACCAAAGAACTGGTCGATGAAGTTTTTGAGATTGTAAACAGCCGTAACAAGGCCATTCGAATCATTGCCATTGCAAAATCTGCTGTTAGAAATAACCTCGGGGATAAACTCCACCACATAAAGGCTCCGACTTGCCTGATTTGGGGAAAACAGGATACCATTACACCTCCTTTTGTGGGTGAAAAATTTAATGAACTGATCATCAATTCAGAACTCCACTTCATTGATAAATGTGGCCATGCGCCCATGATGGAGCACCCTGAAAAATTCAATGAAATACTGGAGAATTTTCTCGAAAAAATCAAGGTATCCTGACCTTTTCGGTTTATCGACCAATTTTGCACCTATCAATTTTTCCGCAATTATTTTAATGTGACATTCGTTCTTAAAAATTGAGTGTTAATTCATTAATACGCTAAGCTGACTGGCAAGATTCAATAATCCATGAGCAAGCAATCATTAAATATACTCATTTTTTTAGTGTCTATCCTCATCCTGGTAGGTGTGGCTAATATTTTCTTCATATTGCAGAAGGACCGGCACATTATGACTCCTGCAGATAAGACCGAAACAGAAAATTATGAAGAGTATAATGCCGGGGAGTTGGAAGAAGATCAGGATACCCCTTTAGAACCCCGGGAGGAAAAACAGGAAACCGGGCAGACTGGAGTACAGGATAAACCTACTACCACAAAAGAACCTGAAGCTGATTCTAAAAAGGATGATGATTCCGCCGAGACCGAAAAGGCAGTATCACCTTCTGCAAGACAAACCGAAATTGATATTGAGTATTGGTTGGAGCGTTCCATTCCCCTGACCTTCGAATCACGAACTGAAACTTCAAGAGATGTGCGCAAGCAATATGAGCACGTCATAGCGGAGTTGGAAAATGTACGAGAACTCCTCAAAAAAGGGGAACACAATCAGGCTATGGCCAAGTTGCGCCCAATGATGTGGGACAGGTCAAACATTTATAGAGAGGATGCCGAGTGGTACTACATTCTGGCTTTGATTACAGCAGGTAATAAAAACACCGCCATTGAACAGTTAAACAGGCTATTGAGAGACAACATCCACCTGTACTATTTTCTCGGAAGGGAACTTCATGAAGAATTGGTACCAATAAGAGACCTCATTCAAAGACAAGTCAGATCAAGTGGGGACAGGGCTGCAGACGGTTTCTAATTATTATCGCGGTATGGGTATATTGTCCCCGCTTTCCGTTTCTACACCTCCCTTATCCCTTAATACCATCCAAACCATCCAGATCAATCCAACTGGTATGAGTATCATCGACAGTAGAATTACTGAGTGAAAACTTAATATTCCCGGTAAGAACATCAGAAAAAAGAGTAGAGAAGATATCAACATCACTTTTCCTATCAAACCCATGGCGCAATTTTGGTTTGATAACAGCCTGTTTCACAAAAAGGTTCTTACTGTAATTCTTTCATTTACAGATTGCTATGAAAATATATGGATTTTTTCCCAATCAGAGTAGGTGTTCTGAGGGAATCCATAGTAACTTTTCAAAATCTTTTACCCGGTGGTCTGTGATTTCAATATTTTCAGCTTCTAGTCGCTGTTGCATTACGCCCTCTCCCGGAAAATGTGCCCTTCCGCTTAGTTCACCTTTTCTGTTAACTACCCGATGTGCGGGAATATCAAGTCCTGATTTGTGGCTCTGATTAAGAGCCCACCCCACCATACGAGCGGAACCCAGGGCTAAAAAGTCAGCTATCAACCCATAGGTCGTTACTCTGCCCGGTGGAATTTGTTCTACCACAGCATAGACCCTTTCGTAAAAGTGCATAAGTAACTGCTAAATCAATCAATGATGTAATAGGTTGGTGCTTCCGGTCCAACGGGCATTCCAAGCCCAAATACCCAGAGGAAGAACAGCAACATCCAACCCAGGAAAAAGAATATGGAATAGGGCAGCATCATACTGATAATGGTACCAATTCCCAGGTCTTTGTCGTACTTATTGGCAAAGGCGAGAATCAGACCGAAATAACTCATCATGGGTGTGATAATATTCGTCACAGAATCCCCTATCCGATATGCCGCCTGAATTACCTCCGGACTGTATCCAATCAACATAAGCATCGGTACAAAAATAGGAGCTGTTACTGCCCACTGTGCTGATGCGGAACCCAACATCAAGTTCACTGAACCGGAAATAAGTATAAAACCTATGAAAACTTCCGGTCCCGTAAGGCCGATATCTGTCAAAAATTCCGCTCCCTTCACAGCGAAGATCTGACCGAGGTTACTCCATCCAAAAAATGCCACAAACTGGGCAGCAAAGAAAACGATCACAATGTAAAGACCCAATGTGGACATCGCATTGGCCATCCCATCAATAATGTCTCTGTCATTTTTCATGGTTCCGGCAAATCGACCATAGACAAAGCCGGGAATCAGAAAGAAGATGAAAATAAACGCCACTATCCCTCTGAAAAATGGTGAATTCAAGGTTTCGCCCGTCTCCGGGTTTCGAAGCACCCCATTTTCAGGAATGATGGTCAATGCGAGCAGACCCAGCATAATCACCAATGTAATACCGGTAATGATCAGTGCTTTTATTTCCTTTTTCGTCAATGGATTCATGATCGACTGGTCAGAGAGATCTTCCATTGCTATAGATGGATCGTATTTGCCCAATTTGGGTTCCACGATGTAAAGTGTTACAAAAGTTCCCACGAGCGTTATCATGAAAGTACTTATCAACATGAAGTAGTAGTTGACCGCTGCATGCACTTCGTAATCCGGGTCGATAATGTTGGCAGCTTCCTGCGTGAGACCGGCCAAAAGCGGATCGATGGTTCCTATTAAAATGTTGGCACTGTATCCACCTGATACACAGGCAAATCCACAGGCCAACCCAGCTAGCGGATGTCTTCCCATGGAGTAAAAAATTACGGCGGCCAGGGGAAC
>SL_3KL_010_SEDDRAFT_10006278_pt1 | contig 10638 bp, 7 predicted proteins | sample SodLakKL_010_SED_2_FD_10381 | JGI IMG/M metagenome (IMG submission 10381)
GCAATTCAGATAGAGCAGGGTGTGTTGCCGCTTGTTTACAGAACCACAGGAGAGATGAGGGCGAGAAATCAGGTGGATATTTATCCTGAAATTAACGCCAGGATCACAGAAGTGCTGGTAAACGATGGAGAGAGAGTTGAGCAGAATGATCCGCTGGTGATGCTTCGTGATGATGAAGTCCGTGAGCAGTTAAATCAGGCACAGTTTGATTATCAGATTGCTGATGCCCAGCTTCGTCAGGCCGAGGCTAGGCTGAGGCGGCTGGAAGCCCAGTACGACCGCATGAGGCGACTTGCGGATATGGACCTTGAAGCTCAGCTCGAAATTGAAACCCTCCAGGCCGATATTGATGAGGCCGAAGCCAGTGTTGATCTTGCTTCATCCCAAAAAGAACGGGCCGCTTCACAGGTTGAAGAACGCCAGACAATTTTGGAAAATACCGTAGTTCGTGCTCCGATAAGCGGTGTTGTGGGCAGCCGAAACGCCGAAGTAGGCCAGCGGGTTGATTCGTCCACCCGTTTATTCCAGATCGGAGACATCGACAATATGAGAATTTTTGTAACCCTTACCGAGCGAATGAGTAATGTGATCGAACCCGGAAGTCCGGCCAGATTGTTAACACTTCAAACCGGGGATAACAATCCCGGTGTAGAGGCAGTGGTTGCACGGATTTCTCCATTTTTAGATCCGGTGACTCACACCACACTCGCTGAACTTGAGGTGCTCCAGAACAATGCGATGCTTCGCCCCGGCATGTTTGTAAATGTGGATATCGTTTATGGTGAGAGTGAAGAATCGTTACTCATACCAAAAACGGCCCTCTACGATCATCCGATAGTTGGAGAAACGGTGTGTATCTGGCTGATATGGATGAAAGTGATCAGCAGTTCGAAGATATCAGTGACACACAACATCAGCTTGATGAAGATGAAGAGCTTACTGCTACGGCCGATCCCGTAGGTGTTACGTTTGTGCCGGTTCAGGTTCTGGCCGAAAGCGGCGGAATGGCAGCCGTTCGGGGAATTGATAACCCGGAGGGGTGGATAGTAACAGTTGGGCAGAACCAACTTGCCGAGTGGGAAAGTGAAGAGGCCCACGTTCGCACCGTTGATCTCGATTATGTCCTGGAACTTCAAAATCTGCAAACCCGTGATATGGAAAGCATCATATTCGGAAATAGTAATTAGCAGAAAATTAAATTGAACTAAATCAAAATGTTATGTCTTTAACATCCACATCCATAAAACGGCCGGTGGCAACTACAATGGCATTTCTGATCATTATCCTGATCGGAATTGTAGGATTCAGATTTCTCCCGGTAGATCTGCTGCCGGAAATTGAATGGCCCCAACTTAGCGTAAGCGTAAATTACGATAATGTTGGACCGGAAGAGATGGAGCTGATTGTAACCGATATGCTCGAAAATTCACTTTCCGGTATCCCCGATGTGGAACAGATGAGTTCAACATCCAGTGAAGGAAGCAGCCGGGTACGACTCGAATTTTCGCGGGGCACCAATCTCGATGCAGCGGCAAATGATGTTCGGGATGCCCTTGACCGGGTTCGCGACAACCTCCCGCCTGAGGCCGATCAGCCACGAATCCGAAAATTCAACCCCGATGATTTTCCAATTGTAATTATTGGGGTGAGATCTGAACGAAATTTGGCCGAGCTGACCCGAATTCTGGATCAGGAAATTTCGATGTTTTTTGAACAGATACCGGGTGTGGGTACTATCAACATCTGGGGAGGAATTGACCGGGAAGTGAAAGTGGATTTGAACCGGGAGCGAATGTTGTCATCCCGCATTACTGCAGTGGATGTTATCAATGCACTGAACAGGGAAAACATCACCCTGCCGGCCGGGAATATTAAAGATGGATTCCGGGATTTCTATGTGCGAACACAGGGCGAATTTGAAACAATCGAAGATATTGGGCAAACCGTAATCAGCTATGTGGACGGCCGGCCGCTACGAGTGGGAGATATTGCTGAGGTAAGCCACGGTTACGAAGATATCAGCCGCTATGTAGAAATTGACGGCGTTCCCACACTTCGTCTGGCCATTCAGAAACAGTCGGGTGCAAATACAGTAGCTGTGGCTCAGGAGATTCACAGAGAGATCGAACGGATCAACAATGTTCGCAGTGATATGGAGTTGATGGTTATTACCGATCAGAGCGAATTTATCCAGGAGTCGATCGATACAGTTCGGAATGCGGCTGTCTGGGGAGGCATCCTTGCGGTAATTGTGCTGTTCATGTTTTTGAGAAATGTTTCAACTACATTTATCATCGCAACAGCCATACCGATTTCCCTGGTGGCAACATTTGGATTGCTCTATTTTGGCGGTTTAACCCTGAACCAGATGAGTTTTGGGGGGCTGGCACTCGGCATCGGGCTGATTGTGGACAACGCTATTGTTGTGCTCGAAAATATTGTTCGAAAACGGGAAGGGGGCCAGGATCGCATGATCAGTGCCGAGGTAGGTACCCGCGAAGTGGCCGGAGCCATTATTGCTGCTACACTCACTACTTCGGTGATTTTTCTGCCTCTCGTATTTATGCAAACCACCACCGGAACCATGTTCCAGGAGTTAGGGCTGGTAGTTGTATTTGCCATTGCCTGTTCACTGCTTGTAGCCCTTACGCTGGTACCCATGCTTGCCAGTCGCTTTATGACCATTAAGCCGATTGATCCGAATCCCGAAAAGCAGAAAAAAGGAGACCGGTTTTTCGAAAAAATGGATGACAAATATACAGGATGGCTCCGTAAGGCGATAGAATGGCGCTGGAGTGTGATAAGTGTTACCCTGATTCTGGTAATTGGGTCTATTATGCTGGTGCCGGGCATTCCGTTTGAATTGGCTCCGGAGACAGAAGCCGATGAAGTACGAATCAGCATGAGAATGGAAGACGGAACCAATATCTCAGTCATTAATCGTTATTTCGACAGGCTTGATGAAATTGTACAGCAGATTATTGATCCTGAGGTAGTTGCTTACTATACACGCGATCTTGGTGGCTGGGGAGGAGATGGCCGGATTGATATCAGCCTGGTCAGCCAGACCGACCGGGATGTAACAGCCGATGAAATTGCCAGCAACCTTCGCGACCGGATTGAGTACGCCATTCCGGGTGCGGATATCCGAGTATACACACGGGGTGGCCTATGGATTATGAGACGAATATTTCGATCCGGTGGCGGTGATGAGGATGCATCTGTAAGTATTCAGCTGAGAGGTCATGATCTGGAAACTTCACAGCAGCTTGCCAGGACAGTGCGCAATAGGCTTCAGGCGGTTGATGGTGTAACTGATGTGGAGATTGAAGAATCCGAGGGACGGCCGCAGCAGGACATCCGTGTTGACAGGGAGAAAGCGGCTGAACTGGGGCTGGGCGTCAATGAAATTGCTTCCACCATTCAAACCAATGTGGCCGGAAGCCGCGCCGGGGTTTTCCGCATTGATGGCGAAGAACGCCCGATTATGGTGCGTCTGCGACCCCAGGACCGGGTTGATATTGACGATATCGGGAACGTGAGTATTCGGGCGGCCAGTGGTGAAATTATTCCGGTATCATCCGTTATTGATCAACGAAGATCACGTGCGCCCACTTCCGTTAACCGGGTTGACGGACAAAGGGTGATGTATATCACGGCCGAGCTTGAAGAAGGGGCCACGCTGGGAGAAACAGTACCCAGAATGGAAGCGGCTCTTTCACAGGTTAATTTTCCGGAAGGATATTCGGTTTACTTTGGAGGAGAATATGAAGAACAGCAGCGTGCACGCGACGATTTTACCATGGCCATTATTCTCTCGCTGATTTTGGTTTATATGGTTATGGCTGCACAATTTGAGCGTTTTCTCGATCCGCTGATCGTGATGTTCTCGGTTCCGGTGGCACTGATCGGAATTGTGCCGACCNTGATTATTACCGGCACCACCATCAATATGCAGAGTTTGATGGGCGTTCTGATGCTGCTCGGAATTGTGGTGAACAACGCCATTGTGTTGATTGACTACATAAATCTGAAGCGAAGAGAAAACGAGGAAATGAGCCTGCTTGATGCGGTGATCGGCGGTTCGAGACTTCGCCTGCGGCCCATATTGATGACCACCTGTACAACCATTCTGGCGATGGTTCCACTTGCTGTTGGCATTGGCGTAGGCGCCGAAATTCAGGCAGCTCTTGCACGTGTTGTAATCGGCGGATTGCTTGCTTCAACCCTGATTACCCTGTTCCTGATTCCCATTGTGTACCTCGGTTTAACCCGGTCGGTTCTTAGATTGAAAGCCTGGCAGCAGGAAACCTGGGCGCAAATGCGAGAAAGATTTATTGTTCAAACCGGGTGATCTTTTTTTCAGAATAGCTTGCAGTGTGTTTGATACGGAGCTTGATATAATTTGAGCTCCGTAATAAATTGACTGCCGGCAATGTATACGGTTAGAACCGACTACTCTTCCATAAAACTCAGGTACGGTTTATTTTCTACCAAATTCAATAACTGGTGGTTAACCTGATTTTCATCCTTGTTATTAGTGGAGGGAGAGATGCTGTGAGCCGTAAGTTCGGTGATAAAATAATCGTACCAGACTTGCTGATACAGAAAATTCATCCAGAGATGGTCTATTTCTTCTTTTGTCAGGTGGCCTTTAATATAATCTTCAATTTGTTGATGGATGGTGATGGTTCGCATAAGAATCGGGGTTTTATTGTATGAACCGAAAAACCTGAAATCCTTACAAAAAAATTGAAAATAAAGAAAGGTTGGAGTTCGAATGTGATGAATACAAATCAAACAAAACATCGAAAAACCAGGTGAGAGCGAATTTTTCGAACAAGGTTAAATATATATCACCGGTGATGATTTAACTTTGATATTTCGGTAGCTTCCTTGATAATCTTGTTGATTTTTCCGGGTTTCACGCCTGCTTCATGTAATACTTTTTTATTATCGTGGAGATCTTTGCATAGGACAACATCCAGTTCAAGCAGACGGCTTTTATCTTTTTTTGAAAGGGATGGAATACTGGTAACCGGATGCAGGCCGGCCCGGTCAATCAAATCGCGCAGGCTGCCGGCTTCAGGGTAATCCCAGCTCAGCATATCCAGGCCGGCACAAGTTCCGTATTGTTGGGCATCGCTGGTAAAACGCGTGTTTGTAATAACCCAGCCGTGATGCTCTTTATGTTTAAAATCCGGATCTGTTCGCCATTCTTCTTTCACATCATCAAATCTCGATTTTATGTATAGCGGCACTTTTATATCGCTCTTTTTGCCTTTACTGTTATGGAATTTACACTCAATCATGTAAACAACATCTTCTTTTTTGGCAATTACATCAATTTCGTGTGTGGCACAGCGCCCCTGAACGGTAATGCCGGTTTGTGTGCGATACCCAAGCTGTGAGAGGAGTTCGGCCACAAATTTTTCAAACGGGAAACCGGTAGGCCCCAATTCCATGATCGAGTTTTTCAATTTGTAGCGTCCGCCAGATCTGTCGGAGTGGTTTTTTAGTTGCCTGTAAGCCTCTCTGTAAATTTTCTTGGTAGAAATGCCATCATAAAGTTCGTTGCGAAGCGAATCAGCAATTTTGTTTATGACCTGACTTTCGGCACCCGCACGGCTTAATGACCGTTTCAGTTTATCTTCATCATAAACTTCCTGTTCCCCGGAATATTTGGTTACGTTGATTTCTGCCATGGCATAAAAGTAAAGTAGGGAGTTTTTATCAGTTTTCTGAACGTCTCTTTACAGGCTACGATCACATTTTTAACCGCATCCATTCCGGCCTTGTTTTCATAGAGACAGGGTTAGAGAATGATACAGAAGCTGTAACTGACTTACCTGTTAATCAGGAGCTTTCAGCGAGCTCAGCAAGCTCCATCCACTCCATTGTGTTCTCATCAATCTGATCGCTCAATTCACCATATTTTTCTGATGTCTCCCGAAGCTCATCACCTTGCAGCTCACCACTGCTTAATTTGAATTCCAGTTCGGCTTTCTGCTCTTCAAGCTGTGCGATCTGCTTCTCCAGTTTTTTGATCTGTTTCTGCTGCTCATAGTTCAGGCCGGCACTTTTTTTCTTCGGTTTTTCAGCCGGCTTTGGTTTTGATGCCTCTCTCTTCTCTTTCTCAAGACGTTTTTGCTCAGCCTCCTGCTGTTCTTTCAGCGCCCGGTATTCCATGTAAGTACCGTTATGATGATAAATCTCGCCGTCACCTTCAAACACAAAGTAATGGGTTACCAGTTTGTCCATAAAAAAGCGATCATGCGATACAATGATCAGGCATCCGCCAAAATTGAGCAGGAACTCTTCCAGCTTCTGGAGGGTCATCAGGTCAAGATCGTTTGTCGGCTCATCCAGGATCAGGAAATTGGGATTTTTGATTAATACCATCATCAGGGCAAGCCGCCGTTTTTCACCGCCGCTCAGTTTATGAACCGGTGTGTATTGCATCTTCCCTGGAAACATAAAATGCTCCAGGAACTGGGAGGCAGAGATCTGTTTGCCGTCCGAAAGTTCTATCACCGAAGCGATCTCCTTGATTACATCAATAGGCCGCAGGCTTTCATCGATGTTGAGTTCCTGCTGCCGGTAGTGACCAAACTCAATGGTTTCGCCGGTTTTAATATTGCCCGAATCAGCTTCTTCCTCGCCAGTAACAATTTTCAGAAAGGTGCTTTTGCCCACGCCGTTTTTACCGATGATCCCGATCCGTTCACCCTTTTTAAAAGAGTAGGAGAAATCATCCAAAATGGTGATATCACTGTAGGATTTTGAGATCTGCTCCAGTTCAATAACCTGTCCGCCAATTCGGCGGGATGACACATCCAGCTCCAGTTCAGCATCATCGCGGTTTGCGGTTACCTTATCCTTTGTATCATGGAATGCATCGATCCGGGATTTTGATTTTCCCGTCCGCGCCTTAGGCTGACGCCGCATCCACTCCAGCTCTTTTTTGAATAGCTGACCTGCTTTGTGCAGTTCGGTTTGTTCCTGCTCTTCGCGCTCCGCTTTTTTCTGCAGATAGTACCCGTAGTTTCCATTGTGATGGTACAGTTTCCCCTTATCGATTTCCAGGATGCGATTGCAGACACGATCCAGGAAGTAGCGGTCGTGTGTTACCATCAGCAGGGTTACATTACTTTTTACCAGGTACGCTTCCAGCCATTCAATCATATCGAGATCCAGGTGGTTGGTCGGCTCATCCAGGATGATCAGGTCTGGATTGTCGATCAGGACAAAAGCGAGGGCAACGCGTTTTTTCTCACCGCCGGAAAGAGTATCGATAGACTGGTGCAGGTTGTGAATATCCAGTTTGCCGAGAATCTGTTTCATCCGCTGCTCAAAATCCCAGGCATTGGCAGCATCCATGGCAGCCGATGCCTTCATATACGCCTCTTGTGTAGATGTATTGAAATTCTCGGCTTGTGCTTCAACTGCCTGTTCGTACTGTTTAATTATTTCTGTGATTTCGGAGTCACCGTGAAGCAAATGCTCCTGGATCGTCATGGCAGAATTCAGTTCGGGAACCTGCTCCAGGTACCCGATTCGAACATCATTCTGGAAGATCACTTCACCGGTATCGGGTGTTTCTTCGCCAGCTATAATTTTCAGTAGTGTTGACTTTCCTGTTCCATTCGGTGCAACAAGTGCGGATTTATCTCCTTTGGAGAGACCGAATGTGATGTTTTCGAAAAGCGGTTCAATGCCAAAACTTTTGGATAGATTTTCAACGGTAAGATAGGTCATTCGGTAAAACGGGGTATATCTGTAATTATTCCGGGAGGTTAAAATACGAGGAAATTTGCCCAGTATGTAAATAATTTATTTCCTGCAGGATTGTGGAATGAGAAGTAAGTGCCTGCTTTATGGACACCCATTTTTATTCTGCAGCGGCGGACAAGCCACTGATTGATAACTGCAATACACGAAGCAGTCGCCTGTAGGTGCTACCCTTGCAGCATGATGAAAAAAAAATTGTCAGAATCTCAAGCTTTGAATAGAGTGTATAAATAATTGTATTCCAATGTCGGTCCGGAGGACAAAAAAGACCTAACGGATTTTTTAGCATTATTTTTCTATTCGCTTTTCACGAATCTTTCAATGATCGATTTTGCAGAAACACCATGCACTAAAACAGAGAGATCAATAATAAAATGATTAAACAAGCCGGGTCATGTTTTGGCAATCTTATTCCGGGCAACTCTTGGCCGTACATATCGAACGAATTAACAACCAAAGGAATCCCTTCAATCGCTTCATTATCTGACAGAGTAGTTCGCAATGGCAATCATCTGAAAAATGAAATGGAAAACCAATTCAAGGCCTGTTGGGAGGTGTTTTTTTGTACACTCTCAACCATTCATTCTCTCCTGGTCGCCTGCAAAACTAATCAACGGTGCCAGTTTCTAAACCAGGTGCATTTGAAGCAGAATCGTGTTCTAATCACAGTTTCCCCTGACCCCATGAATAATGTGATTTACTATGTAGAAAATTCGGGGAATTAGATAAGAGAGAATAGCTTTTATACCATGTAGAGTCTTGTCAGATGATGGCTGTAGAAGTGAGTTCAGGCCGAGAGACAGCAATTTATCTGTGTTATCTAAGGTGATTTGTTTAAGTTCGGGCTATGATCTTGTATTAATAGTACTCAAACTCATTTTTTTGAATCATTCGGTACTGAAACATCACCCAATAAAGGTACATGGGCCAATCGTTCCCAAACAAAGAGACACCAATTATCAAAGAGCTGTTGATATGGCTGCTGATTGCTACCGGTCTTGCGCTGGCCAACTGGTTTATAAACTATCAGCCTTATCCTGACGACCCGGACAGCACCCTCAAGCTTCTGGCCGTTCATCTCGCCTACAGCTATTTTGTCTTTTTACATATTCTTATCCTGATCGCCATTTTCCGTATTCTGTTCTGGGATCGACTGAAATCAGCCAGCCGGATTATTCAGGAAGCAACAGGCCTTGTTTTTGCATTTATTGGTTTTTCGGCAGGCATGTTCAATATGCAGTGGTTCGCAGATTATGCACACAGCTTGATGTTTCCCGATCAAAGCATCCAGTTTACTGTTTCCGACTCATTGATCTATTGGCTGGGGATCTTTGTCGCCATCGGGATTATTGGCATTTTCGCCGTTTCATATTATACAATGCGATTAAACCTGAAAGCGAGTTACCGGATACACCTCGAGCGCGAGCGTCTGCGCGGAGAACTGGAAACCGCCCGTGAAATGCAGATGGGAATTATGCCATCAAAAGCACCAAACGTTCCGGGAGTGGATATTGCCGGAATCTGCCTGCCGGCCACTGAGGTTGGTGGCGATTATTTTGACTATTTTCCAAAAAACAGAAGCCATCACGAACTCGGTTTCACCGTAGCGGATGTGAGCGGAAAGGGGATGAAAGCGGCTATGACGGCGGTTATGGTCAGCGGAATGCTGCATGCCGAGGCGGCACGGGGACTTAAGGCGGACGAAATGCTCACCCGGATTAATGTGCCTCTCTACAAAAAAAGTGATCGAAGAATGTTCACAGCTCTTCTGTTCGGGATTCTGAATATGAAGAAGATGCAGTTCACCTTCACAAATGCCGGACAGTTACCCCCGCTTCTTTTGCGTGACGGCACCAATACCGAGCTAAAAGCCAAGGGTCCCCGCCTGCCGGTTGGGATAACAAAAGAAGTGCAGTACACCGGCGAAACCGTACCGCTGAAACTGGGTGACCGCCTCCTGATATACACCGACGGCATCAACGAAGCAATGAACCAGCACCGGGAGCAGTTTGGTGATCCCCGCCTTGAAAAGGCATTTGCCGAAACGGCAGAAATTCAATCTGCAAAAGAAGCGCTGGAATCTATCCTTTCAAAGGTACATAAATTCACCGGCAGCGAACCTCAGCATGATGATATTACCATGGTGTATATTCACGTCAACCCTTTTTCTTCTTAGTCTCTTCTACCAGCTTGTCGAAATTGGACTCACACTCTGATATAACCTTCGCGCGGATGCCCGATCATCCCGAAATCTCGTCATAATAGTCTTTGCCAAAAAGAGTTTTGCCCTGCCTCAGACGTTCATTATCCAATATAATGCCTTTGATTAAATACTTAAGAAGTGCTTTGGTAGTTTAGTTCTGCTTACTTTTCTAATGATTGCATAAACTCCGCTGGACTCATGACCGGCAATCGCTTGGATGCTTTCTTGTAATCCGAAATATTCCTGGTGATGAAGTAGTCGGCTCCATGGTTCAGGGCGGTGTAATATTGAAGTGCGTCCTCTTTGTCTTTGAATGGAGATGAGATTGCCTGAAGCATTACCTGCTTGTCTCCGCTGATAATGTCGCTCGCAGAAATTAGATCCATCAGTTTTTCTTTCGCATTGACCAATTTATAGATATCGAAACTGAGGTAAATCAGGTTAGCCAAACTACTTTCTGCCAAAAGCAGCAGTGCTTTATCTTTAGCTGCCAATTCCAGCAGCAGAACTGAATCCTTGTAATGGGGCTTCCGTTTTGAGAGTATATCAAAAGCCACATCCGTATCAAGAAAAAATTCAGGCAAACTTCCTTTGTACATGTTCTTTGATCAGTTGTTTGTCGTCTTTTGTCTCGACAGGATTAG
>SL_3KL_010_SEDDRAFT_10006280_pt1 | contig 10635 bp, 8 predicted proteins | sample SodLakKL_010_SED_2_FD_10381 | JGI IMG/M metagenome (IMG submission 10381)
TCACCTTTTTAATAATAAATTTACAATAATTGTTTCATAATTGCCTGCAATAAAACAATCCTCCGGAAAAGGTTTTTCATTTCCGAAGCCCGTAAAAAAGCCAGCGAACAATCCTTTATCATTATCTCGCAGAGAAACAGGTTCCCATCTCATTCGGAATATCAGATTTTTCAGTAATTAACTTACCTGCTATGGATTACTGAGAACTTTTCTCAATAACGGTTTTGGGCTGTTATAATTTCCTTACAGGTTAATGAAACAGATTGAAAGGTGATGAATAACTCCTGTTCATCTTTTACAGGTGACTGGAAAATATACTTGCAATTATCCTGCCTTTTTTTATAAAAGAAAGCGTGGCAATGTCTGTTATTAATATACAAAACCTGTTTTGGCAAAGCTGCTAAATGTCTGCTTTGGTTGGATCCGATTCAGGTGGAGCGGCGTTAAAACGTTTTTTAAGGGCTTTCAGGCTGTATCCCAAAAGCACCCAAGCCAGCAGAATGGAAGGGATTAAAATCCACCATCCGCCATAAGCCTCGGCAATAGAAGGCTCCATGGCCCAAAAGGCGTCTTCTTCCATAAAAAATGCAGGGATGGTAACGAAAAGATTGTTGGCCGCATGAATGATGATGGCCATGCTCAGGCTGCCGGTGCGGTAATACACCCATCCGATAAACGCCCCCATAATAAAGGCTGTTATAAATTGCCATGGGTTAAGGTGTACAATGGCAAATAAAAGACTGGATACCAAAATCGCACGATAAGGGGAATATTTTTTAAGCAACCCATCCAGGATGATGCCCCGGAAAATAAACTCCTCCAGCACGGGGGCTGCGATCACCAGGGTGGCAAATACGGCAATGTGTGTAGGATCACCCACTTGTCGCATCTGATCAGCAAAGGCATCGGGCACCGGAAAAAAATAAAGGGTAATGCTTACCAGCGGAAGAATCACGCCCACCGATAAAGCCACTGTGCCCAAAACCACAAAGGGAATGGTGCCTTTATCAGGGATGCTGAACCGGAATCCCTTTTGGCCGGTTGCCCGTTTGCGAAAAAGATAGATAATCCAGAGGGGGACGCCCATGGTCAGCAAAAAGCTTATAAGCATGGTGGCTTCCCGGCCAATGAGCGGCCTTAGCAAAGGACTAACCGGAGAAAAAATAATGGCGGCAAGTAATAATAATAAGGTTATCCAGATACTGGCCCGGATCCCCGGCCATGCTTTGAACTGGTTTTCCATGATCAAAAAAAATATTATCGGTTCACAATCAAATTGCAAAATACAAAAAAATACCCGAATCCCGTTGAAAATGTCATTTCAGTAGGATGTAACAGAACAGGGCAAATTTTGGTTTTCTTTTTCAGGCTTTTTGTTTAAATCCCGCTTTCAGTCATTTAAATTCAATAAATTTTATACCAATTTCCCGAAGTCGCAGGTTTTTTTATTATTTTCACTTGCTTTTTTCAGACATTTTTGCCTTTTATTCAGTTAGCCTTTTGTAAAACCAAAAAATTTGCTCATGATCAGCAAAGCCAACCTCAGCTTCCCAAGGATATTTTCCCCTATGTTTGCACTTCCCATACTTGTAATCTTTTTTTTACTGAATTCGGTTTATGCACAGGAGTATGCTGTCACCTTCAGGGTAGATATGACCTCTGCCGAAGATTTTGATCCGGATGCGGATACGGTTTATCTTACCGGCTCCATGTTCGGCTGGGCAATGCCCGGCGATGACCCCGCCAACCAAACCATGAGCCGTGTGGGCGACAGCATGATCTGGGCCAAAACCCTTGACCTTGATCCCGGGGAATATGTTTACAAATATTTCCTGAATGCCGGTTGGGGCGGAGGAGAATGGGATGGTGGCGATGACAGGATGCTGGATGTATCTGACGAGATGGTGGTAAACAACGTATGGGGTATCATGGGCGAAGCCTACACTGTGACTTTTGATGTGGTGGACGAAAACAGTCAGCCCGTTGAGGATGCCGTGGTCACTTTCGACGGGCAAACCCATCCCGAAGGAGAATATCAGATTCCCTTTGTTTTGCCGGGTACCTATTCCTGGAGCGTTTCAGCCGAAGATTTCATTACCCAAACCGGAGAAGTAACTGTTACCGATGGCGATGTAACGGTTGAAGTGACCCTGGAAACCGGGGAAACTCCGGTGTTTTCGGTTACCTTCAATGTAGATATGTCCCCTGCCGAAGACTTTGACCCGGATGCGGATGTGGTTTACCTTACCGGATCAATGCTTGGATGGGTCGAGCCCGGCACTGATCCCGACAACCAAACCATGGCCCGTGTGGACGACAGCATGATCTGGGCCAAAACCCTTGAATTGGAACCCGGAGGATATGCTTACAAATACTTTTTGAATGCCGGATGGGATGGGGGAGAATGGGAAGGTGGGGATGACCGAACCATTCAGGTAGCAGGCGATATGACGGTGGACAACCTCTGGGGGGTTTTAGACGACACCTATGTGGTAACTTTCCAGGTGAGTGATGATGAAGGACAGACTATCGACCATGCCGTGATCACATTTGACGGCCAAACTTATCCGGAAGGGGAGTACGTAATCCCCAATATTTTTCCGGGGACATACCCCTGGAGCGTCTCGGCCGAAGGCTTTATCACCGAAAGCGGGGAAGCAAGCGTTGTTGATCAGGATGTGACGCTGGAAATTACTCTTGAAACAGAAGAAGAACCCACGGAGCCGGAGATCGTTTTTGCCAACCTGCAATGGCCCGGAGAGGCAACCATAGAGCTGGACGAAAGCCTGGATGTGTTTGCTCAGGTGGAGGTGAGCCTGGCGGAAATTGATGAAAACGATGGAGTCGAAGGACTGCAGGTTTGGATCGGATACCACAACGAAAACACCCATCCTGAAGAATGGACCCATTGGATACAGGCAGAGTACAACGGGCTTGGCGGATATAGCGGCCGTCCGGAATATCTGGCCACCCTGGGAAGCGATATTGATGAAACGGGAATTTACTATTATGCCAGCCGTTTTCAGCTCAATGAAGAGGATTATGTTTACGGGGGTTTCAATGCCGAAAATGACGGAGGTTTCTGGAATGGCACCACCAATGTTTCAGGGGTGCTGACCGTGGTGGAGTTTATTGAGACTTTTTCTGTGACCTTTAATTTGGATATGAGCCCTGCCGCAGAATTCAACCCGGGTACAGATACCGTGTTTGTGACGGGCTCCATGTTCGGATGGGCCGAACCCGGGGATGACCCCGGCAACCAAATCATGACCCGGGTGGATAACAGCATGACCTGGACCAACACCCTTGAAATGGAAGCCGGGGGTTATGCCTACAAATTTTTTCTGAATGCCGGATGGGAAGGCGGTGAATGGGAAGGTGGCGATGACCGCATCCTGGAACTGACCGGCGAGACCACCATAAACAATGTATGGGGTATCCCCGGCGTTACTTATACCGTTAGTTTTGAGGTGACCGATACAGAAGGGCAGCCCGTTGAGGATGCGGTCGTTACCTTTGATGGTCAAAGCCATCCTGCAGGAGAATATGTGTTCAATTATGTTTTCCCCGGTACCTACAGCTGGTCGGTAGCCGCGGAGGGTTTCTTTACCCAGAGCGGGGAGGTGACCGTTGCAGATCAGGATGTAACGATAGAGGTAGTAATGGAAGACGGGGAGGACCCGGTTTTTCCGGTAACATTTACCGTAACCGACCAGACAGAAACCTACCAGGCCATTGAACTGAAAGGAGACATGACGCAATGGGAGACAGTTCCCATGAACGAAGGCCCTGATCATACCTGGACTCTGACCCTGGAACTTTCTCCCGGCACCTACGAGTGGGGAATGATCGAAAATGACGGTACCGAATACGGGGAATGGCTGCTGCCGGAAGGGGAAAACCTTGTTTTTTCTCTGGATGAAGAAGGGAACATCAGTGGAGAGGTTAGCTATACCATTGTCATCACCAATGTACCCCTGCCGCAGGATGTCTTCAGGGTCTATCCCAACCCGGTGAAGGATGTGCTTTTTGTGGATCTTCCAGCCGAAGCCACCATCAGGCTGCTGGATATGAACGGACGCATTATTCGTGATTTTACCGCCGGAAAAGAAAAGATAGCCATCGACTTTTCCTCTTTGGAGGCCGGGGTATTTCTCCTGCAAATCTCAAAAGGAAGTAAGCGTTTTACCATGAAAATTATTAAGCCTTAATTTCGAAAGATTTTCCATTCTCACTACGGCTCCAATCTGCGATTTTAATTGTAGCATTTTGACACACCTGGGTATTGGATTACCCATTGGCATGACCATTCCGGGATGGAAAAAACTTCCCTGCTTACCCCATTGCACGGCAATATGACACCTGACAACCCCCGGCAAACATACCTGTCTGATATATTTATAAAGGAAAGGACCTTGGAATGGAATTTGAAAATTTGAAGAAAAACGATTTAAAAAGATATAAAATAAAATATTATGACACCTGAATTGGATGAAGTTATAAAACAAGAAATTGAAGAGCAATTATCGTGGAATGACAGCGTGGATGGTAGAAATATAAACGTGGACGTTGAAAATGGCTTTGTAAGACTGAAAGGGAAAGTACCGGGTTATAACCATAAGTTGGTTGCGCAAAACGATGCTTATAAAATAGCCGGAGTCAGATCGGTGGAAAATGAGCTGGAAGTGGAATCTCCTCCGGGAACTCCGTGGCCGGAAGATGAGGAAATTGCCGGAAACATTGAATCTCTTTTGCAATGGGACGACCGGGTCAAAGTCTCCGAATTAAACGTTGAGGTTAAAGATGGCGTTACCTCGTTGTCGGGAATCGTAAAAAGTTACTGGGAAAAGGAGCTGGTTGAAAAAATAGCTTATTCTTTTACGGGTGTTGTAAAGGTAATCAATAAGTTAAGGATTAAACCCAGGGTGGCTGCCAATGATCGCGCGATAGAAGAAAGTATCCGGAGTGCGTTAAGCCGGAATGTCTCCATTGATGAAAGTGCCATAACGGTTGATGCAGATGGGGGAGTGGTTCGTTTAGGCGGGCAGGTACCTTATCATGCCATGAAACAGGAGGCACTGGATCTGGCATCTTTCACTGCGGGCATAACAGACATTGTAGACGAAATTACCGTGCGTTGATTAGCCCGGGTAAAATCGCCAGCGTTTTAACCGGAAACTCTTTCCAAAAAAACCGCCAGCCTGTCCGGAATGGTTATTTTTCCTTGATGCAGCGAATGGAAAAACCGTTGGCCTTGTTGTCATCAAGCCGGCTGACGGAACCGCCACCCCTTGTAATGCGTCGATACCAGGCGTTGGCGGCGTCCAACTCGCTGGATGACCACCAATAGGCACCGCCTCCAAGGTTGCCAAAATCGCTGTAAACATCATCGTGCCGGCGTGTTCCACCCGGAAGGGCTGCAAAACCAACATCATTGGTGCCGTAATGGGGAGTTCCTGCATTCCAGCGGGGGTGCTCCTGTGTGTCGCGCCTTCCTCCGAGGGGATGGCCTTCCTGCCGGGATGCTTTCAGGGCATTCCCAACTCCCCTGACGTCTTCCAGCCAGCCATCGTTATGCAGGTCATGTTCTTCCATAAGGTAATTGACCAGCTGCGTCCAGTCTTCATCGGAGGGTACGCGCCAGCCTTCGGGACAAAGCCCCCTGGGGTCGGCAACGGCATACCAGTTGTAGAGCTTGCCATATGCGGCAATCATATCCACCCCTTCATACGGATACACGGCAAATGCTCCTTCGGTGGTCATTTGCCAGTCTCTGCGGCTTAAACCGCCGGGGATCTCCGACCCGTCCCTGTATCGGGTAGTGCGCAGGTTTTCGGCCATCCATTCCTGTTCGCCAATGGTTACGGTTTGATATTGGTTGCCTTCAATATCAGTAACCACGGGGTCTTCGGCACAACCTGCCAGCATTACCATCATTGCCCCAATAAATGGCAATGTCATTTTCCAAAGTTTTTTCGGCTTTTTCATTTTGTGGGATTTTTGGGGTTAAATTTAATTGTTTTCCGCTATATGATTAAAGGAAAGTTTTTTCCGGGGTGAGGACAAAGGAGAGGGAAGTTTTTCTATTCAGCCCATGTCAATTTCAAAAAATCTTTCATCGGTTTTGAAATTGGCGATATCCTGGTGAATTTCAATGATGGTTGTTTTTAATTCTGTTCAGCAGTATTTTTCCTGCCTCATCCGGGCTTTTGCCAAAGGCAATGATGCCTTCGGGATGCCCACCCATTATCACCATTTTTTCTTCTTCCACCCGGGTTTCCCGGAAAAGGCGTTTGATCTCCAGGGCCATTTCGGGCGTGCCGTAAGCAACCTCTTCCCTGGTGGTGGGCAATTCATGCATAAGTTTCTTCCACATTTCCGGGCTGTGTACATGTATCACCGAGCGGGTTTCGGGGGAGCATTCGTAAATGGCGGCATGGGTAAGCGACTCTGAAGAGGCCCTGAGAGGGCCGCGGCATATTGCTTTATTTTGTTTCAGGTCGTAATCTGTGACCAGGACGTAATGATTTTCGCTGAGTTTTTTCAAACCTCCGGTGGCCGTGCCGGTAATAATGAATTCCCGCTTGCCTGCCCTTATGCTGATGTTGCCAAAACCAATTCCGTCAGGATACTGCCCGATGAGGCCCAGAGCGTAAAGTTTGTCCCGCCAGGCGTTGATCTCCCGGATGTGTTCATGGGAAACCGGGCCGGCTTTTTCCCACTGACAGTTGAACTTAATGCAACCTTCATCCATCTCTTCGCTTCTTTTCCGGGAAAAGTCCGAGGATGCTTTTCTTATCAGGCCTGCATATTCCCCTTTCGGTGATGAGGCCGCTTACCAACCGGGAAGGGGTCACATCGAAGGCATAGTTTGCGGCCGGGCTGTTGTCCGGGGCAAGCAACACCTTTTTTATGAAGCCTTCACAAAGCCCTTCGATGTATTTAACTTCCTCTCCTCCTCTTTTCTTCAATGGGTATGTTTTTAATTCCGTCTTCAATTTCCCAGTCGATGGTAGAGGAGGGCAAAGCCACATAAAACGGGATGCCATTATCTTTGGCTGCAAGGGCTTTCAGGTAGGTGCCGATTTTGTTGGCCACGTCACCTGTATGGGTGGTACGGTCGGACCCCACCAGTACCAGGTCTACCAGTCCCTTTTGCATCAGGTGTCCCCCGGCATTGTCGGTGATGATGGTATGTGGAACCCCATGCTGCCCCAGCTCCCATGCCGTAAGTGCAGCACCCTGGTTGCGGGGGCGGGTTTCATCCACCCACACATGTACTTTTATTCCCTTATCCATGGCGGCATAAATGGGAGCGGTGGCCGAGCCATGGTCTACAAAGGCCAGCCATCCTGCATTGCAGTGGGTGAGGATGTTGACAGTTTTGTCTGCCTTTTTCCTGCTGATCTCTTCAATCAGTTTTACGCCATGCTCTCCGATTCTACGGCAATATTCCGCATCCATGTCTGCAATTTCATCCGCTGTGCTTTTGGCTATGCTAATCTTTTCATGTGTCGCAGAACCTTTTTTCATGGCCTGCAACTGCAAATCAACAGCCCATGAACAATTGACAGCGGTGGGCCTGGCGGCCTTTAAACTGCTGCCGGCATCCCGGAGATAATTGTCAAACTCATCCCCGGAAGGGGCTTCCAGCGCGGCAAGGTACATCCCATAGCCGGCCGTAGCCCCTATTAACCCTGCACCCCGCACATGCATGTCTTTAATAGCCGTTATAGCATCAGAAAGGCTTCGCAGATCCTCCAGCACGAAACGATGGGGAAGGTGTCGTTGGTCAATGATCCGGATGACTTTTTCGTTGCCCGGGTCCACCCAGATGGTGCGGTAATGTTTTCCGTTTATGTTCATGTTGAAATCATGCTTGACTTAGTTTCCGCAAGGTTAAAAGGTTTTTTTTACCGGGGAAACAGCAAATTTCTTTTGAAAATTTTAATGATTCCGGTTTTTAGGAATCTTTAATAATTAATCCCTGATCACTACAGGTTGTGTAAAGCGCCCTTGCTCCGTTGAGATCTGCATCAGGTACATGCCTTGCTCCAGATCTGTAAGATTGATCTCCATCTGTCCGGAGGCTTACCTGAAAACCTTCTGACCTGCTGACCATGGAGGTTTATGATCCACACTTCCAGAATGGACTGTTCCGAACGAATGCTTATCCGGCCTTCTGTTGGATTGGGAAATACCTCTATGCCCGGGTCGTCAATACTGCTGATACCCACATCATCTGCTTCCAGGATCACTTCCACCACCACATCTTCTTCTGCAACGGTTATCTCACCCCCAGCGGTGTGGTAGTCTCCTTTGGCTACGGTATAGGTGTATGTACCGGGATCCACATCCGTGAAAACATAATCTCCTGCAGGGTTTTCGTGCTCACCCAAAACGATGGTTGCACCGGCAATGGGCTCATGCTCTTCGTCCATCACTTCAAATGTCACGGTAAAGAATTCTTCCGTTGTTTCCAGCACTACATCCCGGGTAATGGTTTCCCCGCTGATGACGTCAACGGTAATGGTTTTTTCGGAATAACCTTCTTTGGAGAAATGGATTTCAGTTTCCCCTTCCGGAAGCATGGTAAAAGTATAGAAGCCGTCCGGGTCGGAGTAAACAGCCATTTCATGGGCTTCCACTTCGGCCTTAACCTCCTCCAGGGGGTTGCCGTCTGCATCGGTAATGATGCCTTCAACGGCTCCGGGGCTGTCGGGATTAAATACAAAAGCGGTATTGGGCATCCAGTCGGTGTTGACCCCGCCTTCGGGATTGTAAGGGTCGATCTCCGAAAAGTTTGCCTGAATCCTGCGGGTACGGGCAGGGTAATGCTCGGTGCGCATCCCGATAAATTTGTCCTGTCCCTGGGCAATGAGATTGTCAGGGTCGAAAGGACGGTTGGTGGCCAGCACCAGGTTGTCGCCATCATACATAAAAGGTGTTTGCAGGGCAATGTAAACAAAGGAGCGTCCCTGCTGGATTTCAATGGGGCCTTCATAAACCAGGGAAAAATCCTCAAGAGGGAGGAATCCGTCGGCCTGTTCAAAGTTGCCTTCTTCTGTGGTGCCCAACCATATTTTTACCTGCTCGCTGTCAAAGCCGTCCGACAAAAAGTTGCTTTGCAGCAGAATGCCCTCGATGAGCCCGGTGGTTTCATCCAGTTCATCCGGGTAATACATCAGCTGCTGAAAATGATTGACGTTGAAAAAATCAAACGGGATCCTTGGCAGGGTGTTGCTGGTGCCGGTGCCTATAACAACGGGAATCACGTTTTCGCTGAACACATAAACCGCCAGGGGATTGGAGAAAGTATTGCCGGGATTTTGATCGCCCTCCAGATCCACAACTGCATAAATGTTGTTGAGGCCAATGTATTCTGCTGGTGGCGCCCATTCCAGGTCAACGGTCACGGTTTCACCGCTTTCAACGGGAGGTCCTGCAACGCTGGCCAGCTCTATGTCTTCTCCTTCAACGGCAGCCATCAGTTTCACCGTATAATCGTCCTGTGTGGATTCCCCTTCGTTTAAAATGCCGGCTTCCCAAACCGATACCTCATTTTCGTTTATCACCACCGGCCCGGTGAAACTCTCCAGGGCAAGGTCATCAAAGAAAGGTGCCCTCAGGATGATGTCGTCCAGGTTCCAGGTAAAGATGCTTCGGGAGTCGCCTGAAAACCTGAATCCAAGCTTTATTTCCTCTGTCCCGGGCGGAACATCAAACAGGAAGGCGTCCTCCTGGGGCCCAACATTGCTCACGGCATCATGATACCATATCACTTCCCAGGTATCGCCCTGGTCAATGCTGTATTCTATGCCGGCCTGTCCGTCATCGTTGGTGGAAAGGTTGTTGAGGTAATGTTGTAAACGAATCTCCAGGGTGGTATAGCCCCCTGTAAAAACAGAAGCCGTTACCATGCGGGAATAGCCCGAAATAAACCGGGGCAGGCTGGAAAACCTCAGCTCCGGTGCCTCCCCTCCGGCAAAACTGGCATCATTGATAAACCAGTTGGCAAACCCAAGGTCTTTGTCTCCTTTGTCGGGGGCCTGTACATCTGCCTGTATGAACCATCCATCCGGGAAGTTGTCGGGTCGTCAAAAGTTTCATACAAGAGCACATCACCCATGCCCAGGATAGCAACATTGGAAAAGCCGCTGGCCCCGATGCCGATAGTATTATGGGGGATCACCTCGTAAAAATAAGCTCCGGGAATGGCGATGGTTTCATCGGTAAATTCAGTTTCGCTAAGGTCTGTGGCCACCTGAGTTTCGTCAGGGTGGCGGATGATGTCGTATAGCACACTTTCCGGGTCCAGGTATCCTTCATTCAGGCCGCTAATCGGTGGTTCCCAGCTGAGGTGCCCCAGTGTGTCTTCCGCGGTGAGCAGTATGTTTTGCGGGGCGCCGGGGGCATCAAACCCAAAATATTTTTCAAGGGAAGCGGGAAACCCTTCTCCCTGGTCATTCACGGCCCTGATGGTGTAAGCCTTCATTCCGGGTTCATCGATACCATCATCAAACCAGGTTTCGTCTTCCCCGGTTTCAGGGTCGGTGATGGTGTGGACCAGTTCATCTTCCCGGTAAATATTTATTGCATCCAGGTCGTCCAGCATGGCGCCGTCAATTGTATGGG
>SL_3KL_010_SEDDRAFT_10006281_pt1 | contig 10635 bp, 10 predicted proteins | sample SodLakKL_010_SED_2_FD_10381 | JGI IMG/M metagenome (IMG submission 10381)
AAACCTGGTATNATTCGCACCCGGATACACAAGGAACGAAAAACCGAGCTGCCGGATCATCCGTAGCCTCTGGACAGGAGGGGTATCCAGGAGGCTCTCTATACCGGGATCGACCTCAATATCGCCATGAACTGGATCTTTGATCATCCTGCCGGGCGAGGCCGCCACCCCGTTCCTATGCATGATCTGATCTATGATGCAGGAGGGTTGATATATATCTCCTTCCGCCACCGGCCATGTGGGACCCGGATACGAAACCCTGCACCATCATCCTCGCAGAGAATAGCCTCGTCTCCATCATGATGCCAGATACGAGGTTGCCTGAGTGATCCTGTCACATGATCGGGATGAATAACATTCTTCGTCTCGATGAACCGGGTGCTGCCATCACTCCGGATGAAACTGAGGGGCCAGGCACATTCCCCTTCGCCGCCATCGATCCCCTCAAAGAATCCGCGCTCTTCAGGAGGAAGAAGGCTGAAGAGAAGCGACGGGTTCTGGTAAAATTCATCGGGATCATATCCAAGGATACTCCTGACTGATCGTGAGATGTACAGTACTTCAGGAGTACCATCAGGGGAGATGCGGAGCCGGTACACCAGATCCTCTGTCTTATCCGCAAAGAAGGCCATTTTCGAGTCCGGATTGTTCTGCATATCAGAAGAGGTTATTAATGATAGGCAGGTGAAACGAGACAAAAAATCTACCCATTCGATCATATTGATAAAGCTCATCTCCCCTGACACACGAAGTTATCACCATGATTACCCTTCTCTCAGGCGGAACAGGAACCCCGAAACTGCTACGTGGAATCCGCCAGATACTCCATGACAACGATATCTCGGTCATCGTCAACACCGCTGAAGATCTCTGGATCTCCGGAAATCACCTCTCACCTGATATCGACACTGTGCTATACCTCTTTGCCGGAATTCTTAATACCGAGACCTGGTGGGGTATCCGGGGGGACAGCTTTGAGACGAACAGGTACCTGGAGCGAATCGGGATGCCTGAGTCAATCTCCATCGGAGACCGGGATCGTGGGATTCATATCGCACGTGGGGAGCTCCTCAGGAGAGGGAAGACACTTACAGAGGCGACACAGGCTATCGGATCAGCACTAGGTGTCGAGGCAGCAGTCCTCCCGATGTGCGACACCCCGGTTGCCACACATGTACAGACCACAGACGGGCCGATGCATTTCCAGGAGTACTGGGTGAAGCACAGAGGAAACGTCGCCATATCAGGTATCATCCGGGAATCCCAGACACCGCCGGTTGCAACGGATGCTGTCATCGACTGTATCAGAACGAGTGATGCTGTGATCATCGGGCCATCCAATCCTGTCACAAGCATCGGTCCCATCCTCGAGTGTGACGGCGTTTTGGAGGCACTCGGGGAAGCCTTTGTCATCGCCATCAGCCCCTTCATTGGGAGCAGGCCGGTCTCAGGCCCCGCGGCAGCCCTGATGGGGGCCTGGGGATACCGGCCCGACTCTCAGGGGACGCGGGATGCATATGGGGATGTAGTCGATCTCTTCGTTCAGGATATCCGTGATTCCATCGAGGTTCCCGGGAGCCTCAGGCTTGATACGATGATGACCGGGACAAAACAGAGCGAATCCCTCGCCTGGGATCTCCTCTCAATCATCCAGGGACGTCGATGAAGAAAAATCCATGTAGATAAAAAAAAGGGTAAATATATACAATCCATCCACCGATACCAACGTACAGAGGAAGTCTATGGGTTTTTTAAGAAATCTCAGATCACGCCTTGGATCAGACAATAAGAAGATTGAGGAAGAGGGGGAGGAAGAGGCGCATCTTCCAAGACTATCGCTCGATGAGACCCTCGGGAGCCCGGATCCCGAGGTACGTCTCCATGCAGTCTCGGCGATTGGAGAGATCGGCAAGGCAGCAATACCTCTCCTGATCACGGCCCTCCATGACGAGAGCTGGAGGGTCAGGAGGGGGGCAGCTGCCGGGCTTATCCGGATCAGGGAACCGGCAGTCGCTCCGATGATCCGGACATTCGAGGGGGGGAGAAGCGATGTGAGGAGGGAGCTGATCAGGGCCCTGCATCTCATCGGCGATACCGCATTCCCATCACTCGTATCGGCACTCAACAGCCCGTCTCCGGAGATCAGATCAGGTGCGATCGAGACGATCGCCCTGATGGGCGGGGAGAGGCGGGTAGAGCCACTGAATAAAGCACTCAGCGACGAGGATCCAATGGTCCGTGCCGCGGCCGCACGGGCATATGGCTATCTTCCTGATGATCGTGCAATACCGACACTCCTTCTTCTTTTTGGAGATCATGACGAGCGGGTCAGAAATGCTGCTATTCATGCCTGCACACAACTTGGAACGACCGCTATCCCCCCCCTCATCCAGGCACTTCAGGGAGCGGATCCAGAGATCAGACCACGGATAGAGGAGGCGATGACACAGATCGGATCCCCTGCATCCGGAAAAATCACTCCACTCCTGCAGCATGAAGATCCGACAATGAGAGTGACCGGGATTCGCATTCTCGGCAGAATCAGGGACCTCAATGCTGTTTCACACCTCATTGGAGCTCTTGCTGATCCTGATCCGGAGGTCAGAGACGGGGCGATCATCGCCCTGACGGCATTCGGTCCGTCAGCCCTCCCCGAAGTCACCGCAGCCTTTGAGAGCCAGGAAAGCAGAATTCGTGAAGGTGCAATGGAGATTCTTGCCGGAATCGGCGAGCCGGCGGTGCCAACCCTTGTCAGATATCTCAGGAATGAGGATCCCGCCGTCCGCCGGCAGGCAACCGTCGTCCTCGGCGAGATTGGGAGTCATGAAGCCCATGAGCCACTCACCGACCTCCTCCGCGACAGTGATCCCACCGTCAGGAGGCAGGCTTTTGAGGCACTTGAACGTCTCAGAAGATAATATTCTATTTTTGCTTGCGCCTGACCTTCATCGCATTGATCCGTGAGCTGAGGAAACCCGGTCGTTCCATAGGGAATACCCCCTCCTTCACCGAGCGGACATCCTCAACAGAGTAAAAAGCATTCGGATTGAAGTGTTTGATCAGCTCAATAACCTCAGTCAGGCGGGACCGGTTGATCACAAGGAGGATAAGCTTCACCTGGCCGGTCGCCCCTTCGGCATCGATAGCTGTAACACCGTAATTCCCCTGCTTCAGCATCTCGACCAGGACCGATGCATCCCGCTTGGTGATCACACGGACGAGAACCTGGCCGATTGAAAGCCGATCTTCAAGAAGAATCCCAAAATAGTTTCCAAGGGCAAAACCGAGTCCATATGCAATATATGCTGCCGGATTATTCAGATTCTTCATAATCTCGCCGATGGCAATCAGCCAGATGATCACCTCAAAGAACCCAAGCGCCGGGGCAAGATGCCGGTATCCACGTGAGACGAAGATGATCCTGATCGTCCCGAGGCTCACATCGATGATACGTGCAATGATGATGAAGAGGGGAACGATCACCCATGTATAGAGATCAGCCAGAGGAATATCTACGATCTCCATCCCTGCTGCCTCCTAAAAAATGATAATTGGTTAAAATTAAAGGATAAAGACAGCCGCGGCGATGACGGTCACCCATCTGCCTTCAGTGTCGCCCTCAGCCGACTGGCAGATATGTGTCGTCTTGATTATCTTGCCACTCGCCTTATAGATCTGCTCCCTCTCCTGCCATGCCTTATCCGGATCAAACTCGATCCCGAGTGTTGTTGCAAGCATCGTCGCTGCGAGATCCTCTGCATACTCACCGGATACAAGTGCGGTCTCACCATAGGCATGGTGCTCTGAGAGATATCCGTACTCATTGGCATCCTTTGGAAGTGCAAGCCCGATGGCAGCTGAAGAGAGCCTGTTGGCTTCCTTCGTCTCGTTACGTGCCATGACACAGTAGACGATCTCGCCTGCATGAAGCTCTTTTAACCCTTCCTCACGTGATACGATCGTGGCATTGGGTGGAAAGATACTGGATACATAGACGAGGTTATACTTCTCGATGCCTGCCTTTCTGAGGGCAAGCTCAAAAGAGGCGAGTTTGTCCTTATGGACGCCGACACCCTTTGTGAAGAAGACCTTCTGGGGAACAACCATATGCATCATTCGTTTTCGACGGAGTTTAAACTTTGTCAAGGGGATACCGGACCCTCATCCCATGAGAGGTGGCTGCCAACCCCGATAGGGATGACCCTGAGATGTTTTGAAAAGGCGATCGTCGCTGGAAGACCGGTACAGTGGCAGGGGCAGATCTCCGGTATCCCCTCCTCCGCGCACCAGTCTGCAACCCCGGCGATCCGTTCAGGGGATGCTGAATAGAGATGAAGCCCCCCGATGATGGCTGTGACACGATCATCCCCACAGATCTCACGCGCATACGAGACGGTATGCTCAATCCCTGCATGGGTGCAACCACAGATGATGACAAGCCCCTCATCTCCGCAATAGACAAGTGCGGAGTCCTCGATCACCGGGTCCGGAACCCACCCGGCCGGGCTTTCAACAGAAGCGGTACTCTTCTGGGTGCGGGATGGATCGGTACGTGGTATCTCACCAAGGAACCAGATACGATCGCTTATCCTGAGAGGGCGATCAGAGAGATGCAGATCCCCGATTGCGGCAAGCTGATCTCTCGTCACCGGACAGCCGACATCTCCCTCCCTTTCTGAAACCTTCCGTCCGAATGTCGCGGGATGCGTGATGATGGATGGCCTCGCCTCCGGGGTATGCCCATCTGGAATCTCATGGTAGAATCGTATGAGGGGAAGGAGACCCCCGGTATGGTCGATATGCCCGTGAGAGAGGACGATGCTATTGATGGAGAGGAGATCGAACTTCATTGCATCTGCATTTGCGATGAAGAGATCAGAATATCCGCAGTCGAAAAGGATCCTGGTATCGCCATCCCGGAGTATGAACGAGAGGCCGGGCTCAGCCCGATAATATCTGTCGATGAGGGTTGTGTTATCAACAAGCACGATCAGTTCCATAGACTATAATCGAACTCGAGAACGAAAGTCTCTTCCATCTCCTAAGATGATGATCATGTATGATGCGGAGAATCATCTCTTTCGCAATCCTCACCCTCCTCATCCCTTCAGCAGCAGGGTTTATCGTCCTCGATTCTGATGGGATTTCAACTGGCTATCTCGGTCCCGGAGATGAGAAGACCATGAGTGTCAATCTTGGCTTTCCGGGACTGGAGCTCCTCTCTTTCCCGTCAGGAGATATCCTTGAACTCCGAACCGATCTCACGAATCCGGAATGGAGCGTGATCCTGAGAAGAGGCGGGGGGGAGAGCACGCTCAGGCAGTCGGGGAGATCCCGGGAGACGATATCCGGGTGGGAACTCTCATACCCGGCATCTGAGGATATCAGCCTCACAGTCAGCCTCCGAGGGACTGTCCCTGACATCGGTTCAGAGGTCCCCCTATCTCTCATCAGGGTGCGTCAGCTTGACGGATCCTATCAGATCCGGGGGGAGAATGAATACGCAGTCTCACAATTCGTTACTCCATCCGGGAACATTCCCTCCGGCGGCACACCGGATCCCGTCATCATCGCACCACCGCCGCCGGATCTCTCCGCATTCACCCCTTCACCCCGATACACCACTCCGGCAGGGGAGGTGGCATCCGGGGAAGCAGTCACCCTCAGAACCCATCTCTCCTTCGATCGCCTCAGATCAACATCGTTTCCGGGGACAGATGCCCTCCACCTCAGGTCGGCACTCGTTGACCCGGAATGGGAGGTGACCCTCATCCGGGATGGTGACGAGATGCCATCATCCACACGGAGGAGCCCCTACTACACAATACCCGGTTTTGAACTCTCCTACCCACAGCGGGAGAATGTCGGCCTCAGAGTTGCCGTCACCGGGGTGGTTCCCGATGTCGCAGGCTTCCCGCTTCTTGAGATCAGCCAGTACGGCCCTGGGGGGTATGCACGTGCAGGGGCGATCTTCATCCATCCGGCATCTATAGCAGATCTGGTGGAGTTACCTGGAGAGACACCTGCCATCACCCCTTCACCAACTCCGGTACCGACGAGCGAGACGACACCAACCCATACCCCCGATCCCCTCCCGGGGCCAGGCGATACCGGAGGAGTCTACCCTGATCTCATCTCGTTTGAAAAGATTGGAGCGCTCATCGATTCCTTCATCGAGTTTATACTACCACATATACACCGGATCATCTCAAGGATAGGAGGATAGCCGCATGAACGGGAGGATACGGGATTATATCCTGAAGAGCAGGTATTTTCAGCCCGGAGAGGAGAGCTTCTCTGAAATCTGCTCTCGTGTCGCGTCTGCCATCGGAAAGGATGAACAGGAGCGCAATGAGTTTCTCCGAATGCTGGAAGGGCTCCTATTCCTCCCAAACTCTCCTGCCCTGATGAACGCTGGGACCAGAAACCCCCAGCTCTCTGCCTGTTTTGTCATTCCAGTTGGACCCACCATCCCTGAGATCTTCAGAGCGTTGCGGCAGGGGGCGATCATCCAGGCCAACGATGGCGGGACAGGGTATTCATTTTCGGATATTCCACCCTCCAAAGCTCCCGTTGGAGAAGGAGGAGGGATTTCACCCGGACCGGTCAGGATTATGGAGATCTTTGACACCGCGACCCGGATCATCCGTGAAGGCGGGAGGAGGAAGGGAGCGAATATGGGTATCCTCGATATCACCCACCCGGATATCCTCTCCTTCATCACAGCCAAGGGAGAGGAGGGGGCACTTGAGAACTTCAATATCTCGGTGATGATCCCTGACAGATTTATGAAGGCGCTTATGGATGGCCCTCAGGATGAGATCCTTACCATCCACCCCATCTCCGGAGAGGTGATCAGAGTCCGGGAGATATTCTCTACAATTGTTGAGGGAATCTATCGGAACGGGGAGCCCGGAGTCCTCTTCACTGATACCATCAATGCTGCAAATCCGACACCTGAGCTTGGATCGATAGAGGCAACCAATCCCTGTGGCGAGGAGCCTCTCCTCGCGTATGAATCCTGTATCCTCGGGAGCATCAATCTGACACTCTTCCTTGAGAATCAATCGGTTGCATGGGATAAGCTCGGTGAGATCACCCGCCTTGCAGTCCGTTTCCTGGATAATGCAATCGACCAGACGACCCACCCACTCCCTGAGATTGCAGAGGCGACGAAGAAGACACGGAAGATCGGCCTTGGGGTGATGGGCCTCCATGACACCCTCATTATTGCCGGAATCCCGTATGATACCGGGGAGGCACGAACCTTTGCTGAAGAGGTGATGGCATTCATCACGGCAACTGCAGTCGATGAGTCGAAGCGTCGGGCGGCAGAGATGGAGGCATTTCCGGCATGGGAAGGGAGTATATGGACTGATCCGATCCGAAATGCAGCCCTGACGGCCGTTGCCCCGACCGGAACCATCTCCCTTATCGCAGGAGTGTCGCCGGGGATTGAGCCGGTCTACTCCTTTGTCTGTACACGCCATCATACCGCAGGGAGGGCATTTGAGATGATTCATCCGATATTCTCAAGAGCACTCGATGATGAGATCGCCAACTGCGGGTACACGGGCAGTGCGGCAGAGGAGAAGAGAAGAGAGGTGATCGATCATGTCAGAGAGACGGGATCCCTTCAAAGTATAGAATGGCTCCCTGACTCGTTTCGGAGGCTCTATCGTTCGGCAAAGGATATCAGCCCTGATGACCATCTCCGGATGCAGGCGGCGTTTCAGTGCCACACCCATGCTGCCATTGCCAAGACCATCAATCTCAGATCAGATATAACAAAGGATGAGATATCCCATGCAATCATATCTGCATGGACGCTTGGTCTGAAGGGCGTAACACTCTATCGGATCGGAAGCAGACGGGATGCCGTATATATACCTCATAGCTGCTCGCACTGTGGCAAATATGATCTCGAAGATTAATTGCAACCTTTTAATAATATGTAGTATAATAAAGGAAATATGCGTGGTGACCCTGAGCCTGGCGGGAGGAGCAGTGATACCGAGAGACTGATCCTCTTCGTCGATGATAATATGGCCCTCAGGTTAATGATCCCGGATGTCCTGAGCCAGTTTGGATATCATGTAGTGACAGCTGGGGGGGGTAAGGAATGCCTTGAGATCCTCTCCGAGACGATTCCCGATCTCATCGTCCTTGATATCATGATGGAGCCGATGGATGGATGGGCCACACTCAAAGCAATACGGAACATTCCCGCATATGAAGATATTCCTATTCTCATCCTCACCGGAAAGGTCTTCCTTCCTATAGAGATGATCAAATACGGACCTGAGATCGTCGGATGGATTAAGAAGCCTGTCCGGATGGGGCCGTTCATCACCATATTAAACAAAGTATTCGATGATTTCGAGCAGGATATGGCAATTGCTGAGAGGATGGGGGATTCACTCTCACTTGAGGAACGCCGTCAGATCGCCATTCATCACCGCCGGCTCAGGGTATTACCGCAGGTCTATGATGGGATCATCTGCCAGTGCCTCACACCTGGCAGAGCCGTTTATGCCGGGTGGGGGGATGAGACGAAAGATATGGAAGATCTCATTGCACAAGAGGAGCGGTGGTGCCGGGAGCACGGTATCCTCTCAGACGAGTAATATGTCTCCTCACCCTCAATGGGCTTAATGAGTTGATAATCATCCACGATGAGTTAACCTCTTTGCCTTGTAAGAGATACCAATACACGATTTTATGCGCATACCAATAGAAGAGGTCACTCCTGATCTGGAGAAGGCAACAATAGCAGGATGGGTCCATGAAGAGCGGGACCTCGGGGGGCTCGCCTTCTTCCTCATCCGGGACAGAACCGGTATCATGCAGGTCACCATCCCGAAGAAGAAGGTTCCGGAAGCGGTCCTTCTCGCCATCAAAGAGGTCTCCCGTGAATCGGTTGTCAGGGTGACAGGGATCATCAAAGCGACCGAGAAGGCCCCCGGCGGCCGCGAGCTCGTCCCGGAAAGCTTTGAGATCCTGGCAAAGGCAGCCTCTCCCCTGCCGCTCGATGTTGCCGAGAAGGTGCCTGCTGAGATCGATACCCGCCTTGATGCCCGGTTCCTCGATGTCAGGCGACCAAGGATCGCATCAATCTTTAAGATACGATCCCGGGTGATGGAGGCGACACACTCATTCCTCTTCAATGAGGGGTTCATCAACATCACCACCCCGAAGGTGGTAGCAGCTGCAACCGAAGGCGGAACAGAGCTCTTTCCGATCGCATATTTTGAGAAAGAGGCCTTCCTCAGCCAGAGCCCACAGCTCTACAAGCAGATGATGATGGCCGGCGGCTGTGAGAAGGTCTTTGAGATCGGCCCGATCTTCCGTGCCGAAGAGCATAACACCGTCCGGCATCTCAATGAGGCAACATCGATCGATGTCGAGGTCTCCTTTGCCAACCATGAAGATGTGATGCAGCTCCTCGAACGGCTCATGAGAGAGGTTTACCTGGCCGTGGCCGAGGACTGCACCGACCAGCTCGCCCACCTCGGGATGACCGACCTTGCCATCCCGGAAGCAACGCTTCCACGCCTCCCCTATGCCGAAGCAATCGAGATCGCCGCAAAGAAGAGTGAGGAGCCGATCGCCTATGGCGACGATCTCGGGACCGCAAGTGAACGACTCATCGGCGAAGAGATGGGAGCCCATTACTTCATCACCGAGTGGCCGACTGCCATCCGTCCCTACTATGCGATGCCGAATAAGAACGATCCCTCGATCTGCAATGCCTTTGATCTGATGCATCCCAGGATGGAACTCTCATCAGGAGCTGAGCGATGCCATGTCCATGACCAGCTCGTCGATCAGATCAGGAGTAAGGGGCTCTCGCCGGAAGGATTTGAGTTCTACCTCAAGCCATTCCGATATGGAATGCCACCTCATGCAGGCTGGGGTCTTGGTGCCGAACGGCTCGTTATGACGATGTGCGGACTCCAGAACATCCGTGAAGCGGTCCTCTTCCCGCGCGACCGCCACCGCGTCACCCCGTAAGACATGTCTTCACCTGTATTCGATCCCGGTATGATCCTCCCGACGACGGTCGTCGGGAGCTTCCCTGCAGTGAAGGGGACCGGACTTGGCGCGATCATCGATCCCTACCGGCATGCGGTCCGGTTTGCTGTTGCAGAGCAGATTCGTGCGGGCATCGATATCATCTCGGATGGACAGGTCCGTGAAGGGATGATCCAGGCATTCGCCAGCAAGCTGCCAGGGATCAGGGATGATACCGTCATCTCCCGTATCCTCCCTGCCGCATCCGGGATCACGGTCGGGGATACCAGGTACGCACTCTCCCAGGGAAAGAAGGTCAAAGGCATCCTCACCGGTCCTTCCTCCATCGCCCATGCACTCAGGATCAAAACGCCCGAGTACAGAAACAGGGATGAGGTCGTTCTCGATATCGCCGCTGCCCTCGCTGCGGAGGCGCAGGCGCTTGCACGGGAAGGGGTCTGTATGATCCAGATCGATGAGCCGATCCTCTCGACGGGAGCCGCCGATATAGCAACCGGAACAGAGGCGATCGGGATCATCGCAGGTGCAGTGAATATCCCGGTCTGCGTGCATGTTTGCGGGCCGCTCGCCGGGATCATCGATTCCCTCCTCCGCCTGCCG
>SL_3KL_010_SEDDRAFT_10006282_pt1 | contig 10633 bp, 8 predicted proteins | sample SodLakKL_010_SED_2_FD_10381 | JGI IMG/M metagenome (IMG submission 10381)
TGATGGTCCAGCCGGCGCACGCCGTGACGGGCCGCCTGGACGTTGCCGATGAACAGCGTGAGCGCCCGGGGCAGGGTGCGGTCGGACCAGTCCTTGAGCAGGGCCTGCAGCGCCTCGATGCCGGTGGTCTCGTTGCCGTGGAGCAGGGTAGTGACGAACAGTGGCGGATTGCGCCGGCCCGGGATGTGGATAAGGCTGGGCCCGCCCAGGATCTCGCCCATGGCGGTGGGCGGGGCGTCCAGGAAACCGTCCGGTATGTCGTCGTAGACCTTGAGCATGCCCCTATTGTACCCCCTGGTCTGCTGTGCCGGTGGCGGGCCGTCAGACCGGCCAGCGGTGCACGGGTTGGCCGGTCTGCTGGTGCTCGAGCATGGCGCGGGTCAGGGCGCCGGCGTCGTGGCCGTGGCGCTGCCACCAGGCGCGCTGCCAGGCCGCGCCGGTCTGCCCGCTGCTGACCCGCTCCCGGATCAGCCCCAGCCAGCGTTCGATCTCGTCGCTGGCCACGTCCTGGTGTTCCAGCCCCACCCGGGCCAGGGGCAGCAGCTCCGCCAGGATCAGCTCGCGCAGCGGTCCGCTTTGCTGCCCCAGCCAGGTCACCGGGGCCTCCAGCCCGTGGCGCGCGGCGCTGTAGAAGTTGGCCTGGGCGGTGACGAAGGGCAGGCGCATTTCCAGCTCCGGCTCCTTGAGCACCAGCCCGTGGACCAGTCCGTAGAAGAAGGCGGCGTTGGCCACCACGTCACTCAGGGTGGGGCCGGCCGCCATGACCCGGTGCTCGATGCGCAGGTGGGGCGTGCCGGCCTCCCCCGGATCCACCAGTGGCCGGTTCCAGCGCCAAATGGTGCCGTTGTGCAGCCGCAGGTGGGCCAGCGCCTCCGGCGGCGTGTCCTGCAGCACCGGCAGCAGCACCGGGTAGTGCTGGCGGTTCTCCACGAACCAGCCGTAGAGGGCGTCTCGGGCGTAGCCGCTGCCGAAGCCCACCCGCGCCATGGGGCCGGCGTGCCCCCCGTGCAGCGGCGTGACCGCCACCGCCTGTTCGAACAGCGGGATGCGGGTCTCGGCCCAGAGCAGGCGGTCGAAGAGCAGAGCCGAGTTGGCGGCGGTGCCCACGGTGGCGGCGGAGGCGGCCACCGCGGCGTTGAACAGGCGGTGGGCGTTGGCCGGGGTGACCTGCAGGTGCAACTGCAAGGAGGTGGCGGCCGATTCCAGCATCACGTCCGGGTGGTCCAGGGTGATGTGTTCCTCGCCCCGGATGTCCAGGTGGATGGGCCGGCGGTTACGCAGGGCCAGCACCTGCTCGTTGAGCGCCTGGTAACGCTTCTGGCCCGACATGGCCGCCACGGAGAGGTCCGATTCCCGCACGGTGGGCAAAATGCCCACCAGGGCCGGTTGGCATTGCTCGGCCTGGGCAGCGCGGTGCAGTGCCGCCCAGCGCTGCTCCAGCACCCCGGCCAACTCGCTGAAGGGCCGTCCGGGCAGCGCCATGGGGTCGGTGTTCAGTTCCAGGTTGTAGCGGGCGAGTTCGGTTTCCAGGTGCGAGTCGTCGCAGCGGGCGATGACCTCGGCGTTGCGCGGCGCCGGCCGCCCCTGCCCGTCCACCAGCCACGCCTCCAACTCCAGGCCGATGCGGGCCGGCTCGTCCGGGAAGCGCCCCTCCTGAAGCCACTGCTTGAGCAGCGCCGTCTCCTCCTTCAGCCGGCGGGAGAAGGTGTGGAAGTGCTCCTGGGTGAAGCGGGTCTCGTCGATCTCCTGGCCCATGCTCGCTCCTGTTGCCGGTGCGGGGTCCGCGTCAGGCTCGGCGCTTGTCGCGCAGGGCCTGGTCCAGCCCCCGTAGCCGATCCGGGGTGCCCACGTCGTGCCACTGGCCCCGGTGGTGGTGCCCGGTGACCCGGCCGTCCGCCATGGCCCGGCGCAGCAGCGGGGCCAGCGGGAAGGCTCCGGCGCGGGTGCCGGCCCAGAGCGCCGGGTGGAAGACACCGATACCGGCGTAGGTCAGCCGGGGCCCGGCTCCCGTCTCCGCCACGCTGTTGCCGTTCAGCACGAAGTCCCCGTTCTCATTGTGGTCGGGGTTGTCCACCAGCACCAGGTGCGCGAGCGCGCGGGGCGGGGTCAGCAAGGGCGCCAGCGGCACATCGCACCAGACATCCCCGTTGATCACCAGAAAGGGGGCATCCCCGAGCAGCGGCAGGGCGTGGCGGATGCCGCCCCCGGTCTCCAGGGCCCCCTCCGGCTCGCGGGAGTAGTTCAGGTGCAGGCCGTAACGGCTGCCGTCGCCCAGGTGGGCCTCGATCCGGTCGCCCAGCCAGGCGGTGTTGATGACCACCTCCGTGACCCCGGCATCGGCCAGGGCGAGCAGGTGGTGCTCGATCAGTGGGCGGCCGCCGACGGCCAGCAGCGGTTTCGGGGTGTGATCGGTGAGCGGGCGCATGCGCTCGCCGCGCCCGGCGGCCAGGATCATGGCCCTCACGGGACCAGCTCCGAGGCGCGTCCGTGCCATTCATCGAGCAGTGTGCGCAGCGGTGCCAGGCCTGGTTGGCGGTCGGCAGCGGCGTACAGGTATTGCAGGAAGCGGGGGGCGTCTTTCAGGTAATCGCGCTTGCCGTCGCGGTAGCGGAGCCGGGCGAAGATGCCCAGCACCTTCAGGTGGCGCTGCACGCCCATCCAGTCCACGTCCACCAGGAAGCTGTCGTAGCGCGGGGCCACCGGCACCGAGCGCATCCCGGCGATGCGCCAGTAGTCGTGCAGCCACTGCTCCACCCGGTCGTCCGGCCAGCTGATGAAGGCATCCCGGAACAGCGAGGCCACATCGTAGGTGACCGGCCCGGTCGCCGCGTCCTGGAAATCCAGCACGCCGGGGCCGTCGGGCAGTGGCATCAGGTTGCGGGGCATCCAGTCGCGGTGGATCCAGACCCGGCCCTGGCTGGAGACCCGGCGGACCAGTTCGTTCACCAGCGCATCGAAGGCCTCCCGCTCCTCGCGGGTGATGGCCACGCTCAGGTGGCGACCCAGGTACCAGTCGGTAAACAGCTGCAGTTCCCGGCGCAGGGCAGTCTCGTTGAAATCGGGCAGTTCGCCGGAGCGGCTGGCCCGCTGCCAGAGAATCAGCGAGTCCAGGGCCTGGCCAAAGAGCTCATCGGCGTTGTCCCCGGTAAGCGCTTCCAGGTAGGTCTGGTGGCCCAGGTCCTCGAGCAGCAGGAAGCCCTGGTCCAGGTCCACCGCGTAGATGTAAGGCACCCGCAGGCCGGCACTGGCCATCAGCTGCTGGACATGCACAAAGGGCTGGCTGTCCAGCGCGGTGGGTGGTGCGTCCATCACCACCCGGGTGCCCTCCGGGTGGTCGATCCGGAAGTAACGCCGGGCGCTGGCGTCGCCGGAAACCGGGTGCAGGGGCTCCGGGGCCATGCCCAGTTGCTGCTGTAGCCACGCCTGCAGTCGTTGCCAACGCTCATCGGTCTCCGGCGGCGTGGCCGGGGAGGTGGAATCCGTCTTGCTGCCGCTCATTTGGTCCTGTGTGCTGTCCGGGCTGAGCATATTCGGCGCTATCGCCTGGCAAAATGCAAGCCTGCCAGCGGTAAATCGGTGCCTGCAATACGCATGACAGGCTGGAATTAGCGGTTACAATGCGGGCTTGCAGCCTGGATGCATGCCCGTGAAACGTCTCATACCCACCACCATAATACTGGCCCTGCTCGGGGGCGCCGCCGCCCAGGCCCAGGGACCCAGTGCGGCCGAGCGCGAGGACTACTTTGCCGAGCGCCAGCGCATGCTGTGCGGTCCGCCGCTCGTCCGCCCGCTGGACGACGTGGATATCGCCCTGCGCCAGGCCCCCGAGACCCCCGCCACCGTGGACGCCGATGCGGTCTACTACGATGGCAGGGCCGGTCGCTACCGCTTCCGCGGCGATGTCTTCATGCAGCGACTGGATCAGACGTTGCGCAGCGAGGAGGTCCGCTACGACCAGGAGAGCGGGCGGGTCGATTTGGACTTCCCCTTCGAGTACGAGGAGGCGGGCCTGGCTCTCACCGGGAAGAGTGGCTGGATGCTGCTGCGCGAGGACCGTGGCGAGGTGGTGGATGGCCAGTTCATGCTGGATGAACGGAACATCCGGGGCGAGGCGGAGCTGATCCGCCTGCAGGATGCCCAGCGCTCCAGCTACGAGCGGGTCGGGTACACCACCTGCCGACCGGGTAACGAGGACTGGTGGCTGCAGGCGCGCGACCTGGAGTTGGACCGGGAGGAGGGGCTGGGCACCGCGCGCCACGCCTGGTTCACCTTCCTCAACGTGCCCATGTTCTACACCCCGTGGATCACCTTCCCGATCGACGACCGGCGGCGCACCGGGTTGCTCGCCCCGAGTTTCTCCACCTCCGACCGGGACGGCACCGACATCACGGTGCCGTTCTACTGGAACATCGCGCCCAACTACGACGCCACCCTGGTGCCGCGATGGATCGAGCGCCGGGGCACCATGCTGGGCAGCGAGTTCCGCTACCTGCGCGAGACCTTCTCCGGCGAGGTGTACGGGGAGTACCTGCCTGACGACGACCAGTTCGGCGATGACCGCTGGCTCTTTGGCTGGGACCACGATGGACGGTTGCCGCTGGGCTGGCGCTACGATGCCGATATCAACCGCGCCAGCGATGACGACTACCTGCGCGACTTCGGCAGCGGCCTGCTGGAGACGAGCTCCAGCCACCTGGAGAGTCGCGGCCGGCTGCGCAACAGCTGGAATGAATGGGCGGTGGAGGCCGAGGTCCAGCACTGGCAGACCCTGGGCGAGGACCTGCGCAACCCCTACCGGCGGGAGCCGCGGCTGAGCGCGGAATACCAGACCCCGTTCCGCATGGGCCGCCCGCTCTACCAGCTGGACACCGAGTACACGCGCTTTGCGCTGCCGCAGGACGACCCGGGCCGGCCGGAGGGCGAGCGCATGGATATCGCCCCCCGGGTGGAGTGGAGCTTCCGCCAGCCCTGGGGCTACGTGACGCCGGCGGCCAGCCTCCGGCACACCCAGTACAGCCTGGACGAGCCGGTAACGGACGCCGCCGATACGAGCCCCAGTCGCACGGTGCCCACCTTCAGCCTGGATTCCGGGGTGTACTTCGACCGCCCCTTCGAGCTCGGCGACCGGCAGCTGATGCAGACCCTCGAGCCCCGGGTCTTCTACCTGTACACGCCGGAGCGCAACCAGGACGACCTGCCCGATTTCGACACCTCCCGCCGCGATGTCAGTTTCGACGGCCTGTTCAGCGAGGACCGGTTCGCCGGGGCCGACCGGGTGGGGGACGCTGACCAGGTCACCCTGGCCTTGACCACCCGCTTCATCGACCTGGCCGAAGGGCGCGAATACCTGCGGGCCAGCCTGGGGCAGATCCACTACCGCCGCGACCGCGAGGTGACCCTCAGCCCGGGGCAGGTGCTGGAGGAGGACCGCCGGGGTCGCTCGGATTACCTGGCGGACCTGCGCAGCGAACTGCCGGGCGGGGTGCTGGCGCAGGGCGAGTACCGGTACAATCCTTACGACAACCGCTCCGAGCAGGGGGCGTTCCGGCTGGGCTGGAACCCCAGGCCCGACATGGTGGTCGGCGCCGGCTACCGCATGCGCTACGGCAGCAACGAGCGGGATCTGGAACAAACCGACCTGGCAGCGGTCATCCCGATGGGCCCCCGGTTCAGTCTGATCGGGCGGTGGCTCTACTCGCTGGCGGACGAGAACAGCCTGGAGACCGTCGGCGGGCTGGAGTACCGCACCTGTTGCTGGCGGGTGCAGGCGCTGGGCCGGCGCAGTTTCGAGGGCTCGGGCGCCGAGCCCGACACTTCCGTCATGCTGCAGTTCGAGTTCACCGGCCTCGGCCAGGTGGACGCCGGCAGCACCGACTTCCTGCAAGACAGCATCTACGGCTATGAGGGCGAGCGCTTCTGACGCCCGGGAATGAGACAACCATGACTGCAATCACCCGCACTATCCTGACCGGTACGCTGCTTACCGTCGCCCTGCTGCTGGCGGCCCTGCAGCCCGCCCGCGCCGAATCGCTGGACCGCATTATCGCGGTGGTGGACGACCAGGTGGTGCTGGCCTCCGAGCTGGACCGGGAGATGGCCACCATCGCCAACCAGCTGCGAGGCCGCGGGCAGCAGCTACCGCCGCAGGACACCTTCCAGCGCCAGGTGCTGGAGCGGCTGATCACCCAGCGGGTGCAGCTCTCCCGCGCCCAGCGGGTGGGCATCAACATCGACGACGCCACCCTGGATGCCGCCATGCAGCGCATGGCCCAGCAGAACAACATGACCATGGGGCAGTTCCGCCAGGCGGTGGAGCAGGAGGGCTTCGAGTTCAACTACTTCCGCGAGGGCATCCGCGAGGAGATCGCCATCAGCCGCCTGCGCCAGGCCCAGGTGGAGGAGCAGGTCACCGTCACCCCGCAGGAGGTGGAAGAGGTGCTCGAGACGCTGGATGACGAGAACCAGGAATACCGCCTGGGCCACATCCTCATCGCCACCCCCGAGGCCGCCTCCAGCGACCAACTGGAAGAGGCCCGTGAGCGGGCCGAGCAGCTGCGCGAGCAGATCGTCGCCGGCGAGACCGACTTCGAGGGCGCGGCCACCGCTTTCTCCGACGCCGCCACCGCCATGGAGGGGGGTGATCTGGGCTGGCGTCTGCAGGGCCAGCTGCCCAGCCTGTTCGCCGAGGCCATCGACGCCGGGCTGCAGACGGGCGAGGTGAGCGAGGTGCTGCAGAACAGCAGCGGCTTCCACCTGGTCAAGCTCATGGATCAGCGTACCCAGGGGGGCGAGCACGTGGCCGAGACCCGCGCCCGCCACATCCTGATCCGCACCGACGGTGATGTGATCACCGACGAGGACGCCAGCCTCCGACTGCAGTCCCTGCGCGAGCGTATTGAGGACGGCGAGTCCTTCGACGAGCTGGCCGAGGAGTACTCCGAGGACACGGGCAGTGCCGCCCGCGGCGGTGACCTGGGCTGGACCCGGCCCGGCCAGCTGGTGCCGGAGTTCCAGGGCGCCATGGATGCCCTCGACGAGGGGGAGATCAGCATGCCCTTTGCCACGCCCTTCGGGTGGCACATCGTCCAGGTCACCGATCGGCGCGAGCGGGACATCACCCGCGAGCGGCTGCGCGACCAGCTGGCGCAACAGATCCACCAGCGCAAGGCCGAGGAGGCCTTCGAGCAGTGGATCCGCCGGCTGCGCGACGAGGCCTACGTGGATGTGAGGGTCGACCAGTGAGCCTGCCACGACTGGCGCTTACCGCCGGCGAGCCGGCGGGCATCGGCCCCGATCTTTGCCTGAAGATCGCCGCCGAACCGCTGGATGCCGCCGTGGTGGTGCTGGGTGACCCGCAGCTGCTGCGCGAACGGGCAGAGCAGTTGGGGCTGTCGGTGGCGGTGCAACCGGTGACCGCCGCCCCCACCGGCCGCCACCAACCCGGCACCCTGCCGGTGTTGCCCGTCCCGCTCGCCGGTAGCCGTGCCCCCGGGCAACTGGACACCGCCAACGCCGCACACGTGCTGGCCCTGCTGGAGGGCGCCGCCCGTGGCTGCCTGCAGGGTGAGTTCGACGCCATTGTCACCGCCCCGGTGCACAAGGGGGTGATTAACGAGGCCGGGCACGCCTTCAGCGGCCACACGGAATTCTTTGCCGAGCAGACCGGCGGGCAGCTGCCGGTGATGATGCTGGCGGCGGACACCCTGCGCGTCGCGCTGGTGACCACCCACCTGCCGCTGCGGGCCGTGGCCGACGCCATCACCGCCGAGCGGCTGGAGCGGGTCATCACCACCCTGGACCGGGACCTGCGCGCACGGTTCGGCATCCAGCAGCCCTGCATCCGGGTCTGTGGCCTGAACCCCCACGCGGGCGAGGGCGGCCACCTGGGGCGGGAGGAGATCGAGGTGATCGAGCCGGTGCTGGCTCGGCTGCGCGATCAGGGGCTGGACCTGGACGGCCCGCTACCGGCGGACACGGTGTTCACCCCACGCCACCTGGCCGGTGCCGACGCGATCCTGGCCATGTACCACGACCAGGGCTTGCCCGTGCTCAAGCACGCCGGTTTCGGCCGGGCGGTGAACATCACCCTGGGGCTGCCCATCATCCGCACGTCGGTGGACCATGGCACCGCGCTGGACCTCGCCGGGACCGGGCAGGCGGAAGCCGGCAGCCTGCTCGAGGCAATCGCGCAGGCCCGCCGAATGGCGCTTGCCACCCAGTCACCCGCGTAAGGCACCGCAGCCACCCGCGTAAGACACCGCAGTCATCGCGAGGGCCGAGAGGCCCGTGGCGATCCCTCTGCTCTGGACGCCGCCGCCGACCTCGCCGGATTTACCCGCCGCTGACCGGTGGCAGTAGTACCAGAGTGTCGTCCGCCTTCAATCGGGTGTCTTTGCCAACCAGTTCGTCACCCACCGCATAGGCGACCCGGGCCAGGTGCGGTGCCAGCTCGGGCTGTTGCCCGGCCAGCGCCTCCAGTGCATCGGCGACGGTCGCACCCTCGGCCAGCTCCAGCGTCATCCGCGGCTGGCCCACCACCTCTTCCAGAATGCCGTAGAACTCTACTTGCACGTTGTCTTTACCCGCTTCAGTCGTGTTTCACATGTATGTTACGGCAATGGGTTTCATGCAGCAGCAATGAGGCGGCCAGGGCCAGCGCGGCAAAGCCGCACAGCAGCACCAGCCCGCCCTGGTAGGCCGCGAAGCCGTAATCGGTGTCCCCGGACGCCGCCAGGATCAGGTCCATGATCCAGCCGAAGATGGGCTGGAACAGCGCCGCGCCCAGAAACAGCCCGGTGTTGACCAGGGCGATGCCCATGCCCGCCAGCGCCGGGGCGGTAACCTCCTTGGCGTGGGCGTAAGCCACCACGAAGCAGCCAGCGGACAGCCCCAGGGCCACGAACAGCACCATGGCCAGCGGGCCCGGCCCCCAGGGCAACAGCCACAGCCCCAGGCAGACGACCAGGTAGGCCGCGGCACCCCCGATCAGAACCGGCCGGCGCCGGCCCACCCGGTCGGAGTACATGCCAGCCACCAGGCAGCCGATGGCGAAGGCCACCGTGGCCAGCGTGGGGTAAAGCGAGGCGGCGCTGCGGTCCAGCGCGTGCAGGTCGCGCAGCAGCGGCACCGCCCATAGGCCGACGAAGCCAAAGAAGCTGCCGGTAATGCCGAAGTCGTACACCGCGCCCGGCCAGAGCTTGCGGTTGGCGAACACGGCCCGCAGGTCCTTCACCCAGTGCTGGTCGCGGGCGGCGTGGGCGCTCTTGCCCTCCATCTCCCGCACCGACGGGAAGCCGGCGTCCTCCGGCTTGTTGTAAACCTTCAGCCAGGTGGCCACTGCCAGCAGGATGGAGAACACGCCCAGGGCCACGAACACGCTGCGCCAGTCGTAGTGGTCCAGCACCAGGGCCAGTGGGCCGGTGGCGGCGATGGCGCCGGCATTGCCCAGCAGGAGCGTCAGCCCGCTGATGGAGCCGTACTGGCGCTCGCTGAACCAGACGCTGTTGCTCTTCATCAGGCCCACGAACACCGTGGATACGCCCAGCCCCACCAGGAAGCGGCCCACGCTGGCCATGGTAAAGGTGTCGGCCAGACCGAACAGGATGGAGCCCACCCCGGCCACCAGGCTGCCGGTCATCACCGCCCAGCGGGCACCCAGGGTGTCGGCGAGCACACCGGAGGGGATCTGCATGGCGGTGTAGATGTAGTAATACATCGCCGCCAGCGAGCCCAGGGCGGCCGCGCTGGTGCCGAAGGCCTCGGTGAGTTCGCCGGAGACTGACCCGGGCGCCATGCGGTGAAAGAACACCAGCATGTAGGCCAGGATCAGGATGCCGTAGATGGTCCAGCGGACCTGCTGGAAGTGTCGGTGGTCGAAAGCGGTCAAGTCGGGTCTCCCGCGGATTTTTTGATTATCGTCGGCCCGGGTGCTGCCGGGGCCGTACCCCGCCCCGCGGCCGCGCGGCCGCGGTAGTGCGCTCAGACGATGGGCGGCTCTTCGGAGGACGGGAGTTCCCCCTCCAGCCCCTCCTCGTAGGCGGCCCACTGGGCGGCGACGCGTTCCGCCCGGGCGGCCTGCTCGTAGCGCGCCACGTGGTAGAGCGCTTCGCCCTCATTCACCAGGGGCAGGTTGTTGCGGCCCACCACAATGCCGTCGAAGGGCGCGCGTACCGGCAGCTCCTGTTCGCCGAACGGGTCCGCAATATAACCCAGTATCTGACCCTGTTTCACGTGGGTGCCCAGCGGGCTGACGGTGCGGAAGATGCCGTCCTGCTCGGCACGCGCCCATTGCGAGGCGTTGGCCACGTAACTCTGGGGCGCGTCGCGGCGGCGGGTGGGGCGTTGCGGCAGCATCCCCAGGTGGCGCATTACCCGCACCGTACCGGCGAGACCGGCCTTGATAGCCGGCTCCTGGAAGCGCAGCGCTTCGCCCGCCTCGTAGGTGATCACCGGGATGCCGGCCTCGTCCGCTGCCGCCCGCAGGCTGCCCTCGATCAGCCCGCTGTTCAGGGTCAGCGGCACGCCGAACGCCTGTGCCATCTCCGCGGCATCGGCGTTGTCCAGGTTGACCCGGATCTGCGGGAGGTTGTCGCGGTGGATGGCAGCGGTGTGCAGGTCGATGACGTGGGTGCAG
>SL_3KL_010_SEDDRAFT_10006283_pt1 | contig 10633 bp, 5 predicted proteins | sample SodLakKL_010_SED_2_FD_10381 | JGI IMG/M metagenome (IMG submission 10381)
GTTTGATTACCCGGCGTCTTTTCCCTATTATTTCAATTCGGTCTCACGCATTTTCCGTACCTTTTGGGCGGTGTTTGGCTGGGCAAACGTCGCTTTGTTTGGGCAGAAACCCTACCGCATCTTTTTTATTCTCACGGTGATTTATTTAGCTGGGATCATGATTGGATTGATCCGTAAGAAGCTAAACCTACTACCCCAAGTGCTGGCTTTCCTGGGCATTGCTGTGGTCCTGCAGATAGCTGTAACATTCTTCCGCGGCCTTGGTTCCTGGTTTTGGCTGACCTACATCCCTGTAGGCCGCTATATTTTCCCAGCCATTCTTCCGGTGTGCATCTTGCTGATGAGCGGTGCTGACCAGTTGATCCAGTTGGCTCACAAAACCTCACGCATAAACAAGAAATACCTTTATGGTACCTTTACATTATTACTAATCAGCATCATGGTCTGGTCCATCTTTTCGATGTGGATGTTCTATTACCACCTGTGAGGTTCTGTTTTGGGAAGTGGTTGATTTTTCCGCCAACAAACCTTGCCCTGATGGTCAAAGACTGATATACTATACCAATTGTTAGGATGGAATAGAAATTCTTTTTCATTTTTAGTAAATAGTAGCATTTAACAAATTTGGATAATTATTAAAGATTTCAAACGGAGGCAACTATGAAGCATCAAAAACTGCTGATCTTGATCCTTGTGCTTGTTACAGTTTTAAGTTCTTTTCAGGTCAACTCAGCTAGCGCTGAGGAAGAGCAAAATGATCCAATTTCTGTTGCAAATAGTAACAAACCCACATTTGGTGTGGAGATTAACCGAACCTATTTTTCAGATTCCTATGAAGATTCTTTGAATAGAGCAAAAGCTGCCAATAACCATTGGCTACGCTTAAATGGGCTTCTCTGGTCTGATGTTCAGCCAACTAGTAGAAACGATAGGGCTTGGGAAAATGTTGGTCAGCTTGACGAACATATTAAAGCTGCAAGTGCAGCTGGTATGGAAGTCATCTTAATCATTCGCAGTACACCGGTGTGGGCACAAAAATACTCCATCGCTAATGGAGATGATGCGGATTATTTCTGCGGCCCGATGAAGGCGGGTAATTTCTCAGATTTTGCTGACTTCATGGTTGAGGTTGTTCAACGTTACAGCCAGCCGCCTTTTAATGTTTCATATTATGAGCTATGGAATGAACCTGATGAATACCGAGGTAATAAACCGCCTATTGGTGTCGTTTCCCCAGCAGGAGTCTTCGGCTGTTGGGGAGAGAAAAGCGATAGTGAATACTTCGGGGGCCAGCATTATGGAAAGATGCTGAACGCCGTTTATCCGGCAGTAAAGAATGCAGTACCTAGCGCCCAGATTGTATTGGGAGGGTTACTATTGCCTTGTCATCCCGACCGACCATGGAATTATTGTGAAATGTCCAATTTCTTCAAGGGAATTGTTAGTGAAGCTGGAGGAAATTTTGATTATGCTAATTTCCATGGATACACTATTTACGACACAGACTTTCCCAGTGGGATTTTGATGGAAAGGGAGTCACACTGGTGGGCTGGCAGAGGCGGTATGGTTGAAGGGAAATTCAATTATCTTCAAGATGTCATGGAGAGCTATGGTGTTATTGATAAACCGATTCTATGTACCGAAGTAGCGTTAGCTGATTTTGGTAATCTTGCAGTTAACACAAAAGAAAACCCATTTGCGGTAGAAACGTTTGAGGCGGCTAAAGCAGATTATCTCGTCTGGGTTTTTTCTAGAAACATCGAAATCGGGATAAAGGGATCGACCTGGTACCATATGGATAGTCGTGGATGGTTCAAAAGCGGTATGTTGGACAGGAACAACCGGCCGTTGCCAGCATATCGGGCTTATCAGGTATTGACGACGACCCTTGGAGGAGCTGATTACAACAGGAAATTGGATCTTGGTAGTGGAATTCTGGGATATGAATTTAGAAAAGGTGGCAGGACGATTTGGGTGTTATTCTCAGAAGATGGAAGTACGAAGACCATCAATAAAAGCGCGTTCCCCTACACAATCAGGCATGTCTATAATTTGATGGGAGGGGAAGTAACCCAAACCGATACGACAATTCGGTTTAACCGGCCGATCTATATCGATAATATCTACAAGACACAGCCAAAATTTATAAGTGTTCCAATCACAGAGGTGAATCAACATCAGTTTTACTACTATTATGTTGAAACAGCTTCTGAAGCCCCAGCACATTTTGATATTCACACGATTACCCCTATAGAAATCCCGAGTTGGTTAACATTGATCGATAATGGTGACGGCACTGCAACCCTCTCTGGTACCCCAGTCAATGAGCAGTTGGTTAATAAATATCATGATGTATCGATTCGTGTTACGGACAGTCAGGGTAAAACTGCAACACAAAGTTTTAGTATTTGGGTAAACAATGTTAATGATCCACCACGCTTTATCAGCAGACCTGTTATATTCGCTCAAGCAGGTGAACTTTATGTTTATGAGATTGAAGCCACTGACCCAGATTATATCCATGGAGAAGAGAGTCTCACAATCACGGCCGTCAGCAAGCCAACCTGGCTAAATTTTGAAGTATTTGATTATGATGAGTCTGGAATTTGGAGAGCCCAATTGAGCGGAACGCCAACACAGGCACAAATTGATGCACATCCAACAATTCGCCTGCGGGTGATAGATAACGCAGGTCTATCAACCGAACAGAAGTACAGAATCGGAATAGGTAACATCTATTTTCCGCTTATCGTGAGATAGAGATGATTAGCACTGATTGCAAAACCTAAAACATCAGCATCATAAATTTTTCAGCCGAAGTTTGGGTTAGAGCGACAGAAAGGACATGCGTTAAAAAGAAATCTGAAGTATTGATCCTGAAGACATCTTACAGCAAGCAGGTTGAATAACATAATAAAGGTTGTCCTATCGTCATCCTGTGGTAATCAATTACCACCAGCCTTAGGTGAAAACGACTGACATCAATTCCGTTTGATGTCAGTCGTTGTGTTTAATCAACCCAAATCTAAATCTGTGTGAATCACACGAACTGATTATCGAGAGCCCTTACCTTTTCCTGTTATACTCAGGACTGTCTTGTATTCGGTATTAACGGTCTGTGTTGAGGATTATTCATTGAATCGGTACCAAATCATTTCAAGATCATTGGCAGGAACAGCTCAAAACCATCAGGGTCAGGCGGTTCAGGCGTTGGCTTGGGATCCGTTACGGTGATGTAGCCTTCTTTGATGATGGCGCTAAAGCCAGCTGGATCATGAACCTGCAGTGTTACAGAATAATTGCCAGGTGCATGATAAGTGTGTAGTGGATTTTTTTCTGCAGATCTGGCTGTCTCTAGTTGCCAGACATCATTCAAGTGCTTAAAACCTCCGTCATTGTAATCGCCCCCAATCAATATAATTCTCCCATCTAACAAAACTACGCTGGTGTGGCCTGATCTTGCCGTCCACGGAGCTGTTTCAGTTGTTTGCGTCCAGGTCGTACCTTGGTCTGTCGAGCGCCAAACATCATTTCTATCGCTGCCATCGAAGCCTCCTATCAGTAGAATGCTCCCATCAGGTAGAGCCACGCTAATATGTTGCAATCTTGCTGTCCAATCTGCCACTGGTGTCATTTGTGTCCAGTTAGTGCCCTTGTCGGTTGAAAGCCAGACATCATTACAGCGGCTTGCCCCGTCATAACCTCCCATCAGCACGATACTCCCATCGGGCAGGGCGACACTGGTGTGGTCATATCTCGGCGCCCATGGGGCAGCAGGGGATACCTGGACCCATGAAGCGCCCTGATCCGAAGAGTGCCAGACGTCGTTTTGAGGTGCGGGGCTGGAACCACCCATCAGCACAATGTCGCCATCAGGGAGGATTACACTGCTGTGAGCGTGCCTTCCCAACCATTCGGCCGAATCTGTCACTTGTGTCCATGTTGCACCTTGGTCCATTGAGCGCCAGACATCATTTCGCCAGTTGTCGTCAAACCCTCCCATCAATAAAATACTGCCATCTGCCAGTGCCACACTCGAGTGACCGGATCTTTTTGTCCATTCTGCGTAAACAGTCATCAGCGACCAGGTAATACCGCCATCAGGCGAACGCCAGACGTCATTTTGACGACGAAATACATCTCTGAAATAAAAACCACCCATTATGACAATGGACCCGTCGGGCAGGACAACACTGCTGTGTTTTGATTTTGCCGTCCATGGGATGGCAGTATTCATTTGCTCCCAGGTCGCTCCCAGGTCGGTTGAACGCCAAACATCATTACGATCAAAGTTATCCGTCCCTCCCATCAAAACGATGCTGCCATCATGAAGCATGACGCTGGTGTGAGACATCCTTTCTGTCCACTTCGCAGCGCTGGTGACCTGTATCCAGGACTTGCCATGATCGTGTGAGCGCCAGATATCATTACGAAGTGCGTATCCAGCACCACCAATCAACAGGATGCTGTTGTCGGGCAGCAAAACGCTGGTGTGTTGAAATCTCCCCTCCCACGAGGGATCGTCTGTCATCAGCGTCCAGTTAACGCCCAAATCTGTTGAGCGCCAGACGTCATTTAGGTGATGAGGGTAAGAGGTAAAATCGAAACCGCCTATGAGGACAATACTATTATCAGGCAGCGCTATGCTGGAATGTCCGTCTCTTCCCGTCCACAGTGCATTGTTTGTCATCTGTGTCCAGGTAGCACCATTATTTGTTGAACGCCAAACATCATTCAAGCGGCTTGCACCGTCAAAGCCTCCCATCACCACGATGCTGGCATCGGGCAGTACAGCGGTACTGAAATTTCTCCTTGCTGCCCACTCTGCTGCAGCCGTTATCAGTGTCCATGTTGCACCCTGATCCATCGAGCGCCAGATGTCATTTCTAACATGGGTGTCAAACCCGCCCATCAACAGAATGCTTCCATCAGGCAGGGCTACACTGGCATGATCACGCCTGCCAGACCAGGGGGCAAAAGAAACCATGCGTTTCCAGGAAGTGCCTTGGTCTGTAGAACGCCAGACATCACTTAAGCGATGGGGGCCATCAAAACCACCCATCAGCACGATGCTCCCATCGGCCATTACAACGCTGGTGTGACCACGTCTTGTTCTCCACTCAGCACCCCGGGTCATCTTTGTCCAAGGTTTTTCAAAAGACTCGTCGCCGAAATACCAAGCCCAGCTTGTGGGTTCTCCGACAGACTTATCTGTGAACTGAACCTGCAGCGGTGAAGCACCCAAGGTAGGGTCACCGGTGAAGTTGGCTTCCAGCGCTTCATAGATTGTGTTTTCCCCTTGCACAACCGTTATACGCATGGCTGGGGCAATACCTAGTGAGAAAACTATGCTGGCAGCGATTACCATAATCATAAGAAAAATTATCTTCTTCATTTTGATATCCAGTTGTTAAACCTCATCTTTTAATCAATACAGCATCATTAGCAATCGATCTTTCACCTTGTACTAACCGATTACCAACCGGTTTAGGTAGACTTAGGTGGTGGGAACACTTGCCTTCGTCGACAGGCTTAGTATGTACCTTGTGATTACATTTCTCTCGTAAAAACCAGTGTTTGTCAATGCGATAATATCTTCCATGCCTCCTAACTGTGCCAGTTAAATACAATTTGCAAATCATCAAGTGCGCCTCGCTCTCCATATATACACAAAAACACTCACTTTGTACCACTTGATCGTTGTATTAATTTACTCAAGGGTGTGCAAAACAATTTTTGTATAACAGGAAATTATGCGAGCCTGAAATTCCTGTTAGTGATAACACGACCCCTGGGGATTTGTGTGAATTTGGAAATATGACACCAGTATAACAAAATTGTTTAGGTGTTATCATTAGATTATATTAATAATCCCAGTATTATTCACAATTGACGCGATCAAATTGGGGCAATTATCCTCCTTTCTATTAATTGCTGCCTTTACTGTTATTTCGGGAATCAGCATTGGAGATGTTTTCCTGGAAGCGATCTTCAGTAGTTTGAAGGACATTCATCAGCGCATAAACTAAATCGTGATCAAACCGAGTATCCATAGATAAGCTGTTTGATCGTTTAGGAAAGAAAGGGTAATCAATGATTATGTGAAAAAATCTAAACCTGATAGGGTTAAAATCAAATAACGGCTGCAAGATGCGGCTTTGATTTACAAGATGGGTTAACACATCATAAAGGATGGATAAATTCCCTTAAACTCAGATAGGTTTTATTCGTTATTCGTGTGTGTCTGATTCCAATAAAACAAAAATAGCCCTCATAACACAATTTGATTGTGTTCGAAAAAGACTGACCTGTCGTATTGTGAATCTGTCTGATTCGATGAGAGCTTCTAAATAAGTGGCTTGATCAAGGAATCCATTCAGCCTTGTCTGTGCTGATGGGGGATCCAATCAGATTCCCACTTCTCTTGGAATTTTTGTTTGTTTTCATCGAAAATGGCCTGAAATTTTTCTTGCCCAAGGGTATCAAAGGTCGCCCTATGAAAATGATGGACAAAAACGTCCTCGGCACATAACAATTTGTATCCTTCAGCTTTTATTTTCAAAGCCAGATCGTCATCTTCAAACATGCCAATCCCATAGCGTTCGTCCAGGCCACCCACTCGCTCATAAAGGGCTCGTGAAATCATGGCGCAATACAAAGCCAAAACCCGGATTGTAAATGCCTTGCCAAAATAATCATTTGTTCTTTGTGCTGCAAACTTATTTATCTCCCCCAATTCTGTGTAAGGCACATCGATTTTCGCTTCATTGCCAATAGAATTGGTAACCGGGCCAACCATCCCTGCTGAGGGGTTCTTTAACAAATGATACAACAAACCATTGATCCAACCGGGAGTAACGATCGTATCATTGTTTAAGAAAATAACAAACTCGCCTTCTGATATGGTAAAACCTTGGTTGTTAGCCTTGGAAAACCCAAGGTTTTTATTATTTAAAATCAGTTTTATGTTAGCAAATCTTGTTTTAAATTGCAGTAAGAATTTTTTAGTATTCTTTTCAGATCCATTATCGACAATAATAATTTCATAATTGGGATAGCTGGTATTCTCGATGATGCTTTCCAAACATAGGCGAGTATAAGGCAGGTTATTATAGGAAAGAACGATCACCGATATTTTTGGGAATAGACCTGAAATTTCATTGATTATCTTTTGTGCACGCACCTCCCAGGTGTTTTGCCTGGCAAATTCAAATCGTTTATTCAGTAGTTCTTGTGTCTTCTCCTCATCAAGGGATTGCTCTATGGCAATCTCCCAATCCTCTTTTGTCTTAGCCAGCCTGACATACTGTTCGTACTTTGAGATCTCATCTAATCTTGTCGAGACTACTGGTTTTCCTGCAGATAAATATTCAAATAACTTAACCGGGTTCGTTGCATTGGTTAAAGGAATGTCTTTAAATGGAATGATGCAAACATCAAAAATTCTTAAATAGTCAGGGAGCTGCGAATAATGTTTTTCTCCCAGTAAGTGAAGGTTAGGCAAGCCTTCCAGTGGTTTTAAATCTGCCATGTGAGTATCACCGATCAAGATAAAAGTCCATTCTGGATGATCAGATGCTAATTTACCCACAAGATGGGTATCAAACCAATCAGAAATTGCCCCAAAATAGCCGATGATTGGATGGGGATAGTCATGATTTTCCTCGCTGGCCGATATCGTATATGCTTTATGGAAAAAATCAAATTCGGCCCCATTAGGCACAAGGAAAGTGTTTTTATTGAATTGCTGAGCATGTTCAAATAAAAGATGAGAAGAAGCCAGGACAATATCGCTGTTGATTAATATAGATGCTTCTTCTTGGTTAAGTAAGGGCCTTTTATCTGAAAATCCTGAGTGCAAATCCATGCAGTCATAAATCAACTTCCACGCATACTTATTTTTTAAATTAACAGCTAGCTCTGACCAGAAAGGCAGATCCACTTTAATGACGGCTGAGTTAATTAATAAATGTTCTTTGATGAATTGTAATGAGTCTTCCAAGTCTTTAATATTTTCTAGAGTTAATGAAGACTCAAAATTAATCCGGGTCTTTCCGCCAGAGAGTTGTACCAAGAAAATATTGTCATCAACCTTCTTAATCAGAGGTGTTTTTTCTGGGCGATAATATAAGCCAATTTTTAGATAGAATACCCTGTGTCCTAATTTGGCGAATTGGCTTGCCATTTGTTGGGGACGTTGAAAACGAAAATCCCAATCTAATATGGGCAAGATGATGATGTCGTATGTTTTTGGAGGGATTCTGGAGGAAAGTTCAAGTAATTCTTTGCGGACATCATCGGAATCTAAATCATAATATTCAGTGGTGAACAGTTCGGTGAGTTTTAAAGTTGTTTTTGTTTCTTGTTGCTGTTTATGAAAATGAATCAGAGGGTTTCTATCTCGTTTTTCTAGGTCTGGATGGCGCACAAGATAGTTTCTCATTGAGAAAGTGTTTGACGGATTCCTAACCTCTTTCCAACCCATCCTTATGAAATGCATTAATGGGTCAACATCAGCCTTGCGAACATCGGGATAAGTTTCAAGGTAATATTTCGCATCAAAGAGACCGCTCCGCTTGATCTGATGATATTGCCAAAGATATTTGATGTTACTTATGAGCTTATCAAAAAAACCAGGACATTCGATTTTCTGGTGTTTTATGTAATGAACCAGTGGGTTTTGGTCGGTATCTAGCAGATCCGGAAATTGATCCAGGTATTCCTTTGTGTTGAAGGTGCTGGATGGGTTTTTCCCATCTTTCCAGCCTGTCTTAACGAAATGCATTAAAGGATTGATGTCTGCTTTGCGAACATTCGGGTATGTTAGCAGGTAATAAGCCTCATCAAACAGCCCACTTCGCTTAATTAGGCGATAATGTTGTCGATCCCTAATTATGTCTTTTCTCACGGAGCACATCCATAAGCTTTCGTAGCGGTCGTGTTATGCGCCAGCTCTTACTGAGTGCATAGAAGAGGACCTCTTGTTTAAATTCCTGTACTTGTTGGTTGAGCGTTTCAACTCTTTGGTTGTATTCAGTTGTTTCTTGTTGTAACTTTTGAATAATATGCTCATTATGTTTGATCTTGGCTTCATGGTTAAAGATTGTCTCGGACTGCTCTCCAATGTTAACCTTCAACTTATCAATGGATTGTTCTTTTTCAAGCAGGATGGCCTGTATCTGTCGAATGGTTTGTTGTTTTTCCTCTAGCGATAGCTTTGTTTGATGAAGGAATTGATCTTTTTCATCGATCTTTGTATTGAGCATCTCTATGGTTTGTTCATTTTCAGTGATCATGTCTTGATACTGCTGGATGGTTTTCTTCTGACGAACAAGATCTGCTTGCAATTTTTCTGTTTCACTTATTAACGAAAAAATATCCAGATGCATGTCATCAATAGGCCTTTTCGGCATATCATGGATCGTGGTTCTATTGAATTTGCGATAATCACCACAGACTGCTTCTTCTGATCCTGTGATCAACCGCCTTCCGAGGGTATTCTCTTCAAGGGGACGTTTTTGAATGATACAAAGGGAGTTTATGAATTTTATCGAATGTACCTGGTACAAATCAGCATCATCAAAATCCAAAGAATAAAACTGTATAAATGGTGCCAGGTATTCCTCTCGTGATTGATGGTTTTGCCAGTGTTCGAAATTCGTGATGTCCACCAAGCGCTTAAAGAATGCCATGGCAGTATAAGGTTGATAGAGACCGCCGTCGTAGTCCCTCCAATAATTTGTGTGAAGGTCTTCTATCAAGTAGATTCCTTGGTCGTTCAACCTCTTAAAGTATTTACAGAAGGATTGGATGATGTCTCTTGAGAGATGAGACCCATCATCTATTATGATGTCTAAATCAGGGACTATTTCAGCAATGTGGTTCTGAACAGTAATGCTGTTAATATCCCCAGTAATTACAGTAATTCGAGGGTCAATGAATTTAAGTCTTTGACAGTTTTCTTCAATATCACAACTGACCAAATGTTTTGCTTTAGGAAAAAACTTGGCTAAGATCTCTATTGAACCACCATTTTGGGTGCCAATCTCCAATAGGTTGATTTCCCGGTCCTGAAAGGGCGTGAAGATTTCATCCCACTTATTGATATAAAGTGTCCACGTATCTGATAGTTTTCCATTGTGGTTGTCAAATATACTTTTAAGCTTACTATTCATTCGTTGAGTTTATCCTGAAGTAGGCTGGGAATTGTTTCGAAACAAAAATTTTATTCAAGTTTTCATTAAATAATAACCCTATTACCCTTGTTTGTGAATACACCTTAGACTCTTTCCAGGATAATGCTCAATCTTAATGGTTTCAAGTTGAAGATGGAAATTAGTCACAAGATATTAAAAGTCACCTAAATTGATTGGTCTTAGTCGATCTTTTATTCTCCGTGATATGGAATTGCAAGTGATCAGTGGTCTATGTGTGCCAGATAAAATCACATGATGAATATGGATTTTTTCTTAGAGGTATTGTTCGAGAGCAGAGAATATCTTGAACTCTAGTGCTTGGATTTAATCCCTTCCCTCACTGATCTCGGGCGACCAGCCAGTCGATGATCATCTCTTTCTCTTCTTCGTTGATATTGGCGCCGTAGCCGATCATGCGGTCAAGGGTAGCGGACCAT
>SL_3KL_010_SEDDRAFT_10006284_pt1 | contig 10632 bp, 9 predicted proteins | sample SodLakKL_010_SED_2_FD_10381 | JGI IMG/M metagenome (IMG submission 10381)
AACCCGTTTTCATTCAATGAATCCACAATGGATTGGGTGGAAACATTGAATTCCGATGCCACCTTGAATAAGCGTTTCGGTTTACCCGTTTCTATCATATACGATTGATCCTGTTCTTTTGTGCGATGTGTCGGTACTGCCTGTGTCAGGCTTCGTCTTCCTCAAACTCTTCCTCAATAGTCCGGATGATATGCTTGGCTTCCTTGAGGGCCAGTTTACCTTCTGTCCGACGTTCGAGTTCCGCCGGATTCAGCTCCAGAACGGCACGGGCGGTGTCGCAGCCGATGTCGTAAAGCAACTGAACGATTTCGTCACCGAAATCGTCGGCAAATTCGAAGATATCGATGTCGTCCTCGTCTTCGACTTCACGATAGACATCGATTTCATAGTTGGTAAGTTGTGTAGCAAGGCGGATATTGACACCGCCCTTTCCGATGGCCTTGGAGACCTGGTCCGCCGGCACTACCACTTTGGCACGCCGCTCTTTCTTTTCGATTTCAACGGACTGAACGTGAGCCGGCTGGAGCGCACGTTTTATGAATTCGTGATCGTCTTCGGTAAAATTGATCACGTCAATGTTTTCATTGCAAAGCTCGCGGACAATGGAATGGATGCGGATCCCTTTCATTCCCACACAGGCACCAACCGGATCCACCCGTTCGTCATTGGATATTACAGCTACCTTGGAGCGGTCGCCCGGCTCCCTGACTGTCCTTATGATTTCAATGACACCATCAAAGACTTCGGGGATCTCGTTTTCAAAAAGCCGCTCAAGGAAGAGCGGCGAGGTGCGGGAAATGATGACTGCCGGGTTGCCTTCCTGTCGCTTGACCTCGACCACAACGGCGCGGATCGTGTCCCCTTTGCGGTAACGATCCTTGTAGATTTGCTGGCTTTTCGGGAGGATGAGTTCTACCCCGTTGTGATTCACCAGTATATCGCGGTTCCGAACCTGGTAAACATCCCCAAGCACAATCTCACCGATCCGGTCGCTGTAATCCTCGAAGATGTTGTCTTTTTCAATCTCACGAATACGCTGCGCCAGGGTTTGACGTGCCATCATGACGGCGCGCCGGCCGAAATCCTCAATTTTGAGCTCCTGGGCAAATTCGTCGTAGAGCTCAAGATCAGGATCAAGCTTTTTGGCTTCGGTTATTCCGATTTCGTTGACCGGATCGCTCAGTTCCTCGTCCGGCACCACTTCACGGATATGCATGATCTGGATTTCACCACGATCGGGATTCAGAATCACTGAAAACGCATCATCCGTTTCATATTTCTTGCGGATCATGGAACGAAAAACATCCTCAAGAATAGAGAGCAGAAGATCCCTGTCAATGCCTTTGTCCTTGGCAATTTCAGCAAAAGACTGAATGATCTGTTTTGAAATATCCGTTTGCATGTAGGTTATATCCGATAAAACCGTTATGGTTGTCTAGAAAGAGGCCAGAACATAGGTCTCCACAATATCAGGAAACGAAATCTGCAGCTCTTTCTTGTTTTCTGTCAAAATCGTGATTTTGCTGTCTGTCACACCGGTCATCTTTCCTTCCGAGACAATTTCCTCGCCATCACTGAGGTATTTGACACGGACGTTTCGCCCCTTGTTGCTGTGGTATTGCCTGATATCCCGCAGCGGTCGATCCAGCCCGGGGGAAGAAACGTTCAGTGTGTATTTTTTTCCATGCCAGCCGCCGGCATCCAGCAGGAAATTGATTTCCCTGCTGATATCCACGCAACGGTCAAGCGAAACATTGCCACTTTCTGATTCCACGTAGATCCAGATCACACGATTCCCGGCCGAACCCTTTAGTTCAACATCCACCAGATACAGGTCGTTATCCTGAAGTACCTGTGCCGCGATATCCTTAATCTGTTCGAGTTCGTCCAAAATGACTCTGTTTTCTGATTTCCAAATACAAAAAAAGTGAGCCTTTTTCGGGCTCACTTACAAAGCATAAATATACGCCATAATTTCACAAAACCCAAAATTTATGGCACCTCCGGCACGGCTTGCGATACATGCTAAAGCATAAATGAACCGTTTCCCGGAGAAGTTTTTTTCCTCCGCTTTACCTATTTTTCACTGTTAAAGAGAATCAGATTTATTCAGATATGCGCACATTGTTTTCAATATCGCTTGTTTTGCTCCTGGTGGCCGTCTCGCATTGCAACGGCGACGAAGATTCCGGGACCATGGATCGACACGCGGGACGGCAGGTTGAGCCAACACATTTACTGATGGTCCTGGACGAGCAGCGTGATCGGGTGGTGGCCCGTGTGCGTGTCGCACTGGCTCAGACCGAAGAGGAGCGTAATACCGGGCTAATGGACGTCCGGCACATGCCTTTCGACACCGGCATGTATTTTCTTTTTGATGATGAGGCGCCAAGAAGCTTCTGGATGGCCAACACCCCCCTGTCGCTCGACATTCTCTTTGCTGACAGGAATCACCGCATCGTACGGATTCATACGCGGACTGTTCCGTTTTCCGAACGACCGATACGCTCGGATCTGCCCGCCAAATACACACTGGAGGTTAATGCCGGTTTTGTGAGCGAACATGACATTCGCGAAGGCATGTACTTACGGCTGGGCGAACCGCTGACGCAGTAGCGCTTGAAAGTCACATGGAGCCGGTCCGGGAATCACTGGCCACTTGCTGCCCAGGTTGAGCGCTTCAAGCCCGTGAGAACGCTACCTGCCTGAGCAGAGCATTTCAAAACCGGGAGAACGCTATCTGCCTGAGGTGGGCGTTTCAAGCCCGGGAGAACGCTATCTGCCTGAGCAGAGCATTTCAAAACCGGGAGAACGCTATCTGCCTGAGGTGGGCGTTTCAAGCCCGGGAGAACGCTATCTGCCTGAGGTGGGTGTTTCCTTTTCCGGACACTCCGTTATTCTCCTTTGCCCATAAATTCCATCAGTTTCTCAACGTTTTTTCTTGAGCCCATATAGGCAGGCGCCGTCTGGTGGATGGTCTCCGGCATAATCTCGAGTATCCTCCCGCGCCCATCCAGTGCCAGGCCGCCGGCCTGCTCAATAATATAGCCCATCGGGTTGCACTCGTACATGAGCCGGAGCTTCCCTTCGGGGTTGGTCACATTCGGCGGATAGAGAAAGATACCGCCCAGCAGCAGTGTCCGGTGCAGGTCCGAGACCATGGATCCGATGTAGCGCAGCGAGTAGGGACGTTTTGTCTCCGGGTCCACTTTCTTGATATAGTCGATGTAGGAGCGCACCCCGTCCGGCCAGCCCGAGCTGTTCCCCTCGTTGATACTGTATTGCGGATGAAAATCCGGGATGCGGATATCGTCATCGCTGAGCATGAACTCCCCGATGGTCGGGTCGAGAGTGAAGGAGCTTACCCCCATACCCGTGGTGTAAACAAGCATGGTACTGGAGCCGTAAAGCACATAACCGGCTGCGGCCTGCTTGTCACCGGGTTGCAAGGCATCAGACTCCCCGGCCGGTTCCTCACGCGCACTTTTGCGCATATAAATGGAAAAAATGGTCCCCACCGAAACATTCACATCGATATTTGATGATCCGTCAAGCGGATCGAAAAAAACAATGTATTTGCCGGTGGAGCTTTCCAGCCGGATCAGCTCGTTGCTCTCCTCCGAGATCATCAGGCTTACGATACCTGAGCGTGCAAGCGCGGACATGATCTGTTCATCGGCAAAAACATCCAGTTTTTTTACACTTTCGCCGTGGACATTCCGGCTGCCATGCCGGCCAAGCAGGTTCGTGATCCCCGCCTTGTTTACTTCCCTTGAAACGATCTTTGCGGCCAGTCCGATGTCGCGGAGCAGCTGGGACAATTCCCCCGTCGCCCCTTCAAAACGGTTCTGAGAACGAATGATGAACTCTTCCAGTGTTATCAGGTGATTTGCTTCTTCCTGTGCCATGAAGTCCTCCGTGGATAAATCAGGTTTTCTCTGATCTGTTTACCAGTTCCCTGTACAACTCTTCTGCCTTTGCAGCAAGCGATTCCGGTGTACCCGTGTTGTGCACGACAATATCAGCTTTATCTGACAGACGGTCAAATTCAGGCTGTTTCGTGATGCGGTTTTTAACACTCACGGGATCGGTTCCGTCTCTCCTGATAACGCGTCGAATCCTATCGGCTTCGGGACAGGCCACCAGGACTACCACATCACATTCCGCGGCCCTGTCCGTTGTCAGCAAAAGGGCTGATTCGTGGGCAAAAATCGGAGCCCCATCCTCCCGTGCCTTCTTTTTTTTAATCTCAAGTTCCCTGAAAACGGCAGGATGCACAATCCTGTTCAGTTCCTCCACGCGTCCGGCGGAAAAAGCGGCTTCGGCGAGATATTCCCGGTTCAGGGACCCGTCCTGCAGGAATGACCGTTCGCCAAATGTTTCCACAATCTTTTTTTTCAGGTTCTCATCGGAGACCATCAGTTGTCTGGCCAGTTCGTCGGCATAGACTACCGGCACGCCAAGACCTTCCCACACTTGCAAAAAGCTGGTTTTGCCACTTCCGATTCCTCCCGTTACACCGATATGCAACATGACTTTTCTGGTGGATTTGGTTAGCTGCCCGTGATTCCATAAAGTGCGTTCACGGTGATTTGCATCAGATGATCGTATCGCGCCGTGCTTGCTCCGTTTGCCGGGGATAGTCAGTGGTGTAATGCAGTCCGCGGCTTTCCTTTCGGTTCATGGCCGACCTGATAATAATGTAGGCATTTGCAATAAGATTCCGCAACTCGCACAGTTCCACGCTAACACGGGTCCTCTGATAGAACTCCTCTGTTTCCTCAAAGAGGAGATGCGTGCGGCGAAATGCCCGGGCCAACCGGTGATCACTTCGAACTATTCCCACATAATTCCACATAACTTGTTGCAGCTCTTGCTTGTTATGGTGGATGAGAATGGCCTCTTCTGCATTGACGGTGCCACTGTCATCCCATTCGGGCACACCTGTTGTCCATTCCCGGCCGCGAATATATGCAACGGATTTTTCTGCAGCGCGTTTGGAGAACACCATGGCCTCCAGCAGGCTGTTGGAAGCCAGGCGATTTGCCCCGTGCAGCCCGGTACATGCGGCTTCACCGGCACAAAACAGCCCATGGATGGAAGTGCGGCCGTCCCGGTCCGTCAATACGCCGCCGCAGAGATAATGGGCGGCAGGCACCACGGGGATCCACTCCCTGGTGATATCAATGCCGAATGAGCGACACGTTTCCATGATATGCGGGAAATTTTCGGAAAGGACTTCGCTATCGATATGTGTGACATCAAGATAAACCGTTTTGTCGCCGGATTTTTTCAGTTGGTCGTCAATGGATCGTGCAACGATGTCCCTGGGTGCCAGTTCGGCCCGGGAGTCGTAGTCAGCCATGAAAGCGCGGCCGTTCCTGTCCCTCAGGATACCGCCCTTTCCACGCACCGCCTCCGAAATCAGGAAGGAGTTGGCCTCGGGGATGTTCAGGGTGGTGGGATGGAACTGCATGAACTCCATGTTGGCCACACGTGCTTTTGCGCGGTACGCCATGGCAATTCCGTCACCGGTGGCAATGGAGGGGTTCGTGGAGTGGAGATAGACCTCACCCAGACCGCCGGTGGCGATCAGTGTCGCTTTTGCAAGCAGGACTTCCACCTTGTCCGACCGGGTATCGAAGATATAGGCGCCATAGCAGTGAATGTCGTCATCATAGCGGGTGACTTTTCTTCCCAGATGGTGTTCTGTAATCAATTCAAGTGCAAAATGGTGCTCAAAAACATGGATATTCGGATGTCTGGCGATTGCTGAAAGCAGGGTCTCTTCAATTTCTTTTCCGGTGCGGTCGGCGGCGTGGACAATGCGGTTTCGGGAATGCCCTCCTTCCCTGCCCAGGTCCAGCCGGCCGTCTTTGGTGGAGAAAGTGGCGCCCCAGTCCAGCAGTTCCCGCACCACGAGCGGACCGTCTCTGACTACCATTTCAACGATAGCCGGATCGCATAGGCCTGCCCCGGCAATAATCGTGTCATTAATATGGTCTTCAAACCTGTCCTGGCCGTCAATGACGCTGGCAAGCCCGCCCTGCGCGTAGTTGGTATTGGACTCGGCGGAATCTTTTTTGGTGATGATGGCAACCGAACCGAATCTTGCCACGCGAAGTGCGAAAGAGAGGCCTGCCCCACCGCTTCCTATGACAAGGAAATCATACTTTTCAGGCATCTGACATCAGGTAGGCTTTGATAAATTCGTCGATTTCCCCATCCATGACGGCGGTGACATTCGAGGTTTCGTGCCCGGTGCGGTGATCTTTCACCATGTTGTAGGGATGGAAGACGTAGGACCGGATCTGAGAGCCCCATTCATTCTTCATTTTGGAGCTTTCAAGCTTGTTTTTCTGCTCTTCCTTAATCCGCTTTTCGAGATCATAAACTCGTGATTTCAGCATGACCATGGCTTTCTCGCGGTTCTGTAGCTGCGATCTTTCCTGCTGGCATTCGGCCACTACCCGCTCCTCTTTACCATTGGAAAGCTGTCCGGTCCAGATCAGCCGTACGCCTGTCTCGACCTTGTTCACGTTCTGACCTCCTTTTCCACCCGCATGAAAGCGCTGCATTTCGATATCATCGGGATTCAGGTCTATCTCAATGGTGTCATCGATCAGCGGGGTTACGAATACAGAGCAGAAGGAAGTATGCCGGCGGGCGTTGCTGTCAAAGGGCGAAATGCGTACGAGGCGATGCACACCGTTTTCTGCCTTCAGATAGCCGTAGGCGAAATTCCCCTTGATTTCAAGGGTGGCACTTTTGATCCCGGCAACTTCGCCGTGCTGGTATTCAAGCACGGTGGCATCCATGCCACTGTCACTGGCCCAGCGGGTATACATGCGATACAGCATTTCCGCCCAGTCCTGGCTTTCGGTACCACCGGCGCCGGGATTGATGGTCAGCAGAGCGTCGCGCTGGTCATCCGGTGAATCCAGCATGTTCTTGAATTCAAGGTCTTCGACTTCCTTTTTCAGCTGTGCCACTTCCTTGTTGAATTCGTCCGCCACATCATCGCCTTCATCCATGATCTCACGGAAAAGGATGATATTCTGGCGGTGTTCATCAAGCTGATCCCACTGCGCTACCCATGACTTTTCATGGTTCAGGTCCTGCATGAGCTTCTGAGCCTTTTCGGCATCATTCCAGAAATCCGGCTGCTGGGCCTTGAATTCAAGTTCTCCTATTCTCTCCTTGCGCTTGTCATAGTCAAAGATACCTCCTCCTCAGCGCATCAACGCGCTGCAGAAGATCATTAATCTGTTCGGTAGTGTACTGAAGTTCCGACATGTGTTACCTGAATTATTGGTTGGGTGTAATAAAAAAACGATCGGATGATATAAAATATTGAAAGAATGATCGATTATCCCGTTTAGCGTGACAGCATTTTTGCCAGGATGAACCCTGCCAGGACTCCACCGAGAAATGCATATGCCAGACCCTCTTCCGGGTGTGAACGCACATACTTTCTTGCATTTCTGTACTCCTGACGAATATCATTTTCCAGACGCTCTTTTTCTTCGTGCAGTTTTTCTATAATATCCCTGTAACTGCCGTTATAAGATTCGGCATTTTTTCCTGTTTTCGCTGCCGGTACGGTCTTGTGATCTTCCATGGTGATATATCATAATGGTGGATAATGCGAACGGTCAGAGTGCGATCTCGGGAAGATATAAAAAAACCTTAACAGGAAACAGTACGATTAGTTCATGAAAGTCCGAAACAGGAATAATCCCGGGCACACAGGAGCATGATTATGCTTGTTATGTACAATCTATCTGACGATTTGATTCAAAAGAAATATAAACAGATGAACCGCTTCACTCAGGAATGACAGAAAAGGAATTCAACTTACGATTTCAGTGGCTTTATCCCCATCTCGAAGAGGCGGGACGAAAACTCAGGCTTCAGCAGCACAATCGCAGCTTTCAGGTCAGCATGAAACATGACGGATCCAAAGTGACCGATGCGGACCGTGAGATGAGTAACTACTGGATGGAGCTTCTTGGCAAGGCCTTCCCCGGTGAGCCCGTTGTGAGTGAGGAGGACGAGATATCCCATAGCTATGAACCAAACTCCTCCGCAATCTGGTATGTAGATCCTGTTGACGGAACCAGTAAATTCATTGAGGGATCTCCCAACTATTTCGTGCTGCTCAGTCTTTGTGTTGATGGCAAACCCAGCTTTGGAGTACTATATCAGCCCGAGAGGAACTGTGTGCTTTACGGTAACAAGCACATACGAACCCGGCTCTATACATCATCGGACGAGTTCCGGGAAATACACCAGACCATAAGCTGGAGGCATCAGATGCCACTTGTGGTCAAGGGTGCCAATCCGGTGCTCCGGGACCGCCTGGAGTCCATAACACATCTGCCCGTACGGCGCACATCCAGTGCTGCTCACAACATCATCGGCCCGCTCAACGGGCCCAGCTCCGGATTTGTCAGTTTTCGTCGGACAGCGTACTGGGATATCGCAGCACCGGCAGCCATAATGGAGTCAGCGGGTTTTCAAACCCGGATTCTGCAACATGGCGAAACAGCACGTTATAATGATGGTGACATTCACTGCCAGCGTTTTTTCTGCCTCCCCCCTGATACGCCGGATGAGGTGGTTGACTATATCGTTTCAGAACAGAACAGAACAGAACAGAACAGAACAGAATAGAACAGAATAGAACAGATTAGAACAGATTAGAATAGATTAGCATAGATTAGCATAACGGATCAAACCTCATGTTTCTGCTTGATCCGGATATAATGCCGGTTGCATACCGGATAACACAACGGCATGACGGCTCGCTGGCAGCGCTAAACGGCCGGTTTCGCCTGATCACGGTACTGGAGTTCGTAAAGTCGGCGGTAAATGCCATCTTTGTGAGTCAGAAGTTCCTGATGCGTACCGGTTTCACGGATACGGCCCTTGTGCATGACCAGGATCTTGTCGGCATGCTGAATAGTGGACAGCCGATGTGCGATAACAAGTGATGTCCTTCCTTTCATCATGGTCTCAAGTGCCTTTGAGACCAGATATTCGGTTTCTGAATCCACATTGGAGGTAGCCTCGTCCAGAATAAGAATTGCCGGGTCATACACCAGTGCCCGCACAAAACAGACCAGCTGACGCTGCCCCATCGACAAAGACATCCCGCGCTCCGTGATCCGATGCATGTATCCCCCAGGCAGTTTTTTTATAAAGCGGTCTGCCTGAACCAATTCAGCCGTTTTCTGCACATGATCTCTGGAAATGTCTTTGTTGCCCATTGTGATATTATCCATAATGGTACCGGCGAACAGCAGATTATCCTGCAGGACAAGCCCGAAATAAGACCTGAGAGTAGATTGTTTCATATCCCGGATGTCGATCCCGTCCACGGTCACCCTTCCCGAACTGACTTCATAAAAGCGAAGCAACAGGTTGATGATGGTCGTTTTTCCGGCGCCGGTGGCGCCTACAATGGCAGCAATCTCACCGGGTTTTACATCGAAACTGACTTCGCGAAGCACATCCTGTTCACCGGCGTTATATCGGAAAGAGACATTTTCGAACCGTACGTGCCCTTCCATTCGCGCCGGATGTCGCGGATCTGCCTTTTCGGGTAGTTCATCGGGTGTATCCAGCACTCCGAATATGCGTTCGGATGATGCAAGGGCGCTTTGGAGGGTATTGAATTTCTCTGAAAGGTCGCGGATAGGCATGAAAAACTGCCGGACATACTGGATGAAAGCAAGCAGGACTCCGAACGTGACTTGCCCGGCCAGTGCCTGGGCACCCCCATACCAGATGACCAGCGCCATTGCCAATGAAGCAATTACTTCTACGGCCGGCCAGAATATGGCGAAATAAAAAATGGTTTTGATATGGGCGTCGGCATGCTCCCTGTTGATCCGTTCGAATTTCTCCGCTTCCTTTTTTTCGCGGCCGAAAAGCTGTACGATGCTCATGCCACCGATATGCTCCTGTATGAAGGAGTGCAACCGGGCAATCTGGTCGCGCACGTTAAGGAATGCGACCCGAACCCTTGCCTTGAACCAGAAGGTGGCATAAATCAGTATCGGCAACACGCTCAAGCTGACCAGAGAAAGCTCCCAGCTCATGGAGAACATGAATGCGATGATGAATATGATCCGGAAGAGGTCACCGATGATATTGACCACACCGGAGGAGAGCAGGTCGCTTAGCGCCTCAATGTCGCTTGTGGTTCGGGTAATCAGTCTTCCAATCGGGTTTTTATCGAAAAACTGTACATGCAGGCTTTGGATTTTTGTGAACAGAGCTTCCCTGAGCCGGAACAGCGCACCCTGTCCAACCCAGCGCATCAGGTAGGTATTTCCGATCAGGATAGCTGTTTCCAGGAGGAGCACGCCCATAAAGAGCAGCATGATCTTGCCTAGCCCGACAGCATCACCCCGGGCTATGTAGTCGTCAACGGCTACCTGGGTGAGGTATGGACGTAATGGTCCAAGAAAGGCAGCTGCCAGCGTGAGAAAAAGGGCCAGTAGCAGGAGCCATTTATATGGAACCAGAAAGAAGTAAAGCCGTCGGATCAGATAGGTGTCGACGGCTTTACCTGCTGCAGTTTGGTTTTTATCGGAACGCTTGTCAGAAGCGGTCGAAGTCATC
>SL_3KL_010_SEDDRAFT_10006285_pt1 | contig 10631 bp, 9 predicted proteins | sample SodLakKL_010_SED_2_FD_10381 | JGI IMG/M metagenome (IMG submission 10381)
GGAAGTCTACACTGGCCGACCGGCTGCTTGAGCGCACGGGTACCATTAGCGAAAGAGAGATGCAGGAGCAGATACTCGATGATATGGATCTTGAACGTGAGCGGGGCATCACGATTAAAAGCCATGCCATTCGTATGGACTACAAGCGTCCAAACGGAGAGGTGTACACCTACAACCTGATCGATACACCTGGCCACGTCGATTTTGCCTACGAAGTTTCGCGTGCATTGAAAGCGTGCGAGGGTGCGCTGCTTATTGTGGATGCATCGCAGGGCATAGAAGCACAAACCATTTCTAACCTCTATCAGGCCATCGAGCAAAATCTGGAAATTGTGCCGGTTCTGAACAAAATTGACCTGCCCGGTGCCGACCCTGATGGTGTGGGCCAGCAGGTTATAGATTTGATCGGGTGTGATCCTGAAGAAATTCTCAGGGTTTCGGGCAAAACGGGTGAGGGTGTTGATGAATTACTTGAAGCCATTGTAGAACGGGTTCCGCCTCCATCGCAAGACGTTGACAAGCCTTTGCGTGCGCTTATTTTTGATTCCATTTTTAACACCTATCGCGGTTCCATCGCGTATGTGAGGGTGATGGAAGGTACGTTAAAGAAAGGCGATAATATCCTTTTCATGGCTACCGGAAAGGAGTACGATGCGGAGGAGATTGGCTTTCTGAAATTAAAGAAAGAACCAACCGGCGAGCTTAAGGCCGGTGAGGTTGGGTATGTGATCGGAAGCGTTAAATCTTTACAGGACGTAAAGGTAGGGGATACCATTACACATCAGAAACCCAAGGCTGAGAGCCCGATACCCGGGTACAAGGAAGTGAAGCCGATGGTTTTCAGCGGGATCTTTCCTACCAACTCAGAAGATTTTGAAGACCTTCGATCGGCTCTTGAAAAGCTTCAGCTAAACGATGCATCCTTAACCTACCAGCCGGAAACCTCAAAAGCTCTCGGTTTCGGCTTCAGGGCGGGTTTTCTGGGCCTTCTTCACATGGAAATTGTTCAGGAGCGCCTCGACCGGGAATTCAATATAGATATCATAACTACCGTCCCGAACGTCCGCTATGAGATAGATACAGAAGATGGAAAACGAATCGGCGTCGACAATCCCAGTGAAATGCCCGATGCCGGAAAGGTCGATAAGGTTTGGGAGCCCTACATAAAGGCGAGTATTATTACTCCGGCCGACTACATCGGGCCGGTAATGTCGCTCTGTCAGGATCGCCGAGGAGTATATGTGAACCAGCATTTTATGCAGAATAACAGGGTTGAGATAACCTATGAACTGCCAATGGCCGAAGTGGTGTTCGATTTTTACGACAAGCTAAAAAGCGGTACACGCGGTTACGCCTCATTAGATTACGAACTTCTCGAATACCGAACAGGCCATCTTGTGCGTTTGGATATCCTGTTGAACGGTGAGCAGGTAGATGCGCTTTCAAGCATCACTCACCGGGATAAGGCGTATTACCAGGGGCGAAAGATTTGTGCCAAACTAAAGGAACTTATCCCCCGGCAGCAGTTTGAAGTAGCTGTACAGGCCGCTATCGGATCGCGGGTTATTTCACGGGATACGATTCGCGCGCTGCGTAAAGACGTAACTGCTAAATGTTATGGTGGTGATATTACCAGAAAGCGGAAGCTTATAGAAAAACAGAAAGAAGGAAAACGAAGGATGAAGCAGGTGGGAACCGTTGAAATCCCACAGGAAGCATTTCTCGCAGTTCTTTCTATGGACGATGATGAACGATAATGTAAAAATGATGATGATCAGAAAATTAACTCTCACCCTTTTACTGGTATTTGTTTCAACTGCAGCATATGCTCAATTCGACGATCCGCAGTTCAATAAAGTCGAACCTCACGAACGTGCACAGTTCGAGCGTATGTTTGCCGACATCAGCTGGACAGGGCAAGGACTCTATAATCCTACTACAATCGATCGGATTCCTACTGTTGAGCTGCGATCAAGATTGCAGGCAGTTTTCGGTGAACCCACGCAAACCATCAAAGACCTTATCAACAACAATTTCCGTCCGGGAAAAGCTGTGCAGTTCGAATATTGGTTTATCATTGACGGTGAAGTGCCTCTCATGATCCTCGATCTGGACGGGCCATTTGAAAACGGCCTCGTTTATGTGGGTGCAAGCCGATATATTGACCTGATGCCGCAGGTTAAGCGTACGCTGAATCGAAAATTGATGAATGAGGTAGGCGAGCTGGCTCCATTTAGCGACTACTTTTTTTCTCCTGAACGGGATCAATGGTATAAGGTAGAGTACAAAAACGGCGAGTTTAGTCATGAGACCATCAACAGGCCGGCGACATTTTAACTAACTATCACACAAAGCGTTGAGCAGAAAAAAGGATCTCACCAAAAAAAAGCGGTTTTGGGAATCTGGAAACAGTGAAAAAGAAATGGCAGAAGATGCCAAGGCAAAGCATTGGGCGCGTGAATGGCTCGATGCGCTAATTTGGGCTGCAATAGCAGCGATTATACTGCGTACTTTTTTCTTTGGGGCCTATAGAATTCCTACTCCATCGATGGAAAAAACTCTTCTGACGGGTGATTTTTTAATCGTGACTAAATTAGCGTATGGCCCGCGAACACCCATGACTCTCTCGGTACCTTTCACCGATATCTATGTTCCCGGTGTAAATGTGCCCTGGTTCAGAATACCGGGATATTCTGAAATCAAACGTGATGATATCGTGGTATTTAATTATCCGATCGATGTTGCACCGGTATCCGTAAAAACGAATTACATAAAAAGGGCTGTAGGAATACCGGGCGATCGCGTTGAAATTTCCAATAAGCTGCTCTATATAAATGGCGAGTTATCCGAGCAATTTGAGACCCTGATGTATAATTACAGGGTTACGGCGCGAGACCGTGTACGATTAAGCTCCGCAAGGATCAGAGAGATGGGAGGCAGTGTGTTACAATCGGGTAACGGCGGTTACATCATAAATATGACGCCTTCAGTTGCAGGTGATATTGCTGCGTGGCCCGAAGTGGAACAGGTAGAAAAATATATTCTGCCGGAGGAGTTTGACATTTTCAACCGCAGAGGGTTTAACTTCTCGAGAGGGTTCAACAACCATGATCACATGCGCGAGTTTACGGTTCCCTACAGCGGGCAGCAGATAGAACTCTCTTCAGACAACTGGCATATCTATCAGGATATAATCGAGAGGTACGAACGCAACACGGTTCGGCGCGATGGTGATACATTCGTCATCAACGGAGAGGAGACAAACAGATATACCATTCAAAAAGACTATTACTTCATGATGGGTGATAACCGCGACGACAGTGAAGATAGCCGTTTTTGGGGATTTGTACCCGACGACCATGTGATTGGAAAAGCGGGCATGATTTACTTTTCCTGGGATGGGGAAAGATTTTTGCCCAGAGTGGGAAGGATGTTCAATTTGATACATTGATAGTTGTGAGTCGTGAGTCCTGAGAACCTCACGACTCAGGGTTCACGACTCAAGACTAGAGAGAGTCTATTTCACCAAACTCTTCCCTTTCTGCTGTCCCTCGCGGATAGCAAGCTGGCCGCAGCCGGCATCAATATCGTCACCGCGGCTTCTGCGAACGGTGGCAGTTACGTCGTTGTCGGTCAGGGTTTTCATGAACCTGTTCAGCCGTTCCTCTCTCGCCCGTTTCAGCGTAACACCTGCCACGTTGTTATACATAATGATGTTCACTTTTGAGGGTGCCCACCGGGCTATTTTAACAAGGTTCAGCGCATCCTGCTGCGAATCATTGAACTCATCGAATAAAAGGTATTCGTAGGTAAGAGGTTTCTGCGTTTTAGAGAAGTAATATTTTACCGACTCTTCCAGCTTTTCCAGATTCAGGGACTCATTGATCGGCATAATTTTGTTCCGCTTTTCATCATCGGCGGCGTGCAGCGACACGGCAAGATTAACTCCGGTATCTTCATCGGCCAGTTGTTTAATCTGCTTTGTTAAACCCACCGTTGAAATCGTGATTCTGCGCGGTGCAAGATCTATGCCCATTGGATCGGAAATGATCTTAGCCGACTCCACCACGGCTTTGTAGTTGTGCAGCGGTTCTCCCATGCCCATGTACACAATATTTGTGATTTTCTTGCCGAACCTCTCTTCAGCAATTTCATTGATGATTTGCACCTGGTCTACAATTTCACCATGCGAGAGGTTTCGAAAGTAGCCCATTTTACCTGTGGCACAAAACGAGCAGCCAAACATGCATCCCACCTGCGATGAAACACAAACGGTAAGCCGGTTTGCGGCGCCGTCGGGATAGAAATCCGGGATCAGCACGGCTTCAACCTTGTAGTCGTTGGGATCATCAAGCTGAAACAAAAATTTTATGGTACCGTCTTTCGACTCTTGTCGGTTAAAAACGGTGAGGCGGCGGATTTCAGCAAGTTCTGGAAGCCTTGCCCGAAGTTCTTTCGAAAGGTTGGTCATCTCATCAAAAGAGTGTACTCCCTTTTGGTAAAGCCATTGAAACACCTGGTCGCTCCTGTATGAGGCAAGGCCTAGACCGCTTAAAAAATCAGCGAGTTCGGCTTTTGAGAGGGTTTTCAGGTCTCTCTTTTTAACTGCGTTTAGGATGTCGGTTTTCATTCAGGAAAGATACAAACAATGCTGCGGAAACGATAATACTGACAAACTGATGGTTAACTGCGTTTCCTTTAGAATTTATATTGTACTGGAGTAATGAGTCAGGCCCTGTGTGGGAGAAAAATTAAGTATTAGAACCGCGGGTTTACAATGTTGTTATAAATTGAACCAAACGTGTATGAGAGCCCGAAAGAGATTCTGTAATCGTAAGAAGTTGGCCTTTGAACACCACGCAGAATAGATTCCGGATCGTTTGGATCCACGTCTGATGGCAGCCTAAGCGATAGCTGATCGTTGATGATGCGGTAGCGGCCTGAGAGATTCACCGATAAGCCTCTGATGATCCGTATATTGAATGAGGGGTTGAATTCGAACCGGTTGATGGAGGAATCGTGGAAAAAGTGCTTTCCTGAAGCTCTGATATCAATTCTTCCCCATCGCTGGTCGTAGCGCAAACGGGCGCTCAGTTCCTGCGACATAATCAACTCTTCATCTTTCAGAAAAATTGTGGTATCGAAGTAACGGCGGTACAAGGGTGTAATCTGGTATTGAACCACGAAACGCCTCTCCTGAAATTCGTTATACGGGAAAAAATTGTATTCGAATGCGGGTGCAATGTATGTGCTGAGCGCGATATTGTTTGGCCTCGAAAAATTCGCGCTTCCAAAGAGCGCCACGGTTGCGTGATCGCTGATACTGTACCCGACCATACCCCAGGTGTTACCCCAATCGCGATTGATGTTGAGCGTACGGTCGCTCAGTTCGAGATTTCTTCTGTTTATTTCGCCCCGCATGCGCCCACGAATTTTCCAGATATGTGTGGTCCTTTCAGCTTCAAAACCGCTGAAGAGCCCGAAGTTAAATTCTCGTTCCTGTCCGTTGATGTTTGAGCGTACATTTACATCAAAAACCCAATTGTTCCATGGATCATCAATTTCATCATCATCAACGGCTGTTTCATCAGAGGGGGCTTCGTAAAGAATATTTAAGGATCGCATGGCAACGGTATTCGTTACGAAAGGTACCAGCCCGATTTTGATGTATCGGTTCAGCCCCATTCTTCTTTCATCTCCCGTGTCTGTACTCGACGATGAGTATCTTAAAGTGTCGGATCGAGCCTGCTCATTGCCGATATCTGAAAATATGAGGGTAAATTCACGGCCACCGCCTCCTGTACGCTGATCAGTAATTAACAAGTAAATACTTGCGTCGTCCTGATCTCTCACATAGTTTACAAAAGTGATGTTGGTACGTATGTAATTCACATCGCATGAGCCACAGTCGAGGTACACGTTGGGTATGGGTGCTAAGCGGCTGGTACTTTGGGCTTCAGCGTATCCGTAAGAGAGCAATAGCAGTAAAAAAACAGCAGATATTGTACGTAACACTTTCTGTGCAAAGAATATTCGGGATGTAATAAGACTTCAAAAGTAACTATTTCAGGGTGTGAATTGCCAATGTGTAAGGAGTGAAATTTTCGAATCTTACTTTTTTTAGCAGGATATTTGAAATATTTTACAACGCAATTTAAACCTGTACTTCACTTCGCCTAATTTGAAATTTGTAACATCGCAACTTTCCCATTTCTTCAGCAACAGACGAACCAAGACAAATGTGTGGAAACTGCTGAAATTTATCTCGGTTCTGTTTCTGGTCTACGTGTTCTATTCGGTTGCCTTCCATTTTGTAGCTGTTTATGAGGGAATTGCAGACGAGCATTCTTGGGTCTCCGGCTTTTATTGGGCACTTGTAACCATGTCTACTCTGGGATACGGTGATATTGTTTTTACAACCGACCTCGGCAGGCTCTATTCAATGTTCGTTCTTTTTACGGGCGTCCTGTTTTTGCTGGTGATGCTGCCCTTTACGTTTATTGAGTTCTTTTATGCTCCCTGGATGAAGGCGCAAAATGAGGCCAGGGCGCCCAAACAAATTCCCGATAATACCAGGGATCATGTTATCATCACAAATCTGGATGCCGTTAGTGAAGCCTTGGTAAGAAAGCTGAATTCCAATAAAATCGATTACACAATCCTTGAGCCCGATCTCCAAAAAGCAGTCGATTTATCGGACTTTGGATACAAGGTGGTGAATAGAGATCCCACGGATTTTGATACGTATAATAGTCTGAACATTCAGCATGCAAGCCTGGTGGTTGCAACTAATAGCGATATGGTAAATACCAACATTGCTTTTACAGTTCGTGAATTCACCAAAGATGTAAAAATAGTTGCTACGGCTACCTCATCCGATTCGGTCGATATTCTCCAGATGGCGGGTGCCAACCAGGTTCTTAAAGTGGGTGAAATACTGGGCAGGTCACTGGCACGGAGAACACTCGGTGGAAATGCAAGAGTTCACGTGATTGGCCATATCGACGAATTGGTGATAGGCGAGGCAACTGCCCAGGGTACTCCCCTGATCGGCAAAACCCTGGCCGAAAGTAAGCTTCGGGAAATTACGGGTGCGAACGTGGTGGGCATGTGGGAAAGGGGAAAATTCAAGCAGCCACTTCCCGGCACTATCATTACGGACAAAAGTGTGCTGGTGCTTGCAGGTACAGTTGAGCACCTCAGGGCATATGATGAGCTTGTTAGCATCTACCATGTATCCGATAAGCCTGTCATCATAATAGGTGCCGGGCGGGTTGGCCGCGCAGCGGCAAAATCACTTTCGGAGCGTCAGATCGATTACCGGATTGTAGATAAGGATCCCGCACGCATTCGTGACAAAGAGAAATATGTACTTGGTGACGCCGCTGACCATGAAGTGCTGAAAAAAGCAGGTCTTGAAGAAGCTCATACTGCGCTCATTACCACTCACAGTGATGACATAAACATCTACCTCACAATCTACTGCCGGCGCCTGAGCCCCGACATGCAGATTATAAGCCGGGCCACATACGAAAAGAATGTCAACACACTACACCGCGCTGGCGCCGATTTTGTAATGTCGTATGCTTCAATGGGTTCAAATTCGATCTTCAATATTCTGGAAGGTCAGGAGGAGGTTATTCTGGCAGAAGGGCTCAATATATTTAATCATAAAGTGAATAAAAGCCTTGCTGATAAGAGCCTGATCGAGTCTGATATCCGTAAGCAAACCGGCTGTACGGTGATGGCCATTAAGTGCGAATCGGGTTTAGTGGTGGGCCCAGAGCCTGGCAGGGTACTGAAGATGGACGATGAAATTATATTAATTGGCCAACCCGAGGGCGAGAATCATTTCAATGAGCTCTACGAGAAGTAGAGTTTTCGAAAGAGGGCCGGATTATGAAAAATCCGTCAGCAGCGTTTTGCATTCTTCAGCCATAAAATGACCCCTCAATGCCATGTTTCTACCCGAGGCCTTCAAAATCTGCTCTGAGTTCAAATCTATCTGAAACATAAACCTGGATATTTCAGCGATGGAACAGCCGTATACGACTTCATCAATTCCGGCCCATATGGCTGCACTCATGCACATCGGGCAAGGCTCGCACGTGGTTATGAGCGAACAGCCCGTAAGCCTGGCCGAACCAAGCAGCTTGCCTGCCTCGCGAATGGCACATACCTCCGCGTGGGCTGTTGCATCGTTTAACTGCTTTGTTTGATTGGCAGACCGGATCAAAATATCGCCGTTTTTTACAATTACGGCCCCGAAAGGTGTTTTGTGATTCCCGGCAATATCAATCGCCGCCTGCATATATTTTTGGAGATCCATGCTGTTTTTTTGATAGTTTACTTTCCAGAATAAACCGGTTTTTCAGCTTTCCGGTTCATTGCAGTGCAAACTGATTCCGCTTTTTCCTAATTTCGGATTGCACAAAATCCACTTCATTTCAAAGCAACTATACAATGGCAGTTCCAAGATTTCATCTCGCATTTCCCGTTAAAGAGATAAACAGTACGCTCACCTTCTACAAGGATGTGTTGGGGTGTAAAACCGGGCGCAGTTCAGATAAGTGGATCGATTTCGACTTTTGGGGCCACCAGGTAGTGGCCCATCTCAGCCCCGAAGATGCCGGTAAGTCGGCCTCAAACGAAGTTGACGGCCATGCTGTGCCGGCAAAGCATTTCGGGGTTATTCTTGAGTGGGAGCAGTTCGAGGAGCTGTCGGAGCGGCTCAAGTCTCACAGTGTGGAATTTATTATCGAACCCTATATTCGCTTTGAGGGTGAGCCTGGTGAGCAAGCCACTATGTTTTTGCTCGATCCCAGTGGAAACGCTCTCGAGTTTAAGGCGTTCAGGGATGAGAGCCAGATCTTTGCCGTTTAAATTTAGCTTCTACTCGTGCTCAAGCTGATTCAGTTTGTACTCAGAGAGCCTGAGCCTGGCGTTGGTAACTACCTCTTGTGCGGTGCTACGATCTTTCCTCTGAACTTTCAGGGTCAGCTTACCCTGTTCCGCCCCCGGAATATCCTGAAACGTTTTCATGGAAGAGGCCGCAACCTCAATTCGGTATGAGAACCACTTTTTGGCCCCGCTGATGGAATCGATCTCCGAAAAAGGCACTTCTATCTCCTTTACATCCGACTTCATAAAGCCGACAAATCCGTCGCGTTCATCAAATTCTAGCACAATCTTTTGGTCTTTTAACTGAAATAACCCCTTCACAACCACAAAGCCGTGGTTCACATTTGGGATTTCGAAGGGTACAGATCGTCGTTTCATGAGCGTTAAGGCGGTTTTTAGTTTACTTCACAATACCGAAAAAAATTAAAAAAAAACTGTAAGGGATTTCACTTTTTTGGTTCATACATATGAGAACACGATACACAAGAGCAATTATTGAGAAATGAATGAGCACATTTCTCAATGTCCTTATGGGGATTGCGGCTGACCCCGCACTCCCCATTTCTTTTTGAAGCAGAGAGTTCATGTCGAAATAGGTTTTACACATCATGAGAAAACCGTATCACTGTGTCGCAATTTTACTGATGTGCGCGTGCATATCGGTCTCTTCATTAACTGCAAAAACAAACGGCACTCATTTTACAGGCCCTGATATTGTGTTTGCCAATCTTTTCCATGCAGATTCCATAGAGGTAATTTTTGACAGGGAGATAAATCTAGTGCCTGAAACCCGTTTTACTATTGACGGTCATTCACTCAACATCATTATGTTTGAAGCAGGCAATGCCCGCAGGGTTGTGATTGATGCTCCTCCAATATCTCCGCACAAAGAGTGGATGTTGCTGGCAGAAAACCTGATCGGAAACGAATCGGATATCACCCTTTCAGTTCAGGTTTCCGTTGCAAAACCTCTGAAACCCGGAAGCCTGGTGTTTAATGAGATCATGTACAGGCCGCTGGCCGACAACCGTGATGGTATTCCCGATCAGTCGGAATATCTTGAAATCTACAATCGCGAAGTGTACAGCGTTTCCCTCGAAGGGATCTATCTGCATGATGAACCTGATGAAAACGGAGATGTCACGGTTATCTCACCTGCATCAACCGACCACAGATATCTGAAGCCCGGCGGGTACCTGGTGATTTACCCGGAGCCGATAGAAGTGCAACTGAGTGAAAGCAGGACGGGAATCTTTTTTGGACTTGATGCTTCAGGCGACGGTAGGGGGCTTCGGGTGCACCGGTCAACGCTGAGCCTGTTCAACTCGGGCCGGGAGGTGTACCTTGCCGACAGCAGCGGATCTGCAATCGATATGGTTCACTATTCTCCGGAGTGGCACAACCCAAATCTAATCTCCACGCTGGGTATTTCGCTCGAGCGCATTCATCCGAAGATGGGCAGCAACGATCCTGACAACTGGAGTTCGTCTGTTAATCCGTTTGGCGGCACTCCGGGCGGAGAGAATTCGATTTACCAGGATCTGCCTGAAGTCGGAGGCGCCGAATCACAGGCAGGCACTTTAACGCTCTCTCCAAATCCGTTTTCACCTGATGATGACGGCTTTGATGACCGGCTGTTCATACAGTATGATCTCGACGAACATGATTACCTGATCAGGGTGAGGGTTTTTGACCGGTATGGGCGGCTGGTAAGAACGCTGGCCGACGGT
>SL_3KL_010_SEDDRAFT_10006286_pt1 | contig 10631 bp, 8 predicted proteins | sample SodLakKL_010_SED_2_FD_10381 | JGI IMG/M metagenome (IMG submission 10381)
AAGCAATGGCGTGCCCTGGGTTCATATGCTTCTTTTTCTCCAACCAGCACCTGGCCTTCCTTTTCCACAATTCGCTGCGAATAATTTGCAATAGCTCCGCTTTCGGCACAGATTGCATGGAGTTTAGTAACATATTCGGCAATAGCCAAAAGATTTGGCATAGGCTCAAATGGTTTGCCTTCAAAATCCATATCTAAACCGGCAATAATTACACGTTTTCCGTCATTGGCTAAAGTATTTGCAACATCCACAATTCTGTCGTCAAAAAATTGAGCTTCATCAATACACACTACCTGTGCAGATGATGTGAGCAAAACGATTTGATCAGATGTATCTACCTTAATCCCAGGCAGGGCAGTTTGATTATGAGATACAACATCCGAATCGCTGTATCGGTTGTCGATTGCAGGCTTAACAATTATCACATTTTGGCCTGCTATATAAGCTCTTTTAGCCCGGCGGATTAGCTCTTCCGTTTTACCACTAAACATTCCGCCGCATATAACTTCAATCCAGCCTAAATTACTGGGTACGTACCAGGGCTCGTTTATCATAGATGCTAAATACAAACAAAATTTCTTTGCGTGGAATATATACCGACAGAAACTAAAACGAAAAGAGAACTTTTATAAACAGCAGGTTTAAAAATTTTGAGAAGTGATTCCGCTCGGAATTACATATTTTAGAACAAAATTAAATTTTGAATAAAATTATATCGGATGTTAAATCGATTTTTACTACTCGCAATTCTATTTATAGGAACTACCGCTTTAAGTTTTGGACAGGAATCAAATACCCAGTCAACAGAAATTATACCCATTGAAGAAGCAAGGCAGCAATCTCTTGGCACCTATGTAACTGTTACAGGGTGGGTTACGGTTACAAGCGAATTTGGCGGACCTGTTTATTTTCAGGATGAAACCGGCGGACTTGCTTGGTATAATGGCGATTTAATGAGAAATGACGGTTTTCAGCTTGACGTTGCCAGGGGAGATTCTATTGTTATTACCGGTGAGCTAGGTGAATTCGGTCAGCAGGGCGGAACTCCGGGTACAGGACTCCTTCAAATAGTTGGAAATGATGTAGAGTTTGAATTTTATCCGGAGGGCAACCGCGACATTGAGCCTGTGGAAATTACAGAAGTTGAATTGAACTCAAATGATTTTCAGGGCCAGCTGGTTCGCATTAACAATATATTATATAATGATGCGGGCAGCTTATTTCAGGGGGGAAATAATTATCAATTCCAGGGGCAAACCGGTTCAGGCTTAGTAAGAATTGAACAAAGAACGGACATCGCCGGGCTGGAAATTCCTTTCGGCGAAACTGATGTTACGGGGGTTGTAAGTCAGTTTCAATCAACTGCTCAGCTATTGCCGCGTGACAGGGACAATTTAGGAGCCGACCCAATTCCAGGTGATGATGTACCGATGGATCAAACCTTTGATGTGGTTACATGGAATATTGAATGGTTTGGCAGTACCGAAAACGGGCCAAGTGATCTCGACCTTCAAATGAACAATGTTCTGAAAGTAATCCGGACAATTGATGCAGATTTATACGCATTGCAGGAGATCGCCAGTCTGCAAAGTTTTGAAGCTTTGGTTGATTCATTGGATGAGTTTTCCGGTTTTTGGGCAGGGTACTCACAAACTCAAAATACCGCATATCTTTTCCGCACGGCTGTAATTGATTCTGTGAATAGCGGACAATTAAGCACAGGGCAAAACTCTTTTGACTGGGCAGGACGATTACCACTCTTTTTCACGTTTGATGCAACTGTAAACGATATAACAAGAAGAATCTACTCTTATAACATACACGCGAAAGCATTCGGTGATCAGGAGTCTTATGAGCGGCGGGTAAATGCCTCCTCACAATTGAAGTCATTTCTTGACCAGTTCAGGACAGGCGATAATGTGATATTTTTAGGAGATTACAATGATATGCTGACCGAATCATCATTCGGCGGAGCACCATCTCCCTATGACAATTTTGTGCAGGATGAAAATTACTATACGATTACAAAATCGCTGGAAGAAGCCGGGGCATTTTCATTTTTGGTAGGGCAGTTTCAATCAATGATCGATCATATTACCGTTTCGCATGATCTGATTGAAGACCATATTGAGGGAGCACAGCGGGTTGATAATGTTCAATCATATGTTGCGAATTATACAAGTACAACATCCGACCATGCACCTGTTTGGACAAGGTTTGATTTTTCAAGAAGCCTTGTAAGTATCGATGATCAGATTGCCGACAGGCCATCATCATTTGAACTGGAGCAGAATTATCCGAATCCGTTTAACCCAACTACAAACCTGCGTTTTACTTTGCCCGAAAGCAGTAATGTATCGGTTGAAGTATTTGATGTAATGGGCAGGCGTGTGGCAACGGTAGCAGATAATCAGCAATTTTCATCAGGTTCGCATACGCTTACGTTTGATGCATCAGGATTATCAAGCGGAATGTATATTTACAGAGTTTCTTTGGCAGGCGGTGAATCGCTCTCTGGGAAAATGATGATTATAAAATAATGCCTGAATGCAAAATGCCGGCTGAGTGGGAAAAGCATTCAGCCACATTGTTAACCTGGCCGCACAACAGAGAAACGTGGCCGGGTGAAAGGCTGGGCAGGGTAGAAAAAGTCTATTCAGATATTATTCAAACTCTTGCTGAGTATGAAAAAGTGTATCTGCTGGCAGCAAACAGCTCTGTAAAGCAAAGAGCTGAAAAAGTTTTGAGTGCCACCTCCCAGAATCTCAAAAACCTGGAGATTATCCAACAGCCGGTAAATGATGTTTGGGCCAGGGATTACGGACCAATTATGGTTAGGAATACCAACGGCGCTTATGCAATAACTGATTGGGAATACAACGCCTGGGGCGGAAAATACCCGCCTTGGAATGATGATAATTCAATACCTGAATTTTTGGCTTCAAAATTTCAGTTAGAAAAGTTCAGGCCGGGAATTGTATTAGAAGGCGGCTCCATTGATGTAAANGGTAATGGGATTCTGCTTACCACTGAATCTGTGCTTTTGAATCCAAACCGAAACCCCGGATATTCAAAGCAGGAGATTGAATCTGTTATTTCTGAACATCTGGGAGTTAAAAATGTGATCTGGCTCAAAGATGGCCTTGCAGGAGATGATACCGACGGGCATATTGATGATATTGCCCGCTTTGTAAATCAAAATACAATTGTAGCTGCACTGCCCGAAGACAGTTCTGATGTAAACTATAAAGCCCTGCATGAGAACTATGAAATATTGCAATCAGCTACGGATTTAAATGGTGATCCGTTTAACATTATAACCATGCCGATGCCGGTTACTAAAATAGAGGGCACAACTGTTGATGGATCAGAATATGTACCGGCAAGCTATGCTAACTTTTATATAGCAAATGGGGTTTTATTACTCCCGTTGTATGATGAAACGTATGATGACGAAATGATTGAACTGTTTTCAGGATTATTTCCTGACCGGGATATTGTGGGTATCGAGTGTTCAGATCTTGTTTGGGGGCAGGGCAGTATCCATTGTATCACCCAACAACTTTATGGTACTGAGTCATAAAATACAGATGAAACCTTGTTTTTATCTGTACGCCTTAAGTCGCCAAATCTCACTCTGAACCAAATCCCGGGTTGACCAAATCATTTCAAAAAACTCCATCACATTTGTTTCAGGATGCTGTGATATAATTAGTTCTTCATTAAATCCAAACTCCAGATGCTGCAGTTCAGAGAAAAAATTACCTGTCAAAAAGTTATACCCATAGGAGAGGCCTCCGGGGAATAATAGTTCATACATTTCCCAGGCATCCATAATATCATTTTCCATTCTTGTTTCATGCAGGGGCCTTGCAATTTCATCTTCAAGCATTTGATACTCAAACTCCCTCCCAAGGTTAACATTCATATAATCCATCATTGCATATGTACTTGGGCTTTCAAGATTTGAACTATGAACACTATTTCGTACACGCCACATTTCTGAACGGGAAATCCCATATTTATTTTCAATAGATTCTTCAATCAAATGATCATCCCGGTCTTTTTTATGATAATCAAACGCATCAAGATCATCAGATACCGTTACACTCACATAGTTATATGGTGTAGCCTGTTGCCCCGGGTATACAACGATATAAAAATACCAGGCCTGAATTTCACCATTTTCAATTCTGCGTTCTTTCAGATTGGCAAGGTTACCGGTTATATCATCAAGAAATTCATGGTGTTCGGCCAAGTCAATGTTCAGATAATCTATTTTTAGGTAAGCGCCATATTCTGTTTGAGCAAAAACAGCAGTAGCAGAAAACAGAAAGCATATGATTAGACATTTGATTTTCAGTTTCATAGTGGCCTCCAATAATTTAGTGTACAGGTAATTCAATTAACAAAATTTTGGGTATATATGGTAGGGCGCGCATAAAGTTTATAATCAAATGCAATCCCTTTACAGGAATTAATTTTTGTTAGTCAAATCAATTTGGAACATTGTTTGAATACTTTCCTATCTTTACCTCCTCATAAGTAGCATCATCAATTTATCCCACATGTCAACGATTTCTAGTAAAAAGTATGAAGCTGTAATTGGCCTCGAAGTTCATGCACAGCTTTTAACAAAAAGTAAAGCGTTTGCACCCGTTACCACAGAATATGGTTCGGCTCCTAATACACAAATAACACCTCTTTGCCTGGGGCATCCCGGCACCCTTCCTGTTTTAAATGAAAATTTGGTTAGATATATCATAAAACTTGGATTGGCTACCGGCTGCAATATTGCGGAAAAGTCAATTTTTGCCCGAAAGAATTACTTCTATCCTGATCTTCCTAAGGGTTACCAGATCTCACAGTACGACACACCGATCTGTTTTGATGGTGAACTGGATATTGAGCTGGAAGAATATTCTAAAACTATCGGGATCACCCGGATCCATATGGAAGAAGATGCCGGTAAATCGATTCACGATCAGGATCCTTATCACACACTTGTTGATTTAAACAGGGCCGGTACACCGTTGATTGAAATTGTTTCTGAGCCCGATATTCGAACACCGCAGGAAGCTTACGCGTACCTCACCAAAATAAAACAGATAGTTCAGTATCTCGAAATATGTGATGGTAATATGGAAGAGGGAAGTTTGCGTTGTGATGCAAACGTTTCGATTAGGCCGAGGGGACAGAAGGAATTCGGCACACGCACAGAGCTTAAAAACATGAATTCATTTCGAAATGTGGAACGGGCTATACAGTTTGAGATTGAACGCCAAATTGATCTTGTGGAATCTGGCGGAGAAGTAGTTCAGGAAACATTGCTGTGGGACGCTTCCAAACTCGAAACCCGCCAGATGCGATCGAAAGAAGAAGCCCATGATTACAGGTATTTTCCCGAGCCCGATTTGCCGCCGGTTGTGGTCACCGATGAGATGCTCAATGATATTCGATCTGAGCTGCCCGAAATGCCCTCCGTCAGATTTGAGCGATTTATTAGTGAACTGAAGTTAGGCAAAGAAGACGCGTCTATTCTGACAGAAAATCGGTATCTGGCCGATTATTTTGAGGATGTTTTAGAATTACATAATGACGCAAAAGCAGTTGCTAATGTAATATTAACGGAAGTTCTTCGTGTACTAAATGAGCGCAGTATCACAATAAGAGAATTTCCAATTTCTGTTGATCGGTTAGCCGGTTTGATAAAACTAAAAGCTGAGGATAAAATTAACTCATCTGCAATGCAGAAGATTTTTAATGAAATGCTTACCGAAGAGTTATCAGCTGAGAAACTTGCTGAAAAGCTGAACCTGCTCCAGGTATCAGATACCGGTTTTGTTGAACCGATCATTGATGAAGTAATTGCCAAAAATCCGGATGAAGTTGCCCGATTCAAAGAGGGTAAAAACGCGCTAATCGGATTCTTTATAGGGCAGGTAATGAAGCAATCAAAAGGAAAGGCAAATCCAAAACAGGTTCGTGAACTGCTTATCCAAAAATTAAACCAGTCTTAACTGTTAAGATCTCAATGAAGTATTTATCATATGCTGTTCCGGTTTTCATTGTAATTTTAATTTTCGGCGGTTGCAGTAAAACTGAAGAGCCTGCTCTTCAGGAGGCTTACTTCAGCGGAAAAATTACAGTAGATCCCGAACTTGATGACAGCCAGGACTATAGTGGCATTGAGCTGCTCGCTGCCCTGCAGGATACCCAGGGAAATCCCGTCGATACAATTTATCATGCCATAACAGATACTTCCGGATTTTTTGAAGGAACAGCAAGGTTTGAAACGAGGCAAATTTACCCGGTTTTCATCTCACGCTACGGAAACTCACTCGGTGTGGTTAATATGATTTTTGCTGATGGAGATTCTGTTTATATGGAATCACAACTACCCCATGCCGAGCGCACCACTTCGATAAGCTCGGCAGAGAATGATGCATATCAAACATTTGAAAGATTACAGCGAAATTTTAATCGCGTAGCACTTTTTATTAACACGGGTGAAATGGAGCCTGAAAATATTGAAGAAGAACTACAGAAGTGGAGTGATCTGTACTGGGACTTGTATAAGCAAAAACAGGGCACGCTTGCATCCAGAAATTCTGCATCATCTTCACTCACGCTGTTATATGGCTGGAACAATGAACTTTTTGAACAGCGGTTAAATGAGTTAATAGATGATAATCCTGAAATACCGTCTGATGTAAGGCGGCTCGCTGTAAGATACCACACGGCAGAAAATGGAATTGAAGGAGCTGAACAATTTTTTGAAAAACTCTCAGATCTTGTGGATAGCCCGCAGTACAGGATGTCAATTACAATGGATAAAATTGAACTCTATTTTGACAGTGTGCGTATAAACCGCGCAGAAGAGCTTCTTACTCAGTTTAAACTGGATTACTCAGATAATGAACGGGCCATTGAATGGGCAAATAATGTTGAATATGACCTGAAAGTACTTTCACCCGGTCAGCCATTTCCACAGTTCGAATTTGAGACTACAGACGGATCATTAATCACATCAGGTGAACTAAGTAATACTCCGTTTCTTCTGGAGTTTACCCGTTTTGATGATCCGCTTTACCAGGAACAATACGAAAGAACCACGGCTATTTATCAGATTTATAATATGTTTGGACTGCGAATTGTAACTGTACCTTTATCCACTAGCCGTGTGGCTTTAGAGGCATTTTTTGAAGAACATCCGAAACTTTGGGATGTCGTTGAACCAGACAGTTTTGATCAGGACGAAATACTTGACAGATATAATGTGAACCGGATTCCAACACGTTTTTTAGTGAATGAAAGGGGTGAAATAATTCAACGCTATATTGGAACCCAATACGACGATATTGTACGCGGATTACAACAAATACTAACCGAACAGGAGGCAGAATAATGAGAAAATACTTAATTGCAGGGAACTGGAAAATGAATGCAGGCCCCGCTGAAGGAAAACAAAAAGCAGAAGAACTGGCCAAAACATGGAGCGGAAAGAATTTGACAAATGAGGCACTGATTTGTCCGCCGTTTGTCACAATTTCTGCTGTACAGAGCCAATTTTCATCAACATCATTACTCACAGGAGCTCAGAATGTGTCAGATCAGGACGAGGGCGCATATACCGGCGAAGTAAGTATAAATATGCTTAAAGATGCAGGTTGCAGCCATGTTATCGTTGGCCATAGCGAACGGCGCGAAATGTATGGAGAAGACAGTGCCTTAGTAGCTGCAAAAGCGAAAAAAGTTATTGATGCAAACCTTAAAGCGATCGTTTGTGTGGGTGAAAAGCTTGAAAGCCGAAAAGCCAACGAACAGGAAAATGTTGTAAGAAAACAACTTGATGCAGTTCTGGAAACAATTTCAGCTGGTGATGCCGATAAGATTGTGATCGCTTATGAACCGGTTTGGGCTATCGGTACCGGAGAAACTGCAACACCGGATCAGGCCCAAAGTATGCATCAGTTCATAAGGGCAAGAGTAGAGGAGAAATGGGGCAAGGACGCCGCAGATTCTATGCAAATACTTTACGGCGGAAGTATGAAGCCCGGTAATGCCGAGGAACTGCTTTCTCAACCCGATGTTGATGGTGGCCTGATTGGAGGTGCCAGCCTTGAGCCGGATAGTTTCTCTGAAATCATCGAAATTGCCGAAAATCTGTCCTGATGCCTAAATCTTATTCGGTTCTGCTGATCGGCTCAGGAGGCAGAGAGCACACAATGGCCTGGAAGCTTGCTCAATCACCTCTATTGAATAAGCTGTATACAGCTCCGGGTAATCCGGGCACGGCCGAACACGGAAGCAATGTAGATCTGGACACAGATGATTTTGAAGCTGTTCGCAAATTTGTAGCTGATAACCAGGTTGATTTAGTGATCGTAGGGCCTGAAAAACCTTTGGTAAACGGCATTTCAGATTACCTGAAAAAGCACGATATCAAGGTTTTTGGTCCTGATAAAAAAGCAGCTCTACTTGAAGGTAGCAAAGAGTTTGCGAAAGACTTCATGAAAAGTTATAGAATACCTACAGCCGGTTATCAAACATTCACCTCCGATCAGTTTGATAAAGCTTATGAATACGTGTTGAAGCAAGACAGTTATCCGGCGGTTTTGAAAGCGGATGGACTGGCAGGCGGTAAAGGCGTATTTATTTGTAAAGATGCTGAAGAAGTAAAAGAAAGACTCGATCAGCTTTCATCCGATCCTGCACTAAGAAATGCAGCAGATAAACTGGTAATCGAGGAATTTATGGAAGGTGAAGAAGCCTCGGTGTTTGCAATTTCGGATGGAGAAAGCTATAAAATTATTGGTAATGCGCAGGATCATAAACGCATAGGAGAAGGGGATACCGGCTTAAATACCGGGGGAATGGGAGCTTACAGTCCTGCACCATTGATGACTGAAGATCTGTTACTTGAAGCAGAGGAGAAAATCATCAGACCGGTAATTAACGGTATGAAAAGTGAAGGCACACCGTATAAAGGAATTTTATACGCAGGCTTGATGATCACAAAAACCGGCCCGAAAGTGGTTGAATTCAACTGCAGATTTGGTGATCCGGAATGCCAGGCAATATTACCCGCTTTAAAAAATGACTTTCTGGAGCTTTGTATTGCTGTATGTGAGGGTAGACTAAAGAAAATTGAACCCGAATTTGAACCGGGCTACAGAACCTGCGTGGTAATGGCAAGCGAGGGTTATCCTGAAAAATATGAAAAAGGCAAAATTATAACCGGTATTGAGAACGTTGACAATACCTGCCTTGTATTTCATGCAGGTACTGCAACCAAAGATCAGAAACTGGTAACCAATGGCGGAAGGGTTCTGAATGTAGTGGGGCGCGGCAAAACTCTTGAGGATTCGATCAATCATGCGTATGATAACATTAAAAGAATTACCTTCCCGAATGCATATTATCGAAAAGATATCGGTCATAAAGGTCTTAAGAGGCTATAGCTTTTTATTTACTCTTGTTTTTGGGATTTTTCTTTTCACGAGAATGGATGCAGATGCCCGGCAGGCCGGATCATTAACGCCAATAGGCGGTTCATTTCAGAATGCGGTTTCGATTGATGTTACTCCGCGAGGTACTCTTTTTATCGTGGAAAAAAATCGCCACAGGTTTTTGGTATTAGATCAGGATGGCACAAGAATCGATTCTACAGGCAACCAGGGCAGAGGTAATTATCAATTCGACAGGCCACTGTCGGTTGATGCAACCAATGGGTTAAAAATCTACATAGCAGATCGCAACAATAACCGGGTTCAGATTTTCGACAGGCGCTTTCAGTTTCTTTCAACAATTTCTGCAGCCCAGATCAGGTCAGTATCTGCTTTCCGTCCCGAAAAAATTGTTGTAAACAGAATGGGAGAGCTATTTGTCTATAACTCAGAAAGGCATTTGATTCATAAATTCGATTCAAACGGAAATTATGAAATGAGCTACGACCTTCGGTCTAATCTGATCCGGAGTGTGGATAAAATGACTGTTTCACAAAATCAGCTGCTGATTTTGGAAAAGCCCACCGGTACACTACACAGGTATAATTTTGAAGGGATTTATGAATCCTTTTTGGGCGGATTCGCAAATCGCAATGCAGTCAGATATTTTAAGGGCTCGATGTGGGCAGTTGAACCCGGCAGATTATTACGATTAAGCCGGACCGGAGAGATAACGGCTGAGTTTCGGTTTGACGAAAGCATTGAAGTTTCTGACTTTGTGATTTTCAGGAATAACGCCTACCTGCTTACCTCTGGCTCACTCTTTAAAACGGAACTTCCCGGGGTATGATTACTTCAGCCGATCAAATATTTGATGACTCCATTCCATTTGATGAAAAACTGAATTTTGTTTACCAATACCAACGTTCAGAAAGCAATGTATACAATACGTTTGCTTCCCACTTTTTTCCTGATCAAGAAGTAATTCCGGATCCTGATAATATTCCCTTATTACCTGTGCGTGCATTTAAGGACACCAAATTGGTTGCCGGAAATGGTGAACCGCAGCTGACTTTCAGAAGCTCAGGCACGGGAGATATGATGCGTAGCAGCCATCACTTGCTTGATCCGGAACTCTATAAAAAATCGATCAATATTGGATTCAGTAAACATTTTGATTAC
>SL_3KL_010_SEDDRAFT_10006287_pt1 | contig 10630 bp, 11 predicted proteins | sample SodLakKL_010_SED_2_FD_10381 | JGI IMG/M metagenome (IMG submission 10381)
TGGAGTACGAACTGATAGAACGGTGGGCGTCATACCTCAACATCGACCAATATTTTGACCTCGTGGCAGAGGAATCCTATCGGAAGCAGTCCTCTCCCGAAAAGACGCTTGAGACAATAGAGGAAGACCCATACGGGCTTGAGGATGTCGATCCGGCAAAAGAACGAAAGATGAAGCGCTTCCTGGAGGAGCACAAGGACAAAGACATCAACATGGCGGTCACGATGTATATGGTGGAAGCGCTCCAGTACTTTGCCGATATGCCGAAGGATAAGGTCAAGAATATCGCTGTCGAGATAGCGGAGTTGGGTATGCACGGCATCAGTCCGGATAAGAAGGGATACCGGGTGCGGTCGATCCCTGATACCGAATTCAGCGGGTATCATTTGCTTGCGTATTACTACGTAAGCTGGGCAATTGCTTTGCCGGAGATGCTGCAACAGTTGCAGATGCCGTTTGAGAAGGAGTATCAAGTGGCGAAGGGGTTTGTGGAGAGTGGGGGATAATAAACACAAAAGAGTGAAACATGGAGAAAGAAATCCAGGCAGCATTCGAAAAATTGGAGTATCAAGCCGATCACAGGCGGGAACCGGATGAACATCGATACAAGAAATTCCGTAAAGGATGGCAGGATTCCATTTCCAACAAGGATAAATCCTATACCGACAGCACCTTAAAAAAGTTAACGTGGCAAAATCTTGGCTACAGATTCGGAAAACATTTTGGATCTCAGGCGCCTGAATATATCCGGGAAGTGTTCGATTATCTTGCCCTACGATACGAAGAAGATGCAAAATCTATAGTCTGGAGTCCCGTCAGCGGTGAAGACCGGCTCCTGCATAAGTATTGGAAATCAGTTGGTGGCCGCATTTACGTTGAAGTATTGATTGGCGGACCGGGCGGTACAGGCAATTGGCCTACGGGCTGCACTACAAGACGAATAGACGGAGTGCGTTTGGATGTAAACGATAGAGAACCGGGTATATTCTTTTTTACGGGAAACCAGAAGCATTTTAGAGATGAACTAAAACATAGTCATTCTGTTGAAATAATCGAAGTGAAGGCATCATTGAATCGTCCTGTGATAGGGCAAGCACTGGCAGGCATCGACATGTTTGAGCGGGAATACGGTGTGAAAGGCAAACCGGTAGTTGTATGCGGCAAAAACGATACGGCTCTTGAGTGGGTTTGTCAAAAGCGAAATATACGTGTTGTAATATTCTAATTTTTTTGAATAAACATCAGCACCCAAGAAGCCACATTATTACAAATGATAAGAAGACAAATCCTACCACAAATACGAACGAATTAAATGCTTTCTGAAACTGCCTCCCTTCTGGTGTCATTTCGTTCAGTCCCTTTGACGTTCCTATGATGTGATTCACATCGCTTGTTTCCGGCTGGGTTTTTTCCGGAGTTCGGTCTGTTTCGGTCTCTTTCGCCGTGCGGGTGTAGCGGGATCTATTCTTCACCGGTCTGGATGGCAGTGAGCTTATGTACCTTTTTCTACGGTTATGATGATGCGGCATTATTTTCTCCGTTCTGCCTGTCAGGTTATTCAAAGAAATAAATGTATCCCAACATCACACCAACGGTTAATGTCGCTACGCTTTCCTTCTCAAGCTCAGTCTGCTCTTCGAGTGATTTTTCAAGTTCTTCCTCCGGTATATCATCTTCCTGCTCTTCTATGTACTGATTAGATAGTTTCATAACATTGTTTTTAAATTTTAGCTTAAGAACAGTTTTGGCATTGTAATTCTCGCATGGATATTAAAAGTATTACTTAACCATTCATTAAATCTGTCAAATGTATCTTTGTCCAGTGAATTTGTTCCATGTGCCAGAATTGATAGATTTCGTGCCTTCATAATGCTTCGAAATTCATTGAAATTCGTTTGATACTTCATACCTACGTCGTTCTTTACACTAATGAGTGTCCTGTAAGTCGCCTTTAATCCTAATTTCAATTCTTTATCACCCTTATCCATCTCTTTATTTATGAATTCTTTACGGAGGTTAGTATCGCGGATAATATCCGGCGGAACCGCGCTTGTCTTCACACCAAAACATTTTTCAAATGCTATCTGACCTATCATCTCAACGACCCGGTATAACCGGGCAATCGCATCGTTATACTTACCCTGTTCGGCTCTCCGTTCAGCGTTTGACAAAAGGTCGACTGCCATCTCCTCCGACAGATCGTTAAATTTATTTGTTATTTCACAGGTTTTTGTCAACCATTCCCGGTTATTCAAATAGCTTTTAAAAAATTCCTCTAACCCGGGAATATCATTTTTCACATAAGGAAATAACGACTGCACACCTCTTCCCCCTTTATGAAGCAATTTCAGTGCTTCCTTGTGATTAAATAAATCCCATTTCCAGTATCCGTCTATAATGACTGATAAGTGTTTATAAAATTCACGTTGTGATTCATCGAGCAGTCCACCTGACTCTTCGGCTATTGAATAAGCAAATGCATAATTATAATTATTGAATGCCTGCGATAGCTTCCTCTTCTCTTCAACAGCATATACCAACCACGGGTTTTTAATATTTCTAATGACCTCATACTCCTGATCGGCGCTTACTATCGAGCCATCGCTCGATTCAGTACAGGAGTACCTGTACCCCCGTGCTACGGTTGCAAGAACAAGAGCAGCGCTCATTGTTTTCGTTCCGCCCGTATAATCGACCACAACGTCTTCAGGTGCGGCATTGACTTTCGCGATCTCTTTTTCAACATCCAAAATTTTTGTATAACAATGGGCAAGGTCGTTCGGGTCATCAACTATTATGGTTCTCATTTCGTATTGAAGGTTAGACTGCTGCGCTTCGTCTACTACCTGACCTATGTCTTTAATCGTAACATGGGAAGCGTAAAATATAACCAACTCGGGTTTGTGGGTTTGAATAGAGTGTACAAGAGCTTCATTGTTTCCACCAACAGATAATACTAATACTTTCATGGTTTTCACCATTCGTTATGAAATAACCCATTAAAGAATATGAATTAATGTCTATTTTAAAATATTTATTTGCTAAATCTGGTAAAAGCACACCCCTCAGACTGAATGATTTTTTAGAATATTTTGTATTTTCACCCATTTTATAATTCGCAGAACTAACAATAAAATGGTAAAAGCAAAATATGAAACAATCAGAATCAAAATAAGTTTTTTGAGATCAAGTTCTGTATTTTAATCAAGTAATCCGACATTAATACTTCATAGTTTAATAATTATAATATATACCTACGGTAAATGCACTGCGAATAATGTTTCCAGCAACCACTCTGCCCTGTCGCCGTTGTGAGGATCATTTTTATAAATTAAGTCAAAACGCCAAATACCTTTTTAATTAATACTGTTGTAATAAGGATATTGTAATTTTTTATGTTTACCGTTCTTATGTCTGCACAATGCACGTACACTACAACCAAAACATTTTTCGGTATTTAATCTGTCAATATCAAAATCCATCGATTCTCCTCTCTTAAGGGATCGCACAGATTTATAGATATCTATCAGCAGATTTTTTTCAGAATTATCTTTGTCTACTTTATGTATTTCGATATCTGTAGTACTGAGTTTATTTCTAAACCAGCCCCAGTGAAAATAGACTACATAGCCGTACGATAGATTCAGAGATTTTATTCCATGTAAATACCCCGAAACCTGAACGACATGATTCTTAAAGGGTTTATTAATTTTTTCTCTTCTCCATGTGTGCTTTTCTTCGACTACAAATTTCCTGTTGTCCGGCCTTTCATATATATAATCCGGAACACCCGCCAATTTATAATTATCGCTATAAAATATTTTATCGGAATCAGCTAAATGTCCCTCAAATGTAATTTTCGATTCAAGAAGATCACCGTAGGTCCCTCTATAGAGATATTTATCTGCATCTGTACCTTTCAATTTTGATTCGGCGATCTGCCGGAGCCGTTTATTCCGAAGGTTATGTAAAAAGTTAGACAAAAATCTCTTGTTGTGTAATTCCCCCCCTTCAAGCATTTGTTCAGTTTTTTCGATAATATATGTTTCAGAAATAACATAGCTTGCCGGACAAAATGTAAACGTAGACAGATTAGTCACGGCTATATGCTTCGGTTGTTGCTTTTTTATCGATGCGGTATTTCGTAATTGTTTTTCCGTAAGGAGTTTTTCTATCATTTTTGAGGCAGCATCAACATCAGGGCATCGTTCAAAAATAATTGTTAGATATGCATCCCTTCTTGGAGAGTTGCGAAATCCTATCTGATCTACAAGAGATTCTATGAATTTCTGTTGTTTGGGTGTCATTTTGTAAACACTATATATTGGGGGTTACACTAGCACAGCGTATTACGACCAAATATATGTTATGTAGGTAGATTTTATTAGTCATAAATTTTTCAATTCCTTTACTTCAATTATATGAACAGGCTTCCCTTCATCGTCTAGATGCACACTGCCATTTCTATTCAACAAATCTAAACAAGGGAATCTTATTCTAAACTTATTCGTGTATATAAATCTGTCCTTATGATTTTTAACTTCGAAATTTTCTATATTTATATGGTGGCGTCTTTCACGCATTTTATTTATCATTTTCTTAAATGCTTTATAACGATTAACATTTTTATGAAGAATATTACCGTCTTTGTCAGTTATATATTTATCCTCTGAGAGGGGATAAAGAATTATAATTGCATCTTTATTGGTGAGATTGATAATTTTCTCCAGGTTAATTCTTGCCCTGTCATTCATCATATACATATCATATATTTTTACGATCTTTGCATTTCTTAAAAATGGTTCAAGTATTAACCTAAGATCGTAACTATTACCATACTTAATTTCATACTCGCAAGGAGCATTTTTTAAACGGTCATATATCTTTGGTTCGAGGAGAGATTGGCAAATATGATATTCTATTTCAGGATATGATTCTCCATTATTTTTGATATCTTCAATCGTCCATCTGGGATCAAATGCTATTTTGTCTTGAGATAATTCAGCTAACTTGGTAATGTCTAATTCATTTCCATTATAATTTACATTAACACTCATTGTCATCAACCACTGCTCAAATAAATCCCTGAACTCCTTTATTTGACCAGGGAATCTTACCGATTTAATATATGAGTCTATTTCTGTTATATAAAAACCCGATGAATCAATTACAAAATAATTATCTTCAATAACTTTTATTATATTTTGTGCCTCTTCTTCCTCTGCACGTAATTTGAGTCCTGATGGTTGATTATCATCAATATATTTCACTATCGAAGGTGATATTGCAATCTGTTGGTTCATTATTATTTCCGACCCAATAATAATTCCTTTGACATTTTATAACTTTGGTCAAAAAATCCCTCCGGCCACAAATCAATAAAGAATCCTTTTTCATTTATTTTCATTTCCTTCACGGTACTATTCCCACTACTTTCTTTGTTTACATAATATATGATAACATCATTAGGCGTAATTGCTCGTTCTGCTATCAGCACCTGAAATCCTTTTACAAAATGTTCAGAATGCGTTTCAATTATTATTTGATTCTGATTATCGCTATCCATATCTGCTGATAATGAATGTAATAGTACTCTTGCGATATTTGCCTGCATAGCCGGATGAAGATGCAATTCAGGTTGTTCAATCATATATAACTGATTATTATTATTCATAGCAGAAACAACAGCTCCCAGTATCGGAATTATCTGAGAGAGACCAAACCCAACATTGGAATAGGATTGACCATACCCTGTCATATTATCAATAATATTGACCTGATATCCATCTTCTACCTTTTCCATTGTCAATGAATATTCAAGTCCCATTTCCTTCATAAGATCATTTATATTCTTGATACCTTTCGATAAATTACGCATATCTATAAATAGAATATCAGATAATTTATTATCATCGTATCGTACTTCCGGTTTTTGTCTAATTGGTGGTACATGGGTAATGTTATTTGTTATCAACTTGTAACACTCATTGATATCATTTATTATTGGAATAACTGTTTTTTCATATATCTCATATAATACACCTATCGATCTGAATTGGACAACACTCAACGCACAATGTAACAATTGCCTACGAAGGTCTTCACGTTTTTTCATTATCTTAATACATTGTACTAATGGTGGCACATTCTCGGATCCGAAATTATAATCTAATCGTATTCTTTTTATTTCATTATTAGTTTTTTTAGCATGTAAATATTTTAGGGTTTTTCGTTCCACCTCGTCAGGATCAACATGAGTCATTAAATACGAATATTCATCAGATTCAGCTGGAGTGAGGTAGTAATCTCCTGACAAATTTAGAGAACGATATGGGTCTTCATTTTTACCATTCATATATCTTTCGTTATCATTAAAATATTCTACGAACCATATTTCATATTCATTTGGCATCCTAGGGCCATGAATTATGTATTCTGACAGTAGATCTCTGTATTTCCACCAAGGCTCTATTTGATATGCTGAATTTTTCATATTGATCCTAATATTAAATTTTTTACTAAGCATTTTTAATATCATATCTTTATTACTTTTATCATGTATATCATTGCCTGTCGCTAATTTAAATATTGTATCAATATCATCTTTATCGTCTCCTAAATTTTGTATAATCGAATCATAGATTTTACTCTCAGCCTTTCCATGTATTGGATTAAATGAACTTCGTTCTGAAATTCTTACTGTATAATCGTTTATCTGGTAATACACCTCAACACCATCGATACTAACCGATATATTAATTCCCTTCACATTATTTATTTTATTGTTATGGAAAAAGATCTCGACCGGCTGGTTGGCCCCCCGATGTGATAATTCTCGAATACTGCCTGTATATTTCCCATCCCTTACAATTTCTGATAATATATCAAATAATTTTATTAATGAACTTTTACCAGAACTATTCGGACCGACAAATATCGTTATAGGCTTTATATCCAATGCGGTCCTCTCTTTAAACGATTTATAGTTTTCGAATGTAATTGATTTTATCATTTTTATAACCTATAAATATGAAAATACATATATTTATTTATCCACACCCAAACCAAATTTTATCTTCGACTTCATAACCTGAAATGAGATCTCTAAATGCGTGCCGTGCATCTCCATACCAATCAATGTTATTTTAAATATCCACAAAATATTTATTCTATAAAGAAATATTCCCGGATTTCTAATCACTATAAGTCCGAACACACATCCTCCTGTTTTTTATTTACAAATATAATATAGGTTAGGAGAATGTAGATCCCGGCAACGTTGCGGCAACTCTCATTTTATTATGTACACTTTATCACCGGTGATATTTAATCCATATGATGTAGAGTGACGTTTTCCGAAAGATGATATCCTAAACAGATTAATTATACCCTCGTTATAAATTGAATTTTGTATCTTCTTATTTGCTTTCGATATATTGCCGCGGAATGTCCGAACATCTAGTCCTTCACCCTTTTTAATTTTCGCCTGTAAATCCTGACGAAATAAATCAGATCCAGGAAACGACTCGGAATGATATCGGACAATACTTCTTAGAAATTCATCAGGCACAAATATACCCGATATCCTCATCAACGGATCTTCTGATTTAGCGCGTTCAGCAAAATATCTGTAATACGAAAACTCGATAGGGGAAAATTCTATTTCTGTATTTCCGATTCTAACAGACCCGGTATTGATATTTATTATCAAATCAGGTATGAGCTGCTTTTTTTCTTCTCTCAATTCCTGAACTTCTTTCTCAAGTCGAACAATTCTTGGTAATCCGGTACCAAGCTTTACCGCTGAAACAAAAGGCCTTCCAAATTTTGGTTCATTACTCCTTATTAGTTCAAGAGGAAAATCACCCGAATCAGCCATTAAAATCCAACACACCTGCATAGCGGGAGTACCTGATGAAATAGCGGCTGTAAAATGTTTTTCAGGTGATGGATTAAGTTTATTACAAATCGCTAACAGTTTTGGGTATATCTCATTGTGATCGGTAACCGAATCCAACTCAATATTGTGTAATCTTACGCTTTTACAATACCCTCTCTTAAGCATTTCACTCTTTACATATTTAGCTATTTTTTGAAGATCAATTTCTTTGCTTTTCGATTCATTCCATATCAACCGGACTTCATCAAATTTTCTGCTTCGGAATACAGTCAATATGGCACCATCCGAGTCGCCGGTCATTTTACCGGCATCGTTGGTACCTACAAATGTTATTAGAATGCGCTTTTTCTTTCTTTTTTTAGATTTCAGTATTATCACCGTTTACTTATACATAATAAAAGAATTATATACTCATTGTGATTTATGCATTGCCACATAACATTTCAGGCTATAACGAAGCCCCGCCGAATGATATAACCAGGAGATAAGTCGTTGTTGCGTACAGCTATTTGGAATTTATTATTGTATATTTTGCTATAGTTATTCCAATATTTCGTTAATCTGGACACCTCTATCTCCATAAGATTCAAAGTATGTAATTGATACTCTTTTATTGCTACTTTTTATGGTTATATATTCTATAAGTATATTAGGCTCCGTAACTCTATCAGTAATAATAACATAGTCTGTTATCCCCTTACGGTCATTTTCTTCAAGAATGGAAAACAATGATGAAAATAATTTCCCACAGTCTGAGGATTCAAATGAACCCCAATCTTTGTTAACAGATGATAATTTATTATTATGAAAAACAACTGAACCTAATTGAATCAATTCATCTCGATAGCTCTGACGGATAAGATAAAGGGCATGTTGGTCATCTGATGTCTTCAATACATCATAATTCCACCGATTAAATTGCTCCATTACATATTCTTTTTTATCACCTATACTCAATATAACACTTCCTAATTTAATAGTTTCAGAAGCATCAGAAGAATAAGAGTGTGCATTGAATAGAAATAATACAATGACCATTAAATATTGTCGAGTAGACATATAGATTTCTCCTATAAATAGTTATATATTCAAGATACTTTCAATGCCCCCCCACAAAACCGTGCGTGAGGTTTTCCCTCACACGCCTTTCCTAAATGTTGCCATCAAATTGTTAATAGCATTTCACGTTTTCGACATCAACTCGCTCGCCGCCGTGTTATTTAGCTCAACCCCGCCAGAAAGCACCGCCGTTGATTAACCCGCATCGCCCGAACCCAGATGCGGCGGGGTTTGGGCGAACACAACCAATAAGGCTATGATAGCGTGTGAGCCGTTGTTACGGAATGATAGTCGCCGATTTTATTTTTGTTCTATTTCTTGTTTTTTTCGTTCTCGTGATTTTTCGAATATCTCTTTTACTACATCAATAGATTTTTCATCTATAAAATAAGCAATTGCCGCTTCACCAATAGCGTATGTACCTGCAAATGCTACAATTCCAGATACGGTATTGCCAACTCCTGGAAATACAAATTTCGCTAAAGCACGAGATGATTCTCTCAATACAAAGGCTGCTCCGATATTGACTCCTAAAGCTGTAAGAAATTCTTTTGCAGTGTTATAATTTAATTCTCGACCTGCAATATAACCTACCCCCATTACCATACCAATTTGTAATGATGTAATAACCGGAAGGTCTGCAAAAGGAATAGGTGTAGCACCAATTCCACCAGCAATAGAAGAAGCAGAATTTACTATAATTTTTGCAACTTTTCTTTGTGCACTCTTAACTGCTGATAATCTTGCAAACTCAAGTTGTGCACTTTCAGGCAATGCATCAGTCAAATAATCAGTTAGCCCTTCGATATTCCAGTATCTTTGATAAATCATCTTTTCATCTTCATATTCAGCATATGTGCACAATGGGAATATCTTGATAACATCATTATTCATTGTTTTTAATGCATTCTTCACTATGTTGGTCGCATGTTCAATGTTTTGTTGTTTTTTAACGTCATCGAATGGTGGTTCATTGATTCTCACAGGGTCAAGTTCATCCACTTGATTTACAATCCCAATTATTGGAGAACTATAATTGTATTTATTGTAGATATATTCTTTAATCTCAATCATATTTTCTATATCGTCATTTATTCGAGCATCTACTTCTTTTGCCTTGCATAAAAATAAAATTACATCAGGGTATTTTTCATTTATGGAGTCCTTTATTTCATCAATTGAATTTTTGAAATTAGAACTTTCAGGGATTGTACTATCTCCTAATCCACGAGTATCGAGAATGTGAACTTCACCCTTTTTATTTTTATAATAATGCCAAAGTGATTTACCCGTAGTAGATTTAACCGAACCGACATCTGATACTTTGATATTGAATATGGCATTAATTAATGAGGATTTACCGGCACCACGTCTGCCGATTACTAATAATCTGGGTGGCCTTGCTTCCATAAAAGTTTCCATTAATTTTTCGATTTCCTTTTTAATTGACTCTCTTGGTGGGTCTGGAAGTTTTTCAATAAGTGGAATAACATTATTGAATATGTCCTTTAAACGATTATTTTCCATTATATCTCCTTTTATTGTTAATAAGTTAGCGACTCACTCACCGCGCAACAACGAAACCCCGCCGCCGTGTAGTTTAGCTAAGCACCATCAAGATAGCACCACCCGCCGATTAAGCCGCACCGTCCGAAGCAAGATGCGGCGGGG
>SL_3KL_010_SEDDRAFT_10006288_pt1 | contig 10630 bp, 5 predicted proteins | sample SodLakKL_010_SED_2_FD_10381 | JGI IMG/M metagenome (IMG submission 10381)
CCCAGCCGATACGCCGGTCACTTCGATGTGGATTGGCAGGCGGCGGAGGCGGATGGTGGGAACGCCATCCTCCTTCCGGTCCTGGATGATCATGTGGGTCGGGTGGTGGCGGCCGGCCGGATCCGCCTGGTGAGGGACGGGGCGCGGTTCCAGGTGGTGTTCGAGGATCACCGGTTCCCCGTGGATGCGGCGTCGTTGGGCGAAATCCTTGCTCGTGTCGCCAGGGATGTGACCGTCGAGGCCGACGAGCTTGAAACGCTGGCCTCGGCACTGAGGAGTCTCCCGCGCGCCCCCGCACCGGGTCATCCCGTGGCCCTTCGGCGCCATCGGGAGAGCACCGTTCTCCTGGGCTATCTGGGTCGACTCATCGCGGACTCGCCTTCGGTGGCGGGGACGCTGGCCGGTACCCTGTCGTCGTGGGGGGACGATCCGGAGCTCATGGACCGGTTTCTGGGGCTTCAGAACTATCGGCTGGCACACTGGCGACTCGCCCGATCCGAACTGGGATACCGGCGATTCTTCCATATCAATGAGCTGGTTGCCCTGCGCATGGACCAGCCCGAGGTGTTCGAGGATGCCCATGGGCGTATTCTGGAAGCCGTCCGGGCCGGCGAGGTGGATGGGCTCCGGATCGATCACCCGGACGGTCTGCTGGATCCCGGCGGCTACCTGGAGCGGCTGGCGGGCGAGTTGCCCGCCACCTGGATTGTTGCCGAGAAGATCCTGGAGACCGGGGAGGAGCTCCCCGGGAGTTGGCCCATCGCCGGGACCACGGGGTACGAGTTCCTGAATCTGGTGGGAGGGCTCTTCGTCGACCCCGCCGGTGAAGAGGGGCTTTCGGGGATCCACCGGGAATTTTCCGGATTCAATGATTCCTTCTCGGAGGAGGTCCACCGTTGCAAGGAGCTGGCCTTTCGCCGACTCCTGGGAAGCGACCTGAATCGTTTGGTGGCCCTCCTTCAGGGGGTTTGCCGAGGGCATCCACAGGATCGGGATCACACCGAGACCGACCTGCGGGATGCCCTGGTGGAAGTGGCCGCCTCCTTCCCGGTCTATCGCACCTACATCCGTCCCGGGGACGGGGCGCCCAGTGCCGACGACGCCCGGGTGATCGACCGGGCCGTGGCTGCCGCCCGGGCGTCGGCCCCTCACCTCTGGCCCGATCCGCTCCGCTTCATCGCCGACCTCCTCCACCTGCGACACCCGGGCCGGCCCGAGAAGGATTTCGTGCTCCGGTTCCAGGAACTGACCGGTCCCGTCATGGCCAAGGGCGTCGAGGATACGGCCTTCTACCGATACCACCGACTGACCTCGTTGAATGAGGTGGGGGGGGATCCCCGCCGATTCGGCGTGACCGTCGAGGCCTTCCACGACGCATGTCGGCGGATTCAGTCCCGCCGGCCGCAAACCCTTCTCACCACATCGACCCACGACACGAAGCGGAGTGAGGATGTCCGGGCTCGCCTCCACGTCCTTTCGGAGATGCCGGCGGCGTGGGCCCGCGTCGTGCGGGATTGGCGGCGACATAACGCCGGGCTGAGCGGGGCTGTGGATGGGGGGACCGAATACCTCGTCTATCAGACCCTGGTGGGGGCCTGGCCCCTGTCGCCGGAGCGACTCCTTGCGTTCATGGAGAAGGCCATCCGGGAGGCCAAGCTCCGTACCTCGTGGACCGACCCCGACGCCGGGTACGAGGAGGATGTGCGCCGATTCTGCCGGGCCATCATGGGCGACCAGGGGTTTCTGGACGGGGTGGAGGCGTTCGTGGAGACGATCCTGGGGCCCGGGCGCTTGAACGCCCTGTCCCAGACCCTGATCAAGCTCACCGCTCCAGGCGTGCCGGACATTTACCAGGGGTGCGAACTCTGGGATCTCAGTCTGGTGGATCCGGACAACCGGCGCCCGGTGGATTTCGCTCACCGCCAGCGGATCCTCGACCGGCTTCTGGAGACATCCGGGTCGGATCCCCACACGGAATCCATCCTGGCCGGGATGGACGAAGGCCTTCCCAAGATGCACGTGATCCAACGCTGCCTGGCGCTTCGTCGGGATCACCCGGATCCCTTTGGACCCTCCGGTACCTACGAGTCCCTGGAGGTTGGGGGAGCCGAGGCCCGGGGCGTCGTCGGATTCCTTCGGGGGGGTAGGGTGGCGGTGTTGGCACCGCGGCTCTCCGTGGGGCGGACCGCGGGTTGGAAGGATACCTGCATCCAGCTTCCTCCGGGGGCGTGGCGGAACCAATTCACCCTGGAGGTGAGGCCGGGAGGTGAGGTGCCGGTGCAGGAACTCCTGGCCCGGTTCCCGGTCGCGCTCCTCGTGCACGATTCAGTGGATGGATCATGACGAACCCGACGGAGGGGGCAATGGCTCAGCGGGAACATCCGGACACGGAGATCCGCGTCTGGGCGCCGGCCGCGAACCGGATGGAGGTGGAGTCGGGGAACGAGCGGATTCCCATGACATGGGAGAAGGGCGGATGGTGGCGGGCCTCCCTTCCCACCCGACCCGAGGGAACGCCCTACGCGTTCCTGGTGGATGACGAGGGGCCCTTTCCGGATCCCCGTTCCCCGTGGCAACCGGAAGGGGTCCACGGCCCGTCCCGAACGCTGCCCGTGGAGCCCTTCCCCTGGTCGGACCAGGGTTTTCAGGCTGTTCCCCTGGGGGCCGCCGTGATCTACGAGCTCCATCTCGGGACCTTCACATCCGGCGGGACCTTCGATTCGGCTATTCCCCGCCTGGATCATCTGGTGGAGTTGGGCGTCACCCACGTCGAACTCATGCCGGTGGCCCATTTCGCCGGGGATCGGGGCTGGGGATACGACGGGGTGGCCCTCTATGCACCGCACTCGACATACGGAGGCCCCCAGGGGATGAAGCGGTTCGTGGATGCGTGCCATCGACGGGGTCTCGCGGTGATTCTGGACGTTGTCTACAACCATCTGGGACCCGAGGGGAATTACCTGGCGCGTTTCGGACCGTATTTCACCGACCACTACGCCACGCCCTGGGGGGCGGCGGTGAATCTGGACGGCTTCGGAAGTCACGAGGTCCGGCGTTTCTTCCTGGACAATGCCAGGATGTGGCTCCGGGACTACCGTGTGGACGGTCTTCGGATCGACGCCGTCCACGCCTTCCACGACCGCTCGGCCCTGCACTTCGTGGAAGAGTTGGCGCAGGAGGTGCATCGCCTGGGACGAGGGTTGGGGCGGCATCTGGTGATCATTGCCGAGAGCGACCTGAACGATCCCAGGACCACCCTCCCTCCTGAGGCGGGAGGTCACGGGATGGACGCTCAGTGGTCGGACGATTTCCATCACTCCCTCCACGCGCTTCTCACCGGCGAGGAGCAGGGGTACTACCGGGATTTCGGCGGCATGAAGCCGCTGGCCCGGGCACTGGAGGAGGGGTTCGTTCAGGCCGGCGGGATGTCGCGGCACCGGGGGCGGAGCCACGGTCGGCCGTTTGGCAAGCCACGGGGGGATCGTCTGGTCTCCTTCGCCCAGAACCATGACCAGGTGGGGAACCGTGCTCTGGGGGATCGACTGGGCCACCTCATCTCCAGGGATCACCTGAAGGCCGCGTTGGCGGTTACGCTCCTGGGGCCCCACATCCCGCTTCTCTTCCAGGGCGAGGAGTGGGCCGCCGGCTCACCCTTCCAGTATTTCACCGATCTGCGGGATCCGGGGTTGGGACGAGCGGTTCGGGAGGGGCGTCGTCGGGAGTTCGAGGCGTTCGGATGGGATCCGGAGGAGGTGCCGGACCCGCAGGATCCGGAGACCCATCTCCGGTCGGTTCTCGACTGGGACGAGCGGGACCGGGCGGGGAACCGGGAGGTCCTGGAGTGGACCCGGTCCCTGTTGCGCCTCCGGAAGGGCGAACCGGACTTCCGCGATGGGGACATGGCTCGTGTCCGCTGGTCCCACAGCGACGGGTGGCTCGTCATGGCACGAGGCCGATTCCGGGTCTGTGTGAACCTGGGATCCCGTGACTGTCTGGTCCCCATCCCCCATGTCCCCGGCCCGTCGACGATGCTGACGTCCAGCGACCGGGTGCGGTGGGAAGATGGCGGGATGGCCCTCCCCCCGGGAGGCGTCGGGGTTGTGCGGGGAGGGTGAGCCGCAGCCCCCCGGGAGGGGCGCCAGAGGGACCGGGCGCCGTCCCGGGGGGCACGTCAGGGATCGGTCAGGCGGTCATTCCACCGTCTACCGGAATGACGGCACCGGTCATGAAGCGACTCTCATCGGAGGCCAGGAAGAGGGCCACCGAGGCGATCTCGTCATTGTCGGCATAGCGCCCCAGCGGGATCATTCCCTCGAATCCCTTCTTCGCGTCGGTACCGGCACCGGGCGCGAACCCTTCTTCCAGCGACCGCATCATGCGGTTGTCCACCGGAGAGGGGTGGATGGAGTTGACGCGGATCCCCCTGGATGCCCCTTCCAGAGCGCCAGTGCGCATGAGTCCGATGGTGGCGTGCTTGCTGGTGGTGTAGGCGCTCACATTGGGTGTGCCTTCGAGACCCGCCACCGAGGACGTGATGATCACACTGCCTCCTCCAGAGGCCTCGAGTGCCGGGAATCCGTGCTTCAAACCCAGCCAGACCCCCTTCACATTCACCCCCATGACCAGGTCAAAGGTCTCCTCGGGATACTCCTCGAGAGGCTTGACCACGCCCTCGACACCGGCATTCAGGAAGAGGATATCCACACGGCCGAATCGCTCCATCGCTTCCGACATGTACCGAGCCACCTCCTCGTCCCGGGAGACATCGGCCACGGAGATCCCGACCCGCTCCCCGTCCAGCTCTGCGGCGGCCTCGGTAAGGGCCTCTTCGCTCAGGTCCACCAGGTGAACCCCGGCCGCTCCCTCGGCGAGGAACAGGCGTGCGGTTGCGAGTCCGATGCCCCCGGCTCCTCCGGTAATGACGGCCACTCGTCCGTTGAGTCTCATATCGGGATTCCTCCTCCTTGAGGTGACGTTCGGTTCCGGAAGTCGGAGAGTGCACGATTCTCCACCCCCAAGAGGGGAATCTAGCAGGGAGGGCCTGGAGGCGTGAGGAGGGTGTGGGTGGGTCAAGCCGCGTGACGGTGGATGAATGGTGCCGGGGATGATGGGGAGCCTAGCGACGGCGTTTCGGACGCCTTTCGAACCATTCGGAAATTTACGAGACTTGGTGGCAATCATTTCGAGTCGTCCAAAGACAGGAAATTCTCCATGCTTCGTTTTCGCACCTCCGGGTCCCGTAGGCAGACCCCTTCGCTTCTCCTTGCTCTTCTGCCGATTCTGGCGCTGGTCATGACCGGCTGCTTCGCTTTCGCGGAGTACGATGCGGATCGCAGCTTCGGTGCGGGGGTGCGCGGTCAGGTGGCCCTCGACCGGATCCTGCCAATGGATCGGGAGGAAGACGGCGGCGGGCTGGCAAGTCGGGTGGGTGTGGCCGGGGGGATTCACCTCTTCACCCCCGACGGTGGTGACGTCCTCGAGACCAATGTGGATCTGGTCCTTCCTCTGCTGGGTCTAGGCGGGGGCGCGGCGCGTTCCTATGCCGGAACCGGGGTCTCCCTGGCACGCATCTCGGCGGGGGGGGATTCGTCCTGGGATCCGGGGTTGAATCTCTTCGGCGGGGTGCAGTTCGAGCGCCGTACCTTTGCCCCCTTCTTCGAGGCCAGGGGCGGTCTGGGTGGCGGGACCACGTTCAGCGCGCTGGTGGGAGTGCGAATCGCCTCACCCTGACCGCCTGCAGTCTGGAGCGGATCCGGGAGGATTTTGCCGGGCCTGGGGTCCGTAGGGCGCTGAGGGCGTTCACGGGCGCCCCGGGGGCGTTCACGGCATGGCTTTGCCATCCGGTGGCGAGTCCATGGAAGCCGAATGGACGCGGCACGACAGGAAGCGGCATACGTTGACGTCAATCCGGGTAGACCAGACATTCCGGAGGATGGTTGCCCATTGCCTAGGCTTCCTTGAATGGCGCGTTCCGCTGCCGGTGGAGGCTGTCTGGTCCGGCAGGAGTTGTCTCATGGCAACCATCCCTCTTTCGCCCCAGCTCGTGGATGGTAACGCATGGTTGAGCAGGAGACGGGCACTTCACCGATTCCGTTCGGGATGATGGAAGGGTTGCCCGCTGCCGTGTGCGTCTGGCGACCCGACACGACCATTGTCTGGGCGAACCGTCGCTACCGGGAAAGGATCGCCGGTGGGGAAGACCCGGTGGGACAACGCTGGATCACGGACTTCGTCGAGCCGGGGCTGCGGGAAGAATTGGCCCTCTGTCTCACGGACCTTTCAATCCGCCCCCGGTCATACGCCAGCCACCACGCCGTCGTGGATCCCTCGGGGAGGCGGCGCCGGTTTCTCTGGGTGAATGAGCCTGTGTCCCCGGGTACCGCTGCGCATCTGTCCCCAGCCGCAGCCACCGGGGATCTTTCCGCAGCTGTTCCGGTCGCGGGCGCGTCGGCGCCTTCCGGTGATGGCCTGTATTTTCAGTCCGTTGGTCTTGAGATCACCCAGGAACTGGCCTGGATGCTGGAGAGGGAGTTGGGCCAGTCCGGATTCGGTCCGACTCCCGCCTCTTTCGGTCCGTTGCGGAATCTCGCTGGGGGCATGGCGCACGGGGTGAATTCCCACCTGGCCACAATCCTTACCCACGCCGAGATGGCCCTGTCCGAGCGGGGTTCTCCTGAGGCCACCGAGGCACATCTCCTGGAGATCCTTGCGGCCGTAGGTCGCTGTGGGGATCTCACCCGGACGCTCCTCTCCTTCGCCGCACGCCGTCCCTTCTTCCGTCAGCCCGGCACACTGGACGAGATGGTGGAAGAGATGATCCCCGGGCTCCAACGTGTGGTGGGACGGAGCATCCCCATCCGGTGGCGACCCGGGGCGGTGGATGCCAGGGTGCGGGTTGATCGGGAACGGTTGGAGGAATCACTGGAAAGCCTGCTGACCAACGCACGTGACGCGATCCTGGCCTATCGGGTGGTACGTGGAGAGCCTCGTCACGGAGAGATCGTGCTGTCCACGACGGAGGTTCAGAAGAGAACTGTCGGGATGGAGGAGGCGTCGGAAGCTGCTGGGGGCTCCGACGGTCCTGGACGGCGGTACGTCTGCCTCACGGTCAGGGACGATGGGATCGGCATGGACGCCGCGGTGGGAGAGCGTGCGTTCGAACCCTTCTTCAGCACGAAGCGGGGCGTCGGTGCCCAGGGACTCGGTCTGTCGGCGACGCGAGGGTTTGCCCTCCAGAACGGCGGTCTACTGGAGCTGGAGAGCACGCCGGGCCTCGGTACCACGGTGCGTCTGCTTCTGCCTCCCATTGGACCGGAAACCGAGCCGGTCCGGGTGGCTCCGTTGCCCAAGCCAACCCCCTCCCGGCTTCCGCCGCGCATCCTCCTGGTGGAGGACGATGAGGCCCTCCTCCGCGTCATGGCCCGGTTCCTGACCCGCATCGGGTATCAGGTGGAGACAGCGGCCAATGCCGAGGAGGGGCTCGAGCGGGCTCGGGCCTTTCGGGCTGAACTGGACCTCCTCATCACCGATGTCCTCATGCCGGGTCGCAGCGGGGTTGAACTCCAGCAGCTTCTGAAGCAGGAGGGAATCCGGCCTCCCTGTCTCTTCATTTCCGGCTTCACCGCCGATTTCCTGGAGTCGCGGCAGTTGAGCGATGAGGGGGTTCGATTCCTGGCCAAGCCCTTTTCCCTCGATGCCCTGTCGGCGGCGATCCGGGACCTCCTGGGTTCCCGGAAAGGTGCCCGGGCCAAGGAGTAACTGGGGGGGGCGTCGGCTGCCCGGGCCGGAGTCCTCAGAAGGCCAGGAGGCGGGTCACCTTCAGGGTGACGAGCCGTTCCGATGCCGATGCTTCGTTTCCGGTTCGGCGCCGATCCGTGAAGACGAGGTACGCTTCGCTCAGTGGGGCATGAAGCCAGGTGAGCCGCAGGTTCGACACCAGGAGTTCCTGTGCTTCATTGTACTGGACGACGCTGCCCAGATAGAGCCGGGTGGACCGGGCAACCCGCAACTCAGTCCGGTACAGATTGGCTGAAAACCGGTCGTCCCCCAGTTCGATGGCGTTGCGGTCGGCCTGAACGGCGAGGGAGATCCGGGGGTCGGGCTGCCAGCGCAGACCTGCCCCGATACTCTGCCGCCGACCACCGAAGTAGCCCCCAATCGCTCCAACCACGTTCCCGGAGATCTGACGGTTCCCCGAAGACTGGTACCGGGCTTCCGCCTCGGTGAACCGGTAGGTGCCGGCGGGCACCAGCCCCTGTCCCTCGACCTGGAATCCCGACTCCAGCCGCTCCATCCGACGGGTGACGCGCGTCGAGAAGTCCCCCCCATCGGCGAAGTTCACCCCGAGGCCGCCGGTTTCCCGGGTTGTCTCTACCTCTCCGGCCACCGAAGTGTACCGGTGTGCCTCCAGGTAGGGATTGAGGTCGAGCACACCGGGGATGCCCGGACGGGGATGGGCCCCCACCGTGCCGTAGAGGTGGGTCATGCCACGGCGCTGGACGAATCCGATTCCGGGGTCGAAATCCTCACCCACGCGTCGAGCCAGGGCCGAGACGTCCCAGAGCTGGTCCCGCCAGGCGACCCAGAGGCGCCCGGTCCAGTCGTCCTCGTCCGACGCACCGCTTCGAGATGTGGTGGCGGCATAGGAACTGATGAGCAGGCTTGGTCCCAGGCGCAGGTTCATGTCCAGGCCTCCGGCGCGATTCCAGCCGCTTCCGCCCCGGCCCTGCCGGTCGGTGACCAGGACGCCCACATCCGATGCCGCACCAACCCGTCGCCGGAGGCGGACCACCGAGAAGGCATCCCCGGAAACCTCATCCACCGCCCCGGTGCGGGCGTGAAGGATTCCCACTTCCGTGTCCCCGACCTGTCCCGAAAGCCGCCCTCCTCCCAACAGGGGGACGGGTCGTCCACCCTCCAGTCCGATCCGTCGCGAGTGGAAGAGGCGAAGGTCGGCCCCGGAGGTCCCGCCCCGGTAGTTCCGTTCCGACTGTTCCCCGAACAGGAACATCCCGGAATTCTCCACGAAGAATTCCCGGCGCTCGGGGAAGAAGGCGGGAAAGCGGGACAGATTCACCTGCTCCCGGTCCACCTCCACGTGGGAGAAGTCGGCGCGCCAGGTGAGATCCATGGTCATTCGGGGGGTAAGACCCCACTTGAGATCGAGACCACCGTCCGCCTGGGTTCCCCGGCGCCAGTCCGGAAGGGTGGCGCCCCGGCCGTCCTGCGACAGGACGAAGGGCTTCAGGCGAATATTCCGACCCACTGGAACGTCGGGCGGTCCTTCCACCGTCCCGGCCCGCTCGGCGAAGTGGATCTGGTGGCGGCGATCCAGGGGAGCCCACGCCGTGCGTTCATTCCGGCGCGCGATGGATCGGTGGAAATTCACGCCCCAGAGTTGCTCATCCCGGGATGGGTCGAAGCGAAGGGTGGTCCAGGGAATGGCCATCTCCACCGTCCATCCGTCGTCGTGGATCTGCGTCGCCACCTCCACGACGGCGTCCCAGGCAAAATCCAGGTTCCGGGAGTTGTCGAAGGCCTGACCGTCACGAACGGCCCCGGCTGGATTCACGAGAAACAGGTAGCCGTTGCGGCGGTCGAGAAAGGTGTCGAGGAACACGCCGAAGAGATCGATGTCGTGGGCGCTGACGCCGGGGTGATCCCGCTCCAGGGTGCCGGAGACGAGCAGGTCCGGTCGGGTGTCGTGCATGAACGCCCCGATGAAGAGGTGCCGGTCGTCGTAGAGCATCCGGACCTCTGTTTCCTCGGTGGCCGGTCGTCCCGCATCGGGGATGGCCTGGATGAATCCGGTGAGGGGGAGGGCCGTCTGCCAGGCCGGTTCGTCCAGTCGACCGTCGATGGTCAACGGTCCCGTGGCGGGGACCGCCGTTCCCACCGGCCGTGGCGCTACCTCAGGATCCACGGCCTGGGATGCAGTCCCACTGGATCCCGACCCCGTGACCTGCCCCGGGGCGGTGAGGGGCAGCGCCAACAGGAGAAGCAAGGTGACGAGACCCGGCACGGTGAGCGGCCGACCCCCTGAGGCGGGGCGCAGAAAACGGGGCGCCACCGTCACCGGAGGGCCCGGAGTCGGTGCGAAGAATCCATTGGGACGTATCTGCGTCGGCTGAACGAGGGTCTTGTGTAGGCCATGGTCTGGTCTGGAGGACGGGCTGGACCGCCGGCTCGCAGTCTTTCGTTTCCATGAGGTGCGCGCAAGCCCACGCCCGCTCCGGGGTCGGGGCGTGGGGGCACGCGGGCCGACGCGAATTCAACCGGACCGTTGCCGGCGAGAGGCATGCAACCCACATTGGCCCGACTCATGTTCAACGTGGTCCGTCGGCGAGGGAAGGAATCTGTGAAGCTGCTCCCATCTTCCATGCACCCGGTACCCTGGCGGGTGGCCCTTCGAGTCGCCTTCTTCACCGTCGTTGCTCTCAGCGTCCCCACCGCTGTGGCGGCGCAGAGTGCGGTGCCGGACTCCGTCGGGAACGGTCCCGCAGAGGCCGGGATCGGAACGCCTGGCATCGACTTCGCCATCGACGTGGAGCGGGCACCCCGCCCCTCGGCCTTCGCGGTGCGGACCGAGGAGCCCATCCGGGTGGATGGTCAGCTCGACGAGGGTGCCTGG
>SL_3KL_010_SEDDRAFT_10006289_pt1 | contig 10628 bp, 9 predicted proteins | sample SodLakKL_010_SED_2_FD_10381 | JGI IMG/M metagenome (IMG submission 10381)
GCACGGGCGGAGAGACTCGAACTCCCGACACCTGGTTTTGGAGACCAGTGCTCTACCAACTGAGCTACGCCCGTAGATAGCATAAAAGGCGAAGCCGTTATGGCTTCACCTTTACTGCAATCCGTAGACTAATGCTTTAGTCCTTAATTTTGGTTACCACGCCGGCACCCACGGTTCGCCCACCCTCACGGATCGCAAACCTCAGGCCAGCTTCCATCGCTACCGGCTGTATCAGCTGTACATCCAGCTTCACGTTGTCGCCCGGCATTACCATCTCTACTCCATCAGGCAGCTCGCACGATCCCGTTACATCCGTTGTACGGAAATAAAACTGCGGACGGTAGCCCTTGAAGAACGGCGTGTGACGGCCTCCCTCATCCTTGCTCAACACATACACCTCACACTCAAACAGCTTGTGCGGGTTGATCGAGCCCGGCTTGCAAAGTACCATCCCGCGCTGGATCTGATCCTTGTTGATCCCGCGAAGCAGAATCCCGGCGTTGTCGCCGGCCTGACCCTCGTCCAGCAGACGACGGAACATCTCAATACCGGTTACCACGCTCTTCATCGGCGCTTCTACAATTCCTACAATCTCAATCTCATCGTTGAGCTTGATCACACCGCGCTCAATTCGACCGGTAGCCACGGTTCCACGGCCGGTAATCGAGAATACATCCTCAACAGGCATCAGGAACGGCTTGTCTACATCACGCTCGGGGGTCGGGATGGTCTCATCCACAGCCTTCATCAGCTCTACAATCTTCTCTTCCCACTGCGCCTCGCCATTGAGCGCGCCCAGGGCACTGCCCTGTATCACAGGAATATTGTCGCCGTCAAACTCATACGAGCTCAGAAGCTCACGAACTTCCAGCTCTACCAGCTCCAGAAGCTCCTCATCATCCACAAGATCTACCTTGTTCATGAATACCACGATCTGAGGCACACCCACCTGACGCGCCAGCAGAATGTGCTCGCGGGTCTGAGGCATCGGGCCGTCGGTAGCCGCTACCACCAAAATCGCACCGTCCATCTGGGCAGCACCGGTAACCATGTTCTTCACATAGTCGGCGTGGCCCGGACAGTCAACGTGCGCATAATGGCGCTCATCGGTCTCATACTCCACGTGGGCCGTGGCAATGGTAATTCCGCGCTCACGCTCCTCGGGTGCATTGTCAATCTCATCAAATTTCTTGGCCACACCACCGTAGGTCTTGGCCATTACATTGGTAATGGCTGCCGTTAAGGTCGTCTTGCCGTGGTCTACGTGACCAATGGTGCCTACGTTAACGTGGGGCTTGGTACGCTGAAATGTCTCTTTTGCCATGGTAAAAAAGATTATTAGTGTTGTTTAAAATTAGAACATTTAAGCTGAAGAGCCGATAGTCGGATTTGAACCGACGACCCCTTCCTTACCATGGAAGTGCTCTACCCCTGAGCTATATCGGCTTTTTTCAGAGAGCGGGCGATCGGACTCGAACCGACAACATTCACCTTGGAAGGGTGACGCTCTACCAATTGAGCTACGCCCGCCTGGAATACTTCAAATCTTTATCATCAAGTTCTTCTGAAATTAATATTACGTATTTGAAGCAGTGGGGGGAGCAGGATTCGAACCTGCGAAGTCGTAAGACAACAGATTTACAGTCTGCCCCAGTTGGCCGCTTTGGTATCCCCCCGGTATCAAAATTTCCATTCTTCATCTAATTAAACAGATCGAACAGTACTTTAATAACGTGCAAACTCCAACATGAGCCAGTGGCCGGATTTGAACCGACGACCGGCTGTTTACAAAACAGCTGCTCTACCCCTGAGCTACACTGGCTTATGTTGGAATTTATTACTGAAATATATCAGCACATCAATATGTCAAACATTCACTGAGTCAAACAGATTAATTTGAGCTTTTTAAAAAGAGAAACACGGATCCTATCTTCTTTAAAAATGCGCATATTTTTCCCATCAGTGAAAGACCTGAAATCTAAAAATATCCTGCTTATTAATCAACCTTTTTGGCTTCTTTTTTTTTCATCTCTCGTAATTTTTTATACCCCTTCTTTTTAAACAGTAGTCTTGCAAGAATTACGAGTACTATAAATACGAGTATAACCCAACCATAAACATTAAGATAGTGGCCAATAATTTGCCAATTATCGTGCACCAGCCAGCCCAATCCAAGCAGAATAAAATTCCAAAGAAGTGAGCTTATTGATGAGCTGGCAACCGTAGAATAGATTTTAGTTCTCGTAATACCTGCCGTTAATGAGATTACAGAACGCGTACCGGCCAGAAAACGATTAGCCAAAATCACACCCTGCCCCCACTTTCGCATCCACCGTTTTCCCCGATCGAAATACTTGATATCAACAAAGCGCATAAGCCAATATTTTCTGCGCTGAACAGCGATAATATCTCCGAAATGCGCCCCAACGGCGTACATACTCATAAAACCTAAAACAGAGGCAATTGTGGTGAGAATGAGCAGCGGCGTAAAACCAACGATCTGCTCTGCCGCCAGGTACCCGCCAAATGCAACCAGCACATCACCGGGAATGGGCGGCACTATATTCTCAAAGTATGCAATCAGGGAAAAAATCACATAGACACTCAGAGGCGATAGTGTAAGAATCCAATCAACAATTTGATCAAGGTAACCTTCCATATCGAACTAAACTCTCTGGATTAATACAATTGCATGAACAGCGATGCCCTCTTCCCTGCCAATAAAACCCATTTTTTCGCTGGTAGTTGCCTTTACAGAAACCTGCTCAATATCACAATTCAGACATTCTGATATTGAGTGCCGGATATCGTGCATATGTGGATTTAATTTTGGCTTCTCAGCAACAACGGTGGCGTCGAGATTTACCAGAACGTACCCCCTGTCGATCATCATGGAATAAGTTTCCGCCAATAAAAGCTTGCTGTCTATCCCTTTATAGGCCGGGTCTGTATCGGGAAAATGCTCTCCTAAATCTCCCAGCGCCAGTGCTCCCAGAATTGCATCGGTTATGGCATGAAGAAGAACGTCTGCATCTGAATGGCCTTTTAAACTTTTGTTAAATGGAATGGATACTCCGCCAAGAATAATCCCATCCCCTTCCCGGAATGAATGGACATCATAACCTAAGCCTATTCTCATTTTATATCCTGTTTCATATCAGATGTTAATAACCACTCTGCAAATTTCAGGTCCAGCGGGTACGTAATCTTAAAATTTTCTCTGTTGCCTTCAACCAGTAAAACCTTCTCGCCAAGATACTCAAGCAGCGAGGCGTCGTCAGTTCCAAGAAAGTTATCCTGTTCGGCTTTCCTGTAGGCCTGCCTCAGAAGATCCGTTTTGAATATTTGCGGAGTTTGGGCCTGCCATAGATTCTTCCGGTTTGGCGTTCGAACTATTTGCTTACTGCCATCAGATATTTTTATAGTATCTTTAGCGGAAACAGCTATAATAGCACCGCCTGCCTTTATTGCTGCTTCAAAACATTTTTGGATCGAATCCGGGTCAATGAAAGGCCTAACCGCATCATGCACTGCAACAAATTGCACATCCTCAGAGAGAGAGTTCAAAGCATTCCTGATAGAGTGCTGCCTCTCAACCCCGCCCACAACTACTGTGGTTTTCAAACCTTCAAACAGGGTTTTCAGGATGTAACCGGTGCTATCTACATATTGCGGTGAAGTTGAAACCACTACTTCGCGGAGGCCGGAAATCGTTGTAAACCTGGAGAGCGTATGTTCGAGAATGGTTTTCCCGGCAATTTCCAGATACGGCTTGGGAACTTCACTCCCAAGCCTGGCCCCGGAACCGGCTGCCGGAATAATTAGTGCCAGGCTCGAATTGCTCACAACAGTTCACCCTTCTTAAAGAATGAGCATTGCATCTCCAAAAGAGAAGAACCGGTAGTCATTCGCCACAGCCTCTTTATAGGCTTCTTTTACAAATTCAAAACTGCCAAATGCTGCGGCAAGCATAAGAAGTGTTGATTCCGGGCGGTGGAAATTTGTAATTACCGCTTCGGTAATCTTAAACGGATAGTCAGGATAGATGAACTTATCGGTCCAGCCGGTTCCTGCTTTCGACATACCGCTGGCCATTACACTGGTTTCAATAACCCGAACTGCAGAAGTACCACATGCAACCACTTTATTGGTTTTGCTTTTCAGGGCAACATTAATGCGATCTGAAGTCTCTTTGGAGATATAGTAGTTCTCCGAGTCCATTCTGTGCTTTGTCAAATCCTCGACCTCAACAGGCCGGAATGTGCCCCAGCCTATGTGGAGCGTTACAGGTAAAAATTCAACACCTTTTTTCTCTAGTTTTTGTACCAGTTCCGGTGTAAAATGCATGCCCGCGGTAGGAGCCGCAACTGCGCCCCTCTCCTTTGCAAAGATGGTTTGATAGCGTTCTTTGTCAGAATCTTTCGGCTCGCGTTCAATGTATGGAGGCAACGGCATGTCGCCTATCTCATCGAGACGGTCATACAACTCATCATTGGGCCCGTCGTACAGAAAACGTATGGTTCTGCCGCGCGATGTGGTATTATCCACCACCTCAGCCATTAACTCATCGCCAAAGTAGAGTTTATTGCCAATTCGTATTTTTCGGGCAGGTTCTACAAGAACATCCCACAACATGTTCTCAGGCTGCAGCTCTCTGAGTAGAAAAACTTCAATATCGGCTTCAGTCTTCTCTTTTTTACCTTTAAGCTTGGCAGGGAAAACTTTGGTATTGTTATAAATTATCACATCTCCTTCATTCATATATTTATGAATATCAGAAAAGGTTTCATGCTTAATGGATCGGTCTTCTCTGTTTAAGACCATTAACTTGGAGGAATCTCGTGGATCTACAGGTTCGTCGGGTACATTAAAATCTTCGATTTCAAACTTGAAATCCGTAAGTTTCATTTTCAAAACGGTAGTGGTTTTGCGTTATAAATTTCATTAAAGCAGAAGCTTGTTAATATACCGCTATTTGGCGCGTTTAACAAGCCTCTTTTACATAAACGCTTGGAAAGCCGCTTATAATATGTACTTATAACAACCATTCAAAAAAATTCAAATTTGTTTACTAACTCTTCCCATTTGCGTATAATTAAATGTGTTCATGAATCGTTTCTTCAGAAAACAAATTGATCCTGCTATGAAATTTACATCATTACTTATACTCATTGTGTTTTGCACAGCTTTCATTGCCGAGGCTCAGCTTCGTAAAGATCTTACATACACCCCTGAGGAGTATACCGGCGCCATTACGCACACACAGACCCCTTCTACAGGTAGCTGGATGAATTTATTAAACATGACAATGAGCCACTCATACTCGATGAGTTTTTCCAATTTTGGCGGGCAAACTCAAAATCTGAATGCCTATACGAATTCAATGTTTTTTGATGTAAGTGAACGTTTTGACGCGCAGCTCGACGTCTCTGTACTGCATTCACCCTTCGGCAACAGCTTTATGAGTAATGATAATCTGGGAGCACAAATTGTGATAGATCAGGCACGGATCGACTATAAGATCTCTGATAATGCGCGCATTTCACTCTCATTTTCTCAAAATCCATACTACTCCAATTACAACCGCCACGGGTTTGGCAACCTGTACTCTCCATTTAATCGAAGATCACCCTTGTATTAACGTTTTAAATGGCCCAAAAATCACTCAACAACAGCCAAAAAAATTTACTGCTTAATTCGGCGATAGGATTTCTCGGAGTACTCCTCTTTATTCTTATAGTTGCACTTGCAACCCGCTTACTCTACCCCAGAATTATCAGTGAACGGGCAACACAAGATCCTGCTTTAATCAGCAACATCATTCAACTGGAAGTTTTAAATGGCGCCGGCGTACCCGGCCTTGCCACACAGTATACCAGCTCATTAAGACAGTTTGGATTTGATGTTGTAGAAACGGGAAACTTCGACCATTTTAATGTCACCAGTTCAATGGTGATTTCGAGAAGCGGACATATGGAAAACGCAAGACGGGTGGCACGTGCCATTGGAATATCCGAACAACAAATACTCAGAGAAGAGTCACCCGACTTCTACCTGGATGTGACCCTGGTCATAGGATCAGATTATGAATCATTAAATCTTTAAAATGCTAATGACAGATCAAAAAGAGATAAAAAAAAGTCAATTTTCTACTTCATCTTCGAACAAAACTGCGGATTCTAAAAAATTAATTGAGGCCATTACTGAAGGACTTCTTGAAAAGAAAGCCAAGGATATTGTTATTCTTGATGTGAGAAACCTGACCACTTTAACTGATTTTTTTGTTGTTTGTCATGGTACATCCGATACCCAAATACGTGCACTTGCCAACAGTGTTCATGAGAAAGTGAAGGAAGAGACTGGAGAAAACCCATGGAAAAAGGAAGGCATGGAGGCCCGAAACTGGGTAATTCTCGATTATGTAAATATAGTGGTTCACATTTTTAGTGAAGAGAAAAGAGACTATTACGGAATTGAGCGAATGTGGAATGATGCTGTTGTTACCGAAGTGGCAGACGCCCTATAGAAACTTAATCTCGAACTTTCGCTAAATACTGAGATGCCCCCTTTTTAAAATGGAAGGGGTATTTTCAGTTTCCGGTACAAATCAATTCCCCTGAATTTTTAAAACCTCCGGGCTTTCAAGTGGTTTTGAACATCTTTTAAGAAATTACTCCATTGAGTAACCCATTCACATATCCTTATTCCTGGCCGCTATTGCTGCTGATTGCAATCGTAATCAGTTACGGCTTTTTTGAATTTGCGAACAATAAGCCACAGACCCATGGCGATAATTTCGATTATGAAATTGAACGTAGCCTGAATAAGGGCGTGCAGCTTTTCAACTCAATCCATGACGATTTTGTTGAAGATTCCAATCAATTATATCAGACACTCTCCAGGGTGCCGTTAACCGGACAAAACAGATCATTTGTCTATAATCAATTTGAAGAGTTTAACTTCTGGGGCATATCACTGCACCGGGACAACAGCCGCTGGGTTTGGAAAGGGTTTAACCTCACTCCTGTATCTATGGGAGGCCTATCCGATAATGACTCATTAAGAGTAAGTTTGCTGAAAAGAAATAACGTGGTATACCTGTTCGGTCAACGTTCATTTCAGAATGATGAATCTCCCTATGACCTGTTAACTGCCAGAAAACTGGAACTCTCCAGCAACCTCCCCTTCTCAGAGGATATTGCATATGATCTCTCAAAACATCCCTCACTGAAAAATCANTATCCGGTAAATTTCAACTTTTTCAACCCGGAAGCCGATAATATTATATACAAAACCCTTTCCACAGAATCTGCGGATTCGGTTGGGATTGTATACGCCTCTATTGATGATATTGAAACCTATTCGCAAACCTACAGTGAACAGGTTTCAACATGGAGGGTTTGGTTTCAGATTATATTGTTTTTTGCTTTTTTTATTCTTGTTATCACAGCAAGCCGGGTAAGCCGAAGTAAACTTTCGCAGCTTTTTTGGCTCGTAATTGTCCTGTTAAGCTGGCCGGTACTTTTCCAATCCGGAATTTTAGATAGCTGGGCCGGCTATTTCACAACTGTTTTCAGCGGGGCGGATGAATCTACCATACTGAGCCTGGTATCTTACCTTTTCAACTCTCTCTTGTTCTTCCTGGCCTTTATTATTGTTTATTACGCACGCAAAATGCATGATCCGGATGCCAAAGATCAACATCATTTTAAAATGCTGATGATCTCGATTCTGCTGGGTGCGGTGTCGGCATTTCTGCTCCTCTTTTTTATTTTAACCACCCAAAATCTGTTGGTTGAAAGCAGAATACCACTATTAGATCTTGAGCTTATACCTGATCCCAAATCCTTCATTTTCTATGTTTCATCTGCCCTTTTCTTTATCGCTATAAGCGGAATTATTCTTACTTCAACTCACTACCTCTATCAAAGAGAGCAGGATAAATCAACGGTAATTGCTGTAACCGCTACATTCAGTTTCATACTTTTTTACTATCTGGCAGATCTGTTCCTGGCTCTTCAGTCTATGTTCAGCTGGGTATTTCTCCTTGCTGCGGGTCAGTTTCTAATTTTTCTGTGGCTTGTTCACGCCATACACAAATACACCTACTATTTTCGTGAAATGTCCGGTTTCAGAAAATTGATGATAGGTGTACTCTTTGCCTCTTCAGTGATCTATGTTGTTATCTGGAACTCCTCCAATGATCGCATGGACAGAGAGTTACTTGAACGAGCCAGCACTTTTGCCAGTGAAGAGATTACAGATACCCGGGAGATCTTAACTACACTGCTCAGTGACCTTGAGCGAAACCTGCTTTATCTGTCTGAAGAAGACATTCAGAATCGAACTTTGACTGCTCAGGCTCAATTTCAGCGCGCTATTCGATCGAGTATCCGCCCGGACTGGAGAAACCACTCCTTTGAGATACAGCTGCTTGATACAGACGGTGAAATGATTAGTGACTTCTCTACTAATCTCGACACTCCCGGCTGGAGATCGCTTGTGGATATTGCTTTGATGGCTACTTCACACCGGGAACAGCAAATCCGCAGAATGACCAACCGGCCAATCATTTATGAAAGACCTGTAAATCTTGGTGAAAATTTCATCTCGTTTAACCGTGGATGGATTCCAATTTATGACGAAGCTGAAGTGAATGAAATCATCGCCTGGATCTTTGGAGCCGCATACCAGGAACGGCCCGATTACAACAAACCGATGCGGGCCGTACTGGCCGCTGCCACCAGCGACGATTGGAAACAGAGTTATTACATAGCCGAGTTTACCGATAACCGGGTTACCCGAAGTGCCATGCAGGGAATCTATAACAATCAGCCCGAATACAACCGCCTGCCGGTTCGTGAAGCTGAAATTGCCCAAAGTGATTCTATAGCATTTATCACAAATATCACAGCTCAGGGTTCATTCAGGGAGGTTATTCTAAAAGGAGATGATCAAACAATCTTTAAGGCCAGTACCCCCGTGTATGGCTTTAACCATCACTTATTCTCCTACTTCAGGCTGCAGATCGTGCTGGTTTTTTTTGGATTGATCGTGTTCTCGCTTTTGGCCCTTGGCGGATTAAAAAGCCTCGGCCTGTTTGGGCAGAGCCGTAAGTTCAAACACCGTCTTTTAGATGGTCTTACACTGGCTACCATACTTTTTCTGACCGTATTGATTTTCGCCACCCAATATGCCGTGGGAAACCAGAATGAAAAAAATGTAGAGCGTGAACTGATCACAACATTAAATAGCCTTAGTGAATCTCTTCGGGGTGAAATCAACTTTCAGCAGGTACAGAGCAGCTCTTCGCGTTTAAATGAATTTGCAACACCGCTAAATGTAGATGCCATCCTTTATGGCCGGGCAAATGTAATCGACTCTACAACCCCTCAGATCTTTCAGCAGCATCTCATGCCCAGATCAATGCCCTACCCTGCTTATGATTTCCTTTATAATCGTGAGCGCCGGCACTACATGACTACTGCAAAAATTGGCAGCGAAACACTGCTCATCGGATACCGGGCACTTCTCAATGAAGAGAACAGGCCGGTGGGAGCCATCGCTATTCCAACATTCGTTCAATCACCCGTTTACAAGGAACAGCTTTTAGAGACCATCAGCTACCTTTTCGGGGTTTATCTTGTCATTTTCGGCCTGTTTATTATCGGAACGGTTTTCCTCTCCAATCAGCTCACCAAACCGCTACAGGTCATTCAATCGGGGTTGAATAAAATTTCAAGGGGAGATATGAAAACACAGGTTGCTGTTACCAGCAAGGATGAAATTGGAACGCTGGCCCATGCATATAACCAAATGGTTGAACGCCTCGATGAAGCTCAAAAAGAACTGTTGCTTGCAGAACGGGAAGCCGCATGGAAGGAGATGGCACAACAGGTAGCCCATGAGATCAAGAATCCGCTCACTCCCATGAAGCTGAACCTGCAGCACCTGCAGCGCCAGCTCGAAGCCAATCCCGACGATGTAATGAAACTCAAGCCTGTTATTGAACGGACGGCAGCCAATGTGATTGAGCAGATCGATTCTCTGAATAAAATTGCTTCCGATTTTTCCAAATTTGCCAAACCCGTCCAGGAAGCGCTGGAGCCTGTAAACCTAAACAAGTTGATCGATTCTGTAGTAAATCTATACAACAATGATGAAGCCGTTACGGTTACCCTTTCACAGCCAACCGAGGAGATTATCGTCATGGCATCGGAAGATGAGCTTAGAAGAGCTCTTATCAACCTGATTAAAAATGGAATAGAAGCCCATGAGAACGGTCATGCCAACATCGGAATAATTGTAAAGCGACAGAAGAGTGATGTCTTGATCAGTATCCACGATAACGGAAGCGGAATAGATATAGCAGACAGAGGTAAGATTTTTGTGCCCAACTTTTCAACCAAATCGAGCGGTACCGGTCTCGGCCTGGCCATTACCAAGAAGATCATGGAGGCACACCACGCAGACATTCGCTTCGAGTCGGAAAGGGGCAAGGGTACGACGTTCTTTATTACAATTCCGGTGAAGGCTTAGGTTCAAGGCGCAGGGGCAGGGTTCAAGTGGCGCGATAGCGACATCCCAACCCATCGGGAGTGCAGGGTTCAGGGTTGCACGTTAAAGGT
>SL_3KL_010_SEDDRAFT_10006290_pt1 | contig 10627 bp, 6 predicted proteins | sample SodLakKL_010_SED_2_FD_10381 | JGI IMG/M metagenome (IMG submission 10381)
GTCGCGGCTGCTCGCCGGAGAGGGGCCACATGGGCCCTGCCCCGAAACTGTGGCCCGGCGGTTGCCGGAGTCCAACCGCAACTTCCTTGATTTCGACACCCTTTGTTCAATGTCAGATCATCCGGAAGCCTTCCGTTCTGCATTTGCCTTTCTGTCGGCCGACTGGCAGCAAGACATGGGAAGCATCTTCCCTGCCCTGACGGGCCTCACTGATGCCTTCGACCGCAATTTTCGCAATAAGGCAGCCACCCAGGGAAGAGACATTGTCCATACGCCCTTTTTTGCCGATTTTGAATCGCTGGTTTACTTTGCCAGGATTTTCCGCCGCATGGAGGCCTTTCTGATACAATATCCCTTTCTGGGCTCACTGAAAACCATTGCCGGGATGATCCGGCAAGCCGCTTCCGAAACCCGGCTGTCGTTTTCGGGCGAGCCCCTTCAGGGCCTTCAGGTCATGGGCATGCTCGAAACCCGGAGCCTCGACTTCAGGAATGTGGTGCTGCTTTCGGCCAACGAAAACATCCTGCCCAGGCCACGGCAGAAAAACTCTTTCATTCCCTATGAAGTGAAAAAAACCTTCGGCCTTCGTCTTTACCACGAGCAGGATGCCATTTACTCCTACCATTTTTACCGCCTGCTGCAAAGGGCCGAGAACATCTACCTGATCTACAATACACAAACCGAAGACATCGGCAGCAGCGAAAAAAGCCGCTACATCTCCCAGATGCTGCACGAATTGCCATCATACAACCCCCACATCACGATCAGTGAGCAGATCGTATCCCTGCCCCCGGCCCCTTCGGGGCAAAAACCCGGGCTGGTGGTGGAGAAAACGCCCGACATCATGGAGCGTTTGTACGGGATTGCCGAAAAAGGATTTTCGCCCTCTGCCCTGGGCCTTTACATCAACTGTTCGCTGCAGTTTTACTTTGAAAGGCTCGCCCGGCTCGAGGAGGCCGGGGCGGTGGAAGAAACCATCGAAGCCACCACGCTGGGCAGCGTGGTGCACGGGGTGCTGGAAACAATCTTCCGGCCTTTCGTGGGGAAGGTGCTTACCCCCGGGCACCTCAGGGGGATGCACGATCACCTCGGGGAGTGCCTCGACAGGGAGTTTGACAGCCAATACCACGGCGGCGACCTGGGTAGCGGAAAAAACCTCCTGCTCTACAACCTGGCCCGGCGTTATATCGAGAACCTGCTGGGTGAAGAGATTCGCCTGCTCGACCACATGGCGGCCAGCAAACAGCTGATCACCCTGGTGGCCCTCGAGGAGCCGCTGACGGCTGCCCTGGTGCCGGCACCGGCCGGTAGCCGGCTACAGGCTGTCAATATCAGCGGCAAGGCCGACCGCATTGACCGCATAGCCGATATCCTGCGGGTGATCGACTACAAGACAGGAAGGGTGAAACAGGGCGAACTCAACTTTAAGGACTGGGACGAACCGCTTACCCGCAGCGACAAGGCAAAAGCCTTCCAGCTGCTGACCTATGCCTGGCTCTGTCAGAAAAACTATCCGGAGATCCCATTGGTGGAACCGGGCATCGTTTCCATGCGCAATCCTTCAGCGGGGCTGCAGACCATGAAGTTTCCCGGAGGAAGCGGGAGCCTTGCACCCGGACAGATGGACCACTTCGAAAAGGCATTGAAACAGATTGTGGATCAGATCATGGACCCGGGCAGGGCCTTTGTCCAAACCCCCGAGTTGGATAATTGCAAATGGTGTTCCTTCGCAACCCTTTGTGGTCGATACTGATCCGGCCGGTTAAAAGGGGCGGGGACTTTATCTGAGCAGTTCCCTGCTTTCCTGAAGCACCTTGTCGAGGCCTGAGGGGTCTTTCCCACCCGCAGTGGCAAAAAACGGCTGCCCACCGCCCCCTCCCCCGATGCGGGCAGCGAGTTGCTGCACCAGCTTGCCGGCATGCAAGCCCTTTTCCCGAACCAGGGTTTCATCGATCATGAGGGTGATGCCTGGTTTGCCGGCATCAAGGTGAGCAATCACCAGGAAAAGGTCCTTCACCAGGCCTTTGAGACCAAAGGCGAGGTCTTTGGCTTTTTTTGCATCGATATTGAGCCTGGTGCCCACAAAATTCACCCCGTTGATCTCTTCGGCCTGTTGGGCCAATTCAACGGCCATCTGCCTGATGCGCAGCTTTTGCAGGCTTTCAAGCTCCTTTTTCATGGTTTCGTGTTCGTCCAGGAGTTGCCTGAGGGTCCTGACGCTGTCTTTGGGATGCCTGAGGGTTTCCCGGAGGGCTTCCAACTCGTCGATCCTGGCATAGACCAGTTCTTCGGCCGCACGGCCGGTAACCGCTTCCACCCGCCTGATGCCGGCGGCAATGCCACCTTCCGAATCAATGGCGAACAGACCGATCTGCCCGGTGGCCTCCACGTGGGTCCCCCCGCACAATTCGGCCGAGAAGTCTTTGTCGAAGGCCACCACCCTGACCTCTTCCCCGTATTTTTCCCCAAAAAGGGCCGTGGCCCCCATTTTTTCGGCCTCCGGCATGCTCAGCCTCCGGTGCTCTTCCAGGCCGGTGTTTTCACGGATCTTTTCGTTGACCAGTTTCTCCACGGTCCGGATCTCTTCGGGGGTCATTTTCCCGAAATGCGAAAAATCGAACCTCAGCCTGCGGTCATCGACCAGCGAACCCTTTTGCTGAACGTGGCTCCCCAGCGTTTTTTTCAGTGCCGAATGCAGCAGGTGGGTGGCGGTGTGGTTGTTGGCGATAAGCCGTCTTTTTACCGCATCGACCCTGGCGCATACCTTTTCGGGCCATTGGTCCGGGATGCCGGGCATCAGGTGGAGCACCATGTTGTTTTCAAACAGGGTATCCACTACGGGATATGCCCTGCCGTTCACCAGAAATTGCCCCCGGTCGCCCACCTGTCCGCCGGCCTCGGCATAAAAGGGTGTCTGATCGAGTACTACCTGGTACATGGTCTTTCCTTTTTGAACCAGGCTGCGGTATCGGACCACGCTGGCCTCTGCCTCCAGGCGGTCGTATCCCAGAAAGCGGGTTTCCTCTCGCCAGGGGCGCAACTCCACCCAGTCGGCCGGTTCGGTAACGGCTGCGGCCCGGCTGCGGGATCTCTGGGCTTCCATCCCCTGCCTGAAGCCCTCCATGTCTACCGTGCGCCCGATCTCCCTGGCCATCAGGGTGGTCAGGTCGATGGGAAATCCATAGGTGTCAAACAGCTCAAAGGCGAATTTGCCATCAATCTGGTGGCCGCCGGGATGTTCGCTGATGTATTGTTCAAATTTCTGTATCCCCAGCGACAGGGTACGCAGAAACGTCATTTCCTCCTCGGCGATGACCTTTTCGATCAACGCCTGCTGTGCCCTGAGCTCGGGGAAGGCATCCCCCATGTTTTCGACCAGCACGGGCAAGAGCCGGTGAACAAAGGGCTCGTGGAAGTGAAGGAAGGTGTAGCCGTAGCGAACGGCGCGCCGGAGTATGCGCCGGATCACATAACCGGCTTTGTTGTTTGAAGGCAGTTCGCCATCTGCTATGGAAAACGACACCGCCCTGAGGTGGTCGGCCACCACCCTCATGGCCACGTCGGCTTCTCTCGACTGCCCGTAGGTCAGGCCGGAGAGCTCTTCCAGTTTGCCGATAAGGGGCCGGAACACGTCGGTGTCGTAGTTCGAGGTTTTTTTCTGCAGGGCCATGCACAGTCGCTCAAAACCCATGCCCGTATCCACGTGCTTTGCGGGGAGGCTTTTCAGTGACCCTTCGCTCAGCCTGTTGAACTCGATAAACACCAGGTTCCATATCTCGATCACCAGGGGGTGTTCTTTGTTCACCAGTCCGGCCCCGGCAGTCTTGCTTCTCTCCCTGTTGTCGCGCAGGTCGATATGTATTTCGGAACATGGGCCGCAGGGTCCGGTATCGCCCATCTCCCAGAAGTTGTCTTTTTTCGAACCAAAGAGGACGCGGTCTTCAGACAGGTATTTGTGCCAGATGTCGCGTGATTCCATATCGGCCGCCAGCCCGTCTTCGGCCGATCCTTCGAAGACGGTGGCATACAGCCGGTCTTTGTCCAGCCGGAAGACCCCGGTGAGCAACTCCCAGGCCCAGGCAATGGCCTCCTCTTTGAAATAGTCGCCGAAACTCCAGTTGCCCAGCATCTCGAACATGGTGTGGTGGTAAGTGTCGTGCCCCACCTCCTCCAGGTCGTTGTGTTTTCCAGAGACCCTCAGGCATTTCTGCGAATTGGCCACCCGGGGATGCAGGGCGGGGTAATTGCCCAAAAACACATCCTTGAACTGATTCATGCCCGCATTGACAAACATCAGGGTGGGATCGTTCTTTACCACCATGGGGGCCGAAGGGACCACCCTGTGTCCACGGTCTTCGAAAAATTTAAGAAATGCGGTGCGAATATCGTTAGCGTTCATTTAAATGGTCTGATTGGGTAACTTTTTTTTCACGAACCACAAAATTACGTGTTTTTTTTATAGTTTTGTTTTTTGAACCCATTCGAGCCGCCAGAACCGGCGGCGGCATCCAAAAAAACAATATGGGCAGGGTTAAATACCGATTTAACACCAAGTCGCTGGCAGTTGAGCAGGTCAGGGAAACCCTGTGGGACAAGGCCAAAACCCTGCTTCAGTACGTGCTGGCGGGCATGGTGTTCTCGGTGGTGGTCCTGGTTATCGGATTCACCTTTTTCGACTCGCCCAAAGAGCGGATGCTGAGGCGGGAGATCGAGCAATTCAGGCTGCAGTACGAGATCATCAACGACCGCCTGAATGTGCTATCGACCGTACTCGAAGACATCGAAGACCGCGACGACCATATTTACCGGGTCATCTTCGAGGCCGATCCGATACCCCGCAGTATACGCGATGCGGCCTTCGGAGGCACCGACCGCTACGCCCATTTGTCGGGTTTCCAGAACAGCGAACTGATTTCCACTACCCTGCGGCGCATCGACCAGCTTGCCCGGCAGCTCTACATCCAATCCACTTCCTACGACGAGGTGTTTGAAATGGCCCTCAACAAGGCCGATATGCTGGCTTCCATCCCGGCCATCGTACCACTGGCCAAAGGTTCGGAAAGGCTGATGTCGGGCTACGGAATGCGAATCCACCCCATCTACAAGACCCTGAGGATGCATACCGGGGTCGATTTCACTGCCCCTACAGGCACCCCCATTTATTCCACCGGCAACGGCATGGTGGTCAGGGCCGAAAGGAACAACCATGGCTACGGCCTCATGGTGGTGATCGATCACGGCTACGGGTACCAGACCCTCTATGCCCACATGAATGAGATCAGTGTGCGGCCCGGGCAGGAAGTCCAAAGGGGAGAGGTGATCGGTAAGGTGGGCAACACGGGTACTTCCACTGCCCCCCATCTGCATTACGAAGTGACGCGCAACGGCAGGAATGTGAACCCTGTGCATTATTTTTACAGCGACCTGACGCCTGAAGAATTCGAGATCATTGTTGAGAGGGCATCCCGTGTCAACCAGTCGCTGTCCTGACCCACCGCATATTCCTTATCTTTTCCGGGATGGCCTGAGTTCTCTGCAAACATTCGCCGGCATGGTTTTTTTTCCGGGCGACCCGGTATTCCCGGTCACGAATCTCGGGATTTTCTTATTTTTACCAGTCAAAAAAAGCAAATGGACAATAAGCTCCCGGTTTCCGGCAAGATCTATTACTCTATCGGTGAGGTAGCGGAGATGTTCGGGGTGAATGCTTCCCTGATCAGGTTCTGGGAAAAGGAATTCGACATCATCCGCCCGCATAGGAACAAGAAGGGGAACCGGATGTTCACCCAAAAAGATGTCGACAACTTCCACCTGATCTACCACCTGATCAAAGAAAGGGGCTTTACCCTGAAAGGGGCCAGAGAAAAGCTCAGACAAAATCCGGGCGACCTCCAAAAAGACCTGGAGATCATTAAGACCCTCAATAAACTCCGCGACTTTTTGCTAGGGGTCAAATCCTCACTCTGACCCACTGCCCAACCAACCCCCATATCTAAAACGACAACAATGGTAGCAAAAATCAAGAAGAAACTCCATGAGTCCAAAACAGCCCGCTGGGGTGTGCTGGTGATCGCTAGCTTTGCCATGGCCACCAATTATTATTTTTACGATGCCCTGGCTCCCCTGGCTGACCTGATCCGGATGAACCTGGGTTTCTCCACCACCGAATACGGCTTCTTTATATCGGCCTATTCCATCCCCAACGTATTTCTTGCCATGGCCGTTCTGGGGGGTATCATTCTCGACCGCATCGGGATACGGATCACCGGCTTCTCCTTTATCTTCCTCATGGCCCTGGGAGGCAGCATCACGGCATACGGCGCCTCGGAGAGCTTCCTCAGCGGGGGTTTCGGCTACAGCTTCATGGACTCTTTTCTTACCTCCTATTCCCCTGCCCTGAAAATGATGTCGCTGGGGTTCTTCGTTTTCGGCCTTGGGGCTGAAACCAGCATCGTAGTGCTGTCGAAGGTGATCGTCAAATGGTTCAAAGGCAAGGAACTTGCCCTGGCACTGGGGCTCAACCTGGCCATCGGCCGCCTGGGCGCAGCCCTGGCCTTTACCCTTTCGCCCCGGCTGATCTACCCCGAATGGACCACCGCCATCTGGTTTGGGGTATTGCTGTTGTGGCTGGGGCTGCTGGCCTTTATGATCTATATGATCTTCGACATCAGGCTCGACCGCCAGGCCGACATCGACATCAAAGACCCGGAAGACGAATTCCGGTGGAAAGATTTGAAAGACCTGGTTACCAACCGCTCGGTGATCTACATCACCTTGTTGTGCGTCACCTTCTATTCGGCGGTTTTCCCTTTTCTGAAGTTTGCCCCCGATCTGCTGATGAATAAGTTCTCGATGCCCAGGGCCCTTGCCGGCGACGTGACTTCCTACCTGATGTACGGGACCATACTGCTGACACCACTGTTTGGCTGGGTGGCTGACAACAAGGGGAAAAGCGCCACCCTGATGTATCTGGGCTCGGCCCTGCTGATCATTGCCCACCTGATGTTTGCCAAAACCTATATCGAACCCAGGGTACCCATTGTGCTGCTGGGCATTGCCTTTTCCCTGGTCCCGGCCGCCATGTGGCCGGCCGTGACCCGGATCGTCAGGCAGAGCAAACTGGGGACTGCCTACGGCTTTATGTTCTCGGTACAGAACATCGGCCTGTGGATCTTTCCCATCCTCATCGGTTATGTGGTCGATTCATCGAACCCGTTTTACCGCACCGAAATACTTCCCGCCCAATATGAGGAGATACAGCAAGAGAACATGAGCTATAGCGGAACCTATATCGACAGGCACCGCGAACCCAATGCCGGCATGACCATCCACCTGAACGCCTCGGTGTTTGAAGACAGCATCAGCGGCAATGTCGTTTGGCGGGAGGTACACATGGTCACCACCGGCCCCGAAGGGGAGTTCAGCATCACCCTGGGGCAGGGGGATGTGATCTCCAGGGTGGATTTCGGAAAATTGTCTCCCGGGCCTGACTACGAGGCAGAGATTACCATCAGCCGCAGGCAGGTGGAAACCACCATTTTCAGGGGGGAATTTGAAGCCGACCGCGAACAGTTATTCACCTCCGGGGTTGATCGCCGCCACGAAGCCTTTTTCGGACAGACCCTCAGGGGACGTATCAGCCTGTTCGACCGGGACACCCAGGAGCTGGTATGGGAAGAGAGGATCCGCTTTTACCTGTCGGACCAGGGAGTATTCGAGATCACCATGGGGCTGGGGCGCCTGGCCTGGGCCGACCCCCGTTATTTCGGGCTGCACGAGGCAAGGCATGCCGCAGAGATCATCAAGCCGCTCGATTACACCAATGCCATGCTGGTGTTCTCTTTGCTGGGCTTTGCCGGATTGGTGTTCGCCTTCCTGCTCAAGCGCGAAGACAAAACCTCGGGTTACGGACTGGAGTTGCCCAACAAGGAAATGCCTTAGGGGCACGGACTGAAAACGGAACCCAACCAAAAGAATTCCAGATCATGATCGTGGTAACGGGCGCAGCAGGATTTATCGGCAGTTGCCTGGCAGGGGCCCTGAACAGGCTGGGGCACAAAGACCTGGTGCTGGTCGATGACTTCTCTTCCCGGCAAAAGCAAATGAACCTGGCCGGGAAGGTTTTCAGGCAGAAGGTGCACAGGGAGGCTTTTTTCGGGTGGCTGGGCCAGCACCACGCAGAAGTAAGCTTTGTGTTCCACCTGGGTGCCCGCACCAATACCGCCGAACGCAGCAAGGCCGTTTTCGACCACCTCAACCTNAATTATTCCATGGAACTGTGGAAGGCGTGCACCGCCTACAGCCTGCCCCTGGTGTATGCTTCCTCGGCAGCGACCTATGGAGAAGGAGAGCATGGCTACAACGACAATCACGACCACCTCCCCAGGCTCAGACCACTGAACCCTTATGGCCACAGCAAGCATTCGTTCGATTTGCGGGCGCTCTCATCCCAGGACTCCCCGCCTTTTTGGGCCGGCCTGAAGTTCTTTAACGTTTACGGGCCCAACGAATACCACAAGGGGAACATGGCCTCGGCCGTATTCCATGCCTGGAAGCAGATTCGGGAGAAGGGCAGGGTCAGGCTGTTCCGCTCTCACCGGCCAGGCATCGGCCACGGTGAGCAGCAAAGGGATTTTGTGTATGTAAAGGATGTGGTGGATGTGTGCACCTTTTTGATGCAGCGGCAGAACCCGCCCGCCATTTACAACCTGGGCACGGGCCGGGCACGGAGTTTTCTCGAACTGGCCGGATCCACCTTTGCTGCCCTGGGAATCCCCCCACAGATCAGCTTTGTGGACACCCCCCTGCCCATCCGCGGCAACTATCAGTACTTTACCTGCGCCGACACCGCCAAACTGCGCCGGGCCGGGTACAACAGGGAGTTCTGGACCCTGGAGGAAGGAGTTGCCGATTATGTGCAACATTACCTGAGGGGCACCAATTATTACTGAGCCCACCCATTGTTGTCCGAAAGCCCTCGGTGGTGGTCGAGAGACACCCCCTGTTCTTCGACAAATTCCATGAGTTCAGGGAAAAAACTCCCGAACTCTTCCGCGAACAGCCGGTAGTGGGTCTTCAGATCCACTACCGCCCCCTCCATGCCCGATTCGTAGGGGGTGCGTCTGGCCATCCCCCCAAAGTTGAGCGACAGCCGGTCCAGGTCGGCATAATTCACCAGCCAGTTGTTCTCCACCATTCGGGGCAGCACGTACCTGGCACGTTCCGGCAGCATATCGAGGTGCTGCTGCAACAAACCGTATGCCCATTCCACATAGCTTTCGAGCGAATGACAGGAGTAGTGGTCCCAGTTCAAGGCAAGGAAATGATCGTAATACATATCGGTGACCACCCCCGCATAATGACGGCAGGTAGCGCGCAAACGCCCCTTGCTCCGGTTCACCACCGGGTGGGAGTCGGTAAAGCGGTCTATCTGGCGGTGCAGGCGGATCCCCCCGGCAACGGAAGCGGGATAACCGTTGATCTGCCGGCCCTTGACCATGTCGGCAATGAAATTGCCGATGATCAGCCCGGGCTGGTTGCCCGAAAGGTATAAATGGGCCAGGAAATTCATAAATGGGTAACGGCCCGGGGGGGTGGTTTGTTTTTTGAGCAGATATTTTCCTACCCATGAGCTAATTTTTTTAGTTTTGTGGCATTGGAAACCAAGAGCCAAATAAAAAAATAAAATCGTATGCAAAAATTATTACTTCTGGGCGATGAAGCCATTGCCCAGGCAGGCATAGATGCAGGGATGTCGGGTGTTTTTTCCTACCCCGGCACCCCCTCCACCGAAATTACAGAATACGTAAGGGCTTCGTCCGAGGCCAGGGAGAAAGGCGTGGTGGCCTCCTGGTGTGCCAACGAGAAAACGGCTGCCGAAACCGCCCTGGGCATGTCTTACGCAGGCAAACGCAGCATGACCTGTATGAAGCATGTTGGGCTGAATGTGGCCGCTGACGTGTTTTTGAATGCATCCATCACGGGTGCCAACGGCGGACTGATCTTCGTGGTGGCCGATGACCCGTCCATGCATTCGTCGCAGAACGAACAGGATTCGAGGGTATACGGAGATTTTGCCATGATCCCCGTCCTGGAGCCCTCCAACCAGCAGGAGGCCTACGACATGGTCTACCTGGGCTTCGAACTTTCGGAGAAATACGGCGTGCCGGTGATGCTGCGAATCACCACCCGGCTGGCCCATTCCAGATCGGGGGTGGCAAGGAAGGAAGCCCGTACCCAAAACCGCTTCAGGTTTCCGGAAAATGCCAGGCAGTTCATCCTGCTGCCGGCCATTGCCCGCAAACAGTATGCGCAGTTGCTGGACAAACAGCCCGCTTTTGTGCAGGAGTCGGAGAATTCGGCCTACAATACTTACATGCCGGGGCAGGACCACAGCCTGGGCATTGTGGCCTGCGGACTGGCCTTCAATTACCTCATGGAAAATTATCCCGGCAGGAAGCCTCCCCATCCGGTGGTCAGGGTTTGCCAGTACCCCCTTCCCCACAGGCAACTCCGGCGGCTCTATGACGAATGCGACCGCATCCTGGTAATCGAAGAGGGTTATCCGGTGGTCGAACAGATGCTGAAAGGCTTTCTGAACACCGGCAAGCCGATCAGCGGCCGGCTC
>SL_3KL_010_SEDDRAFT_10006291_pt1 | contig 10626 bp, 7 predicted proteins | sample SodLakKL_010_SED_2_FD_10381 | JGI IMG/M metagenome (IMG submission 10381)
GTCGATCCGATTGGCCTGTTGCCGCATCCGGTCTCAATGGTTTCGATCTGGCCGTTGGCGGCACGGAGGGCCAGGGTGGCATCGTTGCCGGGTTCCGTCACCCGCTGAAGGCCGTGAGCGCACGGATACCACCCGCTGCGAAAGGTGTGAGAAGCGTGAAGGTTTAATGGTGGCACCAGGCGTCTTTTCCTTTCAGCCTTCTCCCAGCCGTCAGGTGGCGAGCGGTCTTGCCCGGGGCCGGGTTCGAGGTGATGGACGCCGGCACAGCCTGTCCGTACTTCACGCGTCCCCCAAGTCCAATTGAACCGCAATACCCATCCATGTGTACGGCGACACACGATGGCACCCGAACGCCACCAGATCTGCAGGGCCAATGTTGCGAGATCCGGATAGACCCAGAAAATTCAGTTCTTCCCTCTGTGTTCTCTGTGTCTCTGTGGTGAACGCTTCCGCCGGGACGGGTCCCACGGGCGCACAACGCCTTCCTGGGCGGTCGAGGCCACCAGCTCGCCTGACTGATTGAAAATACGGCCGCGGGCAAAACCACGTCCGCCGAAGTTGGACGGCGTATCGCAAGCATACAGCAGCCAGTCATCGACCCGGAACGGCCGATGGAACCACAGCGCGTGGTCGATGCTGGCCATCTGCACCACGCGGGTGGTGAAGTTGAGCTCGTGCGGCAGGGTGGCGGTGCCCAGCAACTCGTAGTCCGAAACATAGGTCAGCAGATTACGATGCAACTCGGGATCGTCCGGCAGCCGGTCCCAGGCCCGCATCCAGACATGCTTCTGCGGCGGCCGAACGCCGGGCTCGATGAACTTCGGCGACTCGACCGGCCTGAATTCGAATGGCGGCTTGTGCGACAGCAGGCGCCGCATTTTTTCCGGCACCTGGTCGATGATGCTGGCATGGATGTCGATCGAACGAGTCAGGCCTTCAGGCCCGTCGACTTCGGGCATGTCATCCTGGTGATCGAACCCTTGCTCATCGACATGGAAACTGGCCGCCAGGTTGAGGATCGGCCGACCGTGTTGAATGGCCACCACGCGCCGGTTGGAGTAGCTATTGCCATCACGCGAGCATTCGACCTGGTAGACCACCGGGCAGTTGAAATCGCCTGGTCGCAGGAAGTAGGCATGCAACGAATGCGGCGCCCTGCCCTCGACTGTGCGATGCGCCGCCGACAGGGCCTGGCCGAGAATCTGCCCGCCGAATACCTGCGGCGCGCCAATGTCGCGGCTTTCACCCCGAAACAGGTTGTCCTCGAGCTGCTCGAGGTCGAGCAGCCCGATGACTTCTGCCAGGTAGGGATTCACGAAAGAATCAGTCTTCCCAGCCCCACGGTGCCGGCGGCGGCTCGACCGTTTCGCTCAGGTCGAAATCGACCTGAAAGACACGCGGCGTGCCCAGACGCCACAGACCGTAGGTGAACTTCTCGTCCGGGTAGACACGCATCACCCAGACATTGGAAAACGCCGCCTCGATGACCTGACGGGTTTCCTCATCGGCCGGGAAGTACTGTTCGTTGGCGCGACCCTCGTTGGTCGAGGTGCCACCGTACATGGTGGTCTCTTCCGGCGTGCCGTCATCGTGACGGTGGTCGTGCTTGAGCTCGATGCGATCATCGCTACGCGTCAGCACCCAGGTACGCGACAGGTCGTCGCCGACCACGAAGGGAATGCGGATGCGGTCCTCGCTGCAGTCGCGCACATGCATCACCAGTCGATGACCCACGAAATCGGTTTCGCCTTCCGGGTGCTGGATCAGCTCACCCTCGTAGGCATTGCCGCAAAGGCTTTCCAGGTTGGACCAGTACTCTCGTCGAGCGGACTCGCCCAGGCCAGGGTGACGGGAGCGCACAGCAGTGAAGTCAACAACAGCTTTTTCATTTTCTTCTCCTTGATGGATTATCGATTGAATACCAAGCATTCCGGAAGCCGGGAAACGGCAAGGCAAGCCTGGTCAGTAACCAGCCGCCTGACCATCCTTTCTCGACTCCGAGGCACCGCGGTAGGTGCCGTGTTCGTGGTCCAGCATGATCGCCTGGTAGCCACCATAGGGACCGCGCGACCACACGACCTTGTGCCCCTTGCCCATCAGGGCACGCACGGTTTCGTAGGAAAAGCCGGATTCCAGATTGAGTTCGCCACCGTCGGTCATCTGGATGGCCTGCCCCGTCGGCTCGGTCGAGCCGCGGTGGTGGATGCGCGGAGCATCCCCGGCCTCTTGCAACCCCATGCCGAAATCGACCATGTTGATCACGATCTGCGCATGGCCCTGCGGCTGCATGCCACCCCCCATCAGGCCAAAGCTGATCCAGGGCTTGCCGTCTTTCGTCACGAAGGCCGGGATAATGGTGTGAAACGGTCGCTTGCCGGGCTCGAAGGTATTCGGATGACCTTCCTCGAGCACGAACATTTCGCCCCGGTTCTGCAGGATGAACCCAGTCCCCGGCGGCGCCATGCCCGAGCCCATACCTCGGTAGTTGGACTGGATCAGCGAGACCATGTTGCCGTGCCGGTCGGCGACCGCCAGGTTGATCGTATCGCCTTCATTGAGCGGTGGATGGCCGGCTTCAACAGTTTGGGCCGCTGAATCCAGGTCGATCAACTCGCGCCGCTCGGCTGCGTACTCCTTGCTGATCAACCAATCGACATCCACTTCCATGTAGTCAGGATCGGCGTAGTGGCGGGCCCGATCCTCGAAAGCCAGCTTCTTCGCCTCGGTAAACAAATGCACATGCTCCGGCGAGCCGAAGCCGTAAGAGGCCAGGTCAAATCCCTCGAGAATGTTGAGAATCTGCAACCCGGCAATGCCCTGCCCGTTCGGGGGCAGCTGCCATACGTCCACGCCGCGGTAGTTGGTCGAGACCGGCTCGATCCATTCACCTTCGTGCGCAGCCATGTCCTCGTAGCTCAGGAATCCGCCGTGTTCCGCCATGAATTCGCCGATACGCTCGGCCAGCTCCCCCTTGTAAAAGCCGTCACGCCCCTCGTCGATCAGGATCTGCAGCGTGTCGGCAAAGTTGGGGTTTCTCCAGATCTCGCCGGCGCGCGGAGCACGTCCGTTGATGGTGAACTGTTCGACAAACCCCGGGTACTCTTCCAGCACCGGCACCGAGCGCTCCCAGTACCAGGCGATCAATTCCGGAACCGGATGGCCGTTGCGGGCATAAGCGATGCTGGGCTGCAGGATGGACCCCATGCCCACCGATCCAAAACGCTCGTGCAGCGCGAACCAGCCGTCAACCACACCCGGCACCGACACCGGCAGCGGACCGCGCTGGGGAATGTCTTCATGGCCGTTGTCGATGAACCACTCCAGACTCAGGCTTTTCGGGGATCGGCCGGATCCGTTGTAGCCATGTAGCTGCTCACTTTCGGCATCCCAGACGATGGCAAAAAAATCACCCCCCAGACCATTGCCGGTCGGCTCCATCAGTGTCAGCGCGGCATTGGCGGCAATGGCCGCGTCAACCGCGTTGCCCCCACCCTTGAGAATATCCAGTGCGATCTGCGTGGCCAGCGGATGCGAGGTCGCGGCCATGCCGTGCTCGGCGATGACCTCGGATCGACTCTGGTTCGGTTCGCCAGTGATTCGATCAAATGCGGCGGCTGGCATGGCCGTTACAAGCAAGGCGGAAAGAATGTACTGACGCATCGTGCAGGGCCCTAAAGTGAATTCGATCTGGACAAGCCTAACCCAAAAAGCCCTGCTCGCGCGGTGAAATGGTTTCATCTGAACAAGTCGTCCCCTGGCAAGAGAGGTCCTTGCAAGGGCACCTGGGAAGTTGCCCAAAATCTCGCACTCGGCTATAAGTGAGGTTAAATGAAATACCGGTTTGGCGATTTTATCCTTGATACGCGAACCGGCTCAGTAACCGGGCCGGCCGGCATCATTGCGCTCCGGCGGCAGACTTATCGACTGCTCGAAGTGCTGCTTTCCCATGCGCCCGAACTGCTCGACCGCGACACGCTGCTTGATGAGGCCTGGGGCCGGACTCACCTGTCAGCCAATGTCCTGCCACAGGCCATCAGCGAACTGCGCCATGCCCTTGGCGACAGTCCACAAACTCCGCGCTACATCGAAACCCTGCATCGGCGCGGCTATCGCATCATCTGTCCGGTCAGCACCGTCGCCGAACAAGGGCGCGATGGCGAAGACGCCGGATCGACGGCTGTTGCAGGCACTGCAGTCACACCGAATAGTCGCAGTGCCTCCACGCCAGCACTCTGGCTGGGGCTGGCGACGTCTCTGTTGGTCCTTTTGACCATATCGCTGTTGTGGTGGAAGGAAGCTGCGAACCGAAACTGGCTGCATGGCGAGGCTGTACCGGAAATTCGCGAATTAATGGAGTCCGACCTGACCACGGCCTGGCGTCGCGCTCGCGAAATTCGACAGGATGTCAGACCTGATCCGGTATTCGAGCAACTATGGCTGGACTTGACACTGCCGATGGACCTGACCAGTGAACCCGAGGGCGCACTGGTCGAGGTCAGGGGCTATCGCGAGCTGGACCAGCAGTGGATTGAACTGGGACGAACCCCGATCAGCGAGGCACGCCTACCCATTGCCATGCTGCGCTTTCGCGTGTCACTGGAAGGTTACCGGACCATCGAATCCGCACCGGGGATACTCCCGAATGCACAACCATTCATCCTGCATCCGGTCGACTCTGCACCCGAGGATATGGTCTACGTCGAGGCCGGCCCGGTCACCTACATCGACCAGACCCGGGATGTGCCGGGTTTCTGGATCGACCGTCTGGAGGTCACCAATGCCCAGTTCCGGCATTTCATCGATGAAGGCGGATACCGGCGCCCCGAACTCTGGCGCCATGCCGCGCATGAAAACGCACAGGAATTGACGCACGAACAACTCATGGCGCGGCTGGTTGACACCACGGGAATGCCGGGGCCCGCCACCTGGGCGATGGGCACCTATCCCGAAGGGCATGACGAGCACCCGGTGGAAGGCTTGAGCTGGTATGAAGCGGCCGCCTATGCGGAGTTCGTCGGCAAGCAACTGCCCACCGTCTTTCACTGGTATCGCGCAGCCGGGCTGGGAACACCGCAGTTGCAGCAGTTCTCCGATATCCTGGCCCACAGCAATTTCAACAGCCGCAGCACGGTGCCGGTCGGTTCGCTGGCCGGCCTCGGTCACAACGGCACGCTTGACATGGCCGGCAACGTGGCCGAGTGGTGTCACAATGCCGACGGCGAACTTCGTCACATCCTCGGCGGCTCCTGGATGGATACCGAGTATCGCTTCCGGGATCCCGATGCACACAATCCCCTGGAGCGACGACCAGGCTATGGCCTGCGACTGGTAGTACAGGACACGCCCAGTGGCCAGGATCTGCTTACCGACGTGCGGTTCCCCGAACGCGATCTGGCCGATCCGGTCGATGATTCCACCTTTGCCATTCTCGCCCGCCGGTTCGACTATGACGCCGAACCACTGGACGCACGCATCGATGAAATCGATCAAAGCCACCGTGACTGGCGGCGGGAATGGGTCAGCTTCTCGGCAGGCTATCCGGACGAGCGTGTCATTGCCCAGGTTTTCCTGCCGCGGCACGTGGAGCCGCCCTATCAGACCGTCGTCTACTATCCGGCCGGGGATGCGCTCCTGCTCGATTCCAGCCGCGATGCCGGCCTGCACCACGTCGAATTCTTTATCCGCAGTGGCAGAGCGGTGGTGTACCCGGTTCTGATCGGTACCCTGGAACGAAAGCGCAACAACACAGGCGGCCCCATCACTGCAAGCACCCTGCTCGCACACCAGGTCAAGGACCTGCGCCGGACCATCGACTATCTCGAAACCCGCCCCGACATCGACAGCCAACGCCTGCTGCTATACGGCATCAGTTACGGCGGCATTCGCGCGCCATATGTCCTTGCCGTGGAACCCCGCTTCAGGGCCGCCATCGTCGTTTCAGCCGGACTGACTGTCGCCGGGCGGATTTCCGATGACATGCGCCTGCCCAACTATCTCGCTCGCGTCCATCAGCCGTTCTTGTTGATCAATGGCCGCCACGACTTCAACTTCCCGCCGGAAAGCTCGCAGATGCCTTATTTCGACCTGCTCGCTACACCGCCGGCCAACAAGCATCACCTGATGCTTGACTGGGGTCACATTCCACCCCATTTCACCGACGTCATCCGGGCTTGCCTGGATTGGGCCGATCGCTGGCTCGGACCGGTCGAGTCGCCCTGAAAACCGACATGGGAAAGCGGCGCACCGCTCCCGTTGCGTTACAATGCACGGCTGTTCGAATTGTTCCCACTTCCAGGAGTGATCCATGAAAGACCCCGTGCGCATCGCCATCACCGGCGCAGCCGGCCAGATCGGCTACCAGCTTTGTTTCCGCATCGCCTCCGGTGGCATGTTCGGCCCCAACCAGCCGGTCATCCTGCAGCTGCTGGAGATCCCGCCGGCCATCGATGCGCTCAAGGGCGTGGTGATGGAGCTGGAGGACGCCGCCTTTCCGCTGCTGCACGGCATCGTTGCCACCACCGACCTGGATGAAGGCTTCAAGGACACCGACTTCGCCATCCTCGTCGGTGCCAAGCCGCGCGGGCCCGGCATGGAACGTGCGGATCTGCTGGCCGAGAACGGCAAGATCTTCGGCCCGCAGGGCAAGAGCCTCAACGCCGTGGCCAGCCGCGACGTCAAGGTACTGGTGGTCGGCAACCCGGCCAACACCAATGCCCTGATCGCGCAGGCCAATGCTCCGGATCTGCCGCCGGAGAACTTCACCGCCATGACGCGCCTGGACCACAACCGCGCCCTGGCGCAACTGGCCGAGAAGACCGACCAGCACCACACGCTGATCAAACAGATGATCATCTGGGGCAATCACTCCTCGACCCAGTATCCAGATCTTCACCACACCCTGGTGGCTGGCAAGCCGGCACTTGAGCAAGTCGATCAGAAGTGGTACGAGAGCGTGTTCATCCCCACGGTGCAGCAGCGCGGCGCGGCCATTATCAAGGCCCGCGGTGCCTCCAGTGCAGCCAGTGCGGCCAGTGCCGCCATCGACCATATTCGTGACTGGGCGCTGGGCACCGGCGAGGACTGGGTGTCCATGGCCGTGCCGTCGGATGGCAGCTACGGCATCGAACCCGGGGTGATCTACTCGTTCCCCTGCACCTGCGAGAATGGACAGTGGAAGATCGTCCAGGGACTGGAAATCAACGATTTCTCGCGCGAACGCATGGAAGCCACCGACAAGGAACTGCGCGAAGAGCGCGAAGCGGTGAAGGAGCTGCTGTGAGGAACTGCTCTGACGAGCAGCTCTGGGAAGAGGGGTAGAAGGATAGAGGGGAAGAAGGGAAGGCGGGAGACGGGAGACCGGACAGCAGCCCATTGAATCTCGTCCCTCTCCCCCTCTTCTCCTCTACCCTTCTCCCCTGCCTGAACGCCGAACAGGCGTTCAGGCAAGACTTCGATGCTTCTGCACCACCCGCATCGACAGCTCCAGCGCCTGCTCGTAGTTCAGGCGCGGATCGACCGTGGTCTTGTAGGCGCGCTTGAGATCATCCTCTTCAAGCGCCCTGGCGCCGCCGATGCATTCGGTGACGTTCTCGCCGGTCAGTTCCAGGTGCACCCCGCCCAGACGCGAACCGCAGGCGGCGTGAATGTCGAAGGACTGCTCGACTTCCGAAACAATATTGGCAAAACGCCGCGTCTTGACCCCGTCGGAGGTGGACTCGGTATTGCCGTGCATCGGATCGCAGATCCACAACACCGGCGAACCGGTCTCGCGCACCGCCTCGATCAGCGGCGGCAGCTTGTCGGCCACCTTGCCTGCACCCATGCGGTGAATCAGCACCAGGCGCCCGGCCTCGTTGTCGGGGTTGAGTGTGCGGATCAAACCCTTGAGCCAGGATTTGGTCATGCCCGGCCCGACCTTGATGCCGACCGGGTTACGAATCCCGCGGAACATTTCCACGTGCGCCCCCTCGAGGTCGGCCGTGCGCATGCCGATCCACGGGAAATGGGTCGACAGGTTGAACCAGCCCCACTGGCGCGGGACCTGGCGCACCATGGACTGCTCGTAACCCAGGTGCAAGGCCTCGTGCGAGGTGAAGAAATCCACCCTACGCAGGCTGCCCGGCGTCACACCGGTAATCGTCTCCATGAAGCGCACCGAGTGGCCAATGGAATCGGCAATACGGTGGAACTCGGCCGCCAGCGGCGAATGCTCGACCCAGCCCAGGTCCCAGTACTCGGGATGGTGCAGATCGGCAAACCCGCCATCGACCAGCCCGCGCACGAAGTTCATGCTCATCGCCGAGCAGGCGTGGGCCTGCAGCAGTCGCGAGGGATCGGGCCGACGGGCCCGTTCGGTGAACTCCGGCGAATTGACCAGGTCACCGCGGTAGCTTGGCAGGGTCACGCCGTCGCGGGTCTCGGTATCGCTGGAGCGCGGCTTGGCGTACTGGCCGGCGAAACGCCCGATACGCACCACTGGCATTTCCATGCCGTGGAGCAACACCAGCGACATCTGCAGCAACACTTTCAGACGGTTGGCGACGATTGACGGCTCACACTCATTGAACACCTCGGCGCAATCGCCCCCCTGCAGGACGAATCGCCTGCCAGCCTGGGCCTCGGCAATCTGCTCCTTGAGCGAGGTGATTTCCCAGGAGGTCACGAGCGGCGGCATGCTGGACAGGCGACGAAGCGCACGTTCCAGCTCGAGTTCGTCCGGATAGGTGGCCTGCTGACTCGCTGTCTTCTGCTGCCAGGAATCCGGTCTCCAGCCTTTCGCCGGTGTGATCGTCTTCAACTTTTCGCTCATGAATCTTTCGCTCATGCCGTTTTACCGTGGAAAATCAGGGCCTTCTGGCTATCATTGCCCAAAGCATGAAGGCCGTCAACAGAACATACCACACCAGCGTCCAGGCCGGCATCGACAATCCCATGAACTGCCAGTCCACCTCCGCGCATTCACCGGCACCGGTGAACGCTTCCTGAAGAATCTCCATGATCGGGTAATCGAACTCCATCATGAAATACATGCCGGGGCCACAGTCCGGCACCTGGTCGGCAGGCAGATTCTGCAGCCACACGTGCCGTGCGGCAGTCGTGATGCCCCAGCCGGCGCCGACAGCGAAGGGTACGGCATATACCCAGCGCCACCAGCCCTTCGGTCCGTGAACCGCGGCCACCAGGGCCACGCCGCCCATGATCATGAACCCGAAGCGCTGCAGGATGCACAGCGGGCAAGGCTCCAGCCCCAGCACGAACTGGGCGTAATAGGCGTAGGCAAGCAACCCGGCACAGGCCAGGAAGACGAGGAAGTAAGGGGTGCGGCCTTCGATCAATCGGTTCATGGCTTCGTATTCTAATCGACTGTGCATCCGACTCCACGGGTCCGCGTTGGTTCGGATCAGCTTCGAGCCAATGTCCAGCACGAATCCCCGAAATCATGATCTGTATCAACCCGGCCCGGCAGCACCGCGCCTAAGCTATTCTCACAATTGAGAAAAAATAATCCCCTAAATTACTACATGCGAATATCACCATTTTCTAGGGGTTTTGTGGCTTGGCGTTGCCGGCTCCATGGCGAACGGTAACGATTCGACATCTGTTCACCAGTTACTGGAGGTCCATTACATGACTCGCTTCACCTTTCCGTACCGTGGCCTGAAAATACTTTCAGGCTCGAAGATTCTCGTCGCCCTCGCACCGTGCCTGGTCGCCGGGGTCGTCATGGCCCAAGAGCCCACCCCCACGACTTACGTGGACTGGCCCGTGCCGCAACTGACGGCCTGGAATGACATCAATGCCCGCACCGTCGAAGACGACGAAATGTCATCGACCATTTTTACCCGCCATACGCAGCGCAGTGCGGAAACCTCCGGCCAGACCTGGATCTACCCCGACCAGGCCACCAGGGACGCGGATGTCGACGGCACGGGCGTGGGCAGCGTGGCTTTCATCACCTGGGCGCTGGACGACGGCAGTGGTCGTCCGCCAGGCATCCAGGCCATCACCGATGATTTCGCGTTCCCCACCCACAACTGCATCATGGCCTCCGGCGAGAGGGAATCCGACGAGTTCGAGGGAGCCATCGTACCCAAGACCTGCAGCGACGACCCCGGCAGTTCCAAGCGCTACTTCCTGGAAGTGACCGAAGCCGATGTGCCCATCGATCTGGTCTTCGATACCGGCATGCGCGATGTTCGCTACAAGGGCATCAAGGATCCCGAAGATGACGGCGGAGCCGCACTTGAGGCTTTCCGCGAGGAATTCGGCATCGGCCGCATCTACCGGGCCATCCAGAAATTCATCAATGCCACCGACGAGCGCATTGTCAGCGTCCGCATGGAACTGGGCACCGGTGTTGGAGACGAGTTCGTGCCCCTGACCTTCGAGGAGGACGGCGTGGCCTTCGAAATGCGCCCCACCGTCGACCGCGAGTTCTTCGAGGGCAGCACCGGCGCGCCCGATCGGTTGGTATGGAACGAGAACCGCTTTGCCACCTTCTCGCCCAAGCTTTTCGATGACGGGCTGCGGCCGCGTTTCGACCCCGGCTTTTTCGATGATGCTGCCGCCGGCATGTTCCCTCCACAGGACATCGAGGGCCCGGTAAAGAGTCAGCACATTGACAGC
>SL_3KL_010_SEDDRAFT_10006293_pt1 | contig 10626 bp, 10 predicted proteins | sample SodLakKL_010_SED_2_FD_10381 | JGI IMG/M metagenome (IMG submission 10381)
CACATGGCACGTTTCAAAGAGGCTGATGAGAGGCTTCTCAACAAGACAGTTTGCATGAGTTGCTCAGTGACCAACCCCGCCAAGGCAACCCGTTGCCGCAAATGTGGATACAGCAAGCTCAGGCCCAAGGCCAAGGAGAGCAGGAAGTCGTGATCCCGAAGACCGGCCATTAAGCGATGGCCGATCTCGCAAATCTTTCAATTTCCGCATTCAGGAGGGCACTATCATAAAATACGTGCATCTCCATCAAAATGCGCACTAATGGAGGCCATTGGATTATGAAGGTCCTCATAGTCGACGACAACGTCGCAATTCAGGAAATCGTCTCTGAGATATTGACGACAGAAGGTAATGTAGTAGAGGCAGTTGGGAACGGAAAGGAAGCTTTCAACAGAATCCGACAGTTCCGACCTGAATTGGTGCTTCTGGACATCAATCTTCCTGACATGGACGGCTGGACCATCCTCCGTAAGATGAAGGAGGATGGACTTACCCAAGGTNTGAAGGTCCTCATGTTCACTGCTGATACCGATATCGGCAGCGAGATCTTCGGACTCCAGGATGTCGTTGACGGCTACATACGCAAACCCTTCAAGGGCAATGAGCTNATNGAGAGGATCAAGAGCATATCCACCGATGAACAAACTACCGATCCCAAGGGCAAATCCAAATTCAAATCCCTGTTCGGAAAGAAGGAAGAGAAATCATCCAATCCTGTGTACCGTAAACTCAATCTCAAGTCAGGCAAGGCCTACATCGTGATGGAGAAGAAACCGCAGAGGGTGTATGAGGGTTTCGTGGTCGAGGTCAACGAAGGCAAATCGGGCATGGTGGTAACCAGTGAGCACCCCAAATCCATCCGCGAGAAATGGGATCTGGAGAAGACCCCCATCATATGGTTGACATCGCGTGCCGGTAAGGCATACATAGACCCTTCCAAACTGGGGAGTATAACATCCTACATCTCACAGTTCATTGAGAACAGCAAGAACAGCCTGATACTGATCGACGGGCTTGAGGCTCTGACACTCAACAACGAGTTCAACCAGGTCCTGAAGATGATCAATCAGATCGACGATCTCCTGGTGGACAACAACGCCACGCTTCTGATATCGTTGAACTCCCAGGTTCTCGATCAGAAGGACCTAGCGCTGCTGCAACGTAACAAGGAGATCCTGGACTTCATGTCCGACTAGGCCCACGGAGTTGCCGCATATGAAAATCGATAGGGTTTGGGCAAGGGAGGTTTTGGACTCCCGAGGTAACCCCACCGTCGAGGCCGAGGTCTGGACGAACGGGGTGTGTGTGACCGCTATAGCTCCATCAGGTGCTTCGACGGGGACCTTTGAGGCCGTCGAGCTACGCGATGGAGGCTCCCGGTATGGGGGCAAAGGCGTTCTGCAGGCGGTTGAGAACGTACGTAAGTCGATTGCTCCGGCATTGGTCGGGATGGACTGCAGCGATCAGCGTGCTGTGGATTCGGTCCTGGTAGAAACGGATGGGACCCCCAACAAATCCAACATCGGAGGAAACGCCATAACTGCAGTCTCCATGGCCGTCGCCAAGGCGGGTTCTATGGCCTCAGGCAGGGAGGTCTATGAGCACATCGGTGATGACAACGTCACGCTGCCTGTGCCCATGTTCAACATCATAAACGGAGGCAAACACGCCGGAGGGGAACTGCGCATACAGGAGTTCATGGTGATACCCACCGGAGCCCCCTCATTCGCTGAAGGCCTCCGAATGGCGGCTGAGATATACGCCTCGCTGAGAACTCTTCTTAAGAACCGCTACGGGGTAGCTTCCGTCAACATCGGTGACGAGGGTGGCTTCGCACCCGCCCTGGACAACTCCTCCGAGGCGTTGTCGACGATAGTCACGGCGATAGAGGACGCCGGATACCTCCCGGGTAAGGAGGTTTTCCTGTCCTTGGACGCTGCATCCAGTGAATTCCATAAGGCCGGGGTGTACAACATCGACGGTATGGAACTCAGTTCTGGCCAGTTGGTCGACCATTACTCCCAGATGGCGGAGGATTTCCCTCTAATAAGCATAGAGGATCCTTTCGAGGAGGACGACTTCTCAGCCTTGGCGGAATTGACCAGGAAGATGGGCGACAAGATCCAGATAGTCGGCGATGATGTTTTCGTCACCAACACCGAACGCTTGTCCAAGGGGATAGAGATGGGAGCGGGTAACGCCCTGTTGCTCAAGGTCAATCAGATCGGGACGATATCGGAGGCCGAGGATGCCGCCCTCATGAGTTTCAAGAACGGTTACAACGTCGTTGTGTCCCATCGCTCCGGTGAGTCCGAGGATGTGACCATAGCCGACCTTTCCGTCGGATGGGGAGCGGGACAGATCAAGACCGGGGCACCTGCCCGCGGCGAGAGGACCGCCAAGTACAACCGGTTGCTAAGGATCGAGGAGCGCCTCGGAGAGAAGGCGGTATATCCGGGTCTGAAGGCTTTCAAGCGTTGAAGCGATGACCTCCGTGCCGATTGAAAGGAGGGGTTGATGTGCAGAGTTTGTTCGTAGCCACAGAGGAGGATATCCGCCAGGGTAGGACCATGGACGTTTATTTCCAGCGCAGCCTGGCGGTATTGAAGGCTCTGGATCTCGAGGAAATCCGTGTCAAGGCGGAGTTCAGTGCCGGTTCACTGCCATCTGATTGGCCTTGGGCGGTCATATGTGGCACAGAGGAGGTCCTCCGCCTGATGGAAGGCCTCCCAGTCGACATTTACGGCGTGCCTGAGGGTACGCTCTGGCGCCCCAGATCGTCACGCGGTCCACGCATACCTTTCCTGAACATAGAGGGATCCTACTGCGGTTTCGGTGAGATGGAGACATCGATACTGGGTATGCTATGTCATTCCAGCGGGGTGGCGACAAAGGCGGCCAGATGCAAGTTGGCTGCTGAAATGGGACACCTCATGGCTTTCGGGAACCGCCGTATGCACCCTGCTCTGGCCCCGATGCTGGACCGTTCCGCATACATCGGCGGATGTGACGGTGTGGCGTCCCCCATAGGCGCCGACCTCATAGGCGAGGAGGCCTTGGGAACCGTGCCCCATGCGCTGATATTGATGATCGGCGATGAAGTCAAAGCTTACCAGGCATTCCACGACCATTCACATTCCGCAGTTCCGAGGATAGTTCTGGTGGATACTTACTCTGATGAAAGGTTCGGAGCCTTGGAAGCATGCCGGGTCATTCCGGGGTTGGAAGGCATCAGGCTAGACACCCCGGGATCGCGCCGAGGCTCCTTCCGCGAACTGATACAGGAGGTCAGGTGGGAGATGGATATGGCAAGCCATCAGGATGTGAGTATAATCGCCACCGGCGGCCTCGACGAGGACAGCATCCGGCAGTTGTCAGGAGCGGGCGTGGACTCCTTCGGTGTCGGCACGAGTATCAGCAACGCTCCCACCGTGGACTTCTCCATGGATCTGGTGGAGAAGGAGGGCGAACCGATATCCAAGAGGGGTAAGTTCAGCGGTCGCAAGTACCCCTTCCGCTGCCCTAGATGTCTGTTGATGGACGTGTCGCTCGATAAGGATGATGAGATACGCTGTCAATGTGGCGTCGCGATGGAGATGATAGAGGTGAGGATGATGGAGAACGGAAGACGCACATCCTCGGCGGAATCCGCGCAGGAGATCAGGAACCGTGTCCTGCGACAATTGCGAATAATTCATGACATCGACAGTAATCATAAGATATGATTATATATCCGATACAAACAGCAATCCTACATTTTCGATTATCAGGCCGCAGCCGGGGTTTTCCCATCGATCCTTTTTATACTGTATGGAACTATCGAGCTACTCCGTTTCAACATCCGTATATATGGAAGTGAATGGATTTCGGTAGCTTAACGAAAGCATTAAAAGTCAAGCGTCGTTTTGCAATCATCGTCTTCGGACGAGCGCCACCGTTTGGAGGGACGGGGGCAACTGGCTTCTAGCCAGGTCGACGGGAAGGGTAGAAATTGAAGTATGATTCTTCAGCTTATGCTCTATACTTGTTGGAAAAAGATGAGAGGTATTTGAAGGATGATGGGTTCTTTGGCAGAAATGGGAGGCTACTACTCCCCTGATATCGGCAAGGTGTATTGCGAATGTGGTAGCATCGTTGACCTGGACCGTTCATTCATAAATCTCAAACGCAAATTGGGAAAGCCGATAGAATGCCCCTCCTGCCGTAACAACCGGATCTCCCAAGACATTGAAAACCTCGACCGCCATTTTATCGGCGAGGATGAGGAAGACTGATATCCCTTTAAAAATTATTAAGTTGATGACCAATCTTTAATAACATCGTTCATCAATGTAATCAAAGGTGAGAAATTGCACTTCGTTCTGGTATCTGGTCTGTTAGGAGTGGGTAAGACCACTGTGATTATGAACATGATGGAGGCCCTCTATGAGAGCAAAGGGCATCGCATAATGGTCATCGAGAATGACTTCGGTAACAAAGGCATCGATGGCGAGGTCATGAGAAAGTACGGCATGGATGTCCAGGAACTCAAAGGAGGTTGCATCTGCTGCACCCTGAAGACCGGACTGATCGATACAGTCAGAGTCGTACAGGCCAATATGGACCCCGACATCATAATCGTTGAGCCCACAGGGATAGCTGACCCTGAGATAATCATCAACGCCATGCAGGACTGCTCCGGAATAGAGATAGATAGACTCAGCACGATAATAGTGGTCGATGCGGAACGTTTCGCCAAGATCTGGAAGATGTTCGAGAGGCCTCTGCGCAACCAGTTGAAGGTTGCCGATATGGTGTTGGTCAACAAGATCGACACCGTTTCTGAGGCGGACTTGGATGATATCAAGGAACGTATCAGGGCNTTCGGTTTCGACGGCCCTGTAGAGGCTGTGCAGGCGGATCAAGGCATCAACATGGACCGATTGTTGGAGTTGTTCCCGTGACCCAAGACCAGGAATTCATACCCACCCCACTCGCGGCGGACCTCAATGGGACGTTCTCTCCCGCGCTCGTCGGCAACGAGGCCTTGCAAAGGTTCTCCGATTTCCTCAAGGCCCTCACCATAGGCGCTGTCGACGTTGGCGCATGGTCCATAGGTCACGTGAAGGCCGTGGTGGAGGCCGGTGACGGTTTCCTTTCCATGAGCAGCACGACCGAGGACGGTAAAGTCCGTACAAAGGGAGAGCTGCCGTCTGTTGATGAATGGACGATGACCGTCAATGTTATCGTCTTCGGACCTGATGCTGATAAGCTCGAGTCAATGCTGATGGACAAGGTGGATGCCGTACTTCCCGGCAGCAAGGTCAATGTGTATCACGCCGAGGGTTGTGAAGACCCCGAGTGCTTCGACCCCTTCTGCCGCCGTCCCGACCACGTCCATGAGGACGACTGCGATTGTGACAGCTGCTGAGTTCAAACGGTCTTCTTGACCGTCTTCACCTTCTTGGTCGAGGGTTTGGCCTTCTTAGCGGTGGATGTACTGGCCTTCTTAGCGGTGGATGTACTGGCCTTCTTAGCCGCCTTCTTAGGTCTCGTAGGGCAATCAGGGTTGATGCACTGTTGTCTCTCTCCGAGGCCGATGATAGGGGAGTTACACTCGCCACACTGCTCGTTCAAAATATCGATCCTACCTCGTAAAGGCAGCGGATATGTCTGGTCGCAGTCCGGCCATGTGGAACATCCTGCGAAACGTTTGCCGGCACGGGAGAACAACATCCTGATGGTCCCCTCGTTACACTTGGGGCATTTCCCGAGGTCGGTCTTCTCCTTGTTGCTACTGCAGTCCGGATCGACGCATTGCTCCTGAGGAGGCTGACCGCGTCTGATGACGCGTAACATAGGCATAGCGCATGCAGCGCACTCCTCCTCCGTGGGTTGGACCATTGCGGAACGGGGCATGGGGAAGGCCTTGCTGCAATCGGGATAGGAATCACAACCGATGAAGTTACCCTTTCGGGACCTCTTGATGCTAAGGCTCCCGCTGCATTCAGAGCATCTCCCGATGTGTGACTGTTCATGCAGAGCCTTGCGGATCTCCTCGCCGATGTCGTTGCGGTTGGCCTTCATGACTTCGACCGCGGCGGTAAGCATCTCCTGGGACTCCTTGACGACGAAGTCGAGGGACTTCTCACCCTCAGCAATCTCCTCCATGTCGTCTTCCAGTCTTGCGGTCATCTCCGCATCCGTTATCTGCCCGCCGTACCTCTCCAACGCCTTTATCAGGGCTATGCCGCTGGGAGTAGGTATGAGGTTCTTCCCTTGGACGTAATTACGGGAGTACAGCTTACCGACTATGTCGTGTCTGGTACTCTTGGTCCCCAGGTTCAGGTTCTCCATCTCCTGGATTATCGAACCCTGGTTGAATCTGTAGGGAGGGCGGGTCTCATCCTCTTCCATCTCGATGTTCTTAACATCGACCATGCTCCCCTCTTCAAGGTTGGGAATCAAGTTCTCTGTGAATCTGTAATGGGGATAGTACCTCCTCCAGCCCTCGAACAGTAGTTTCTGTCCTTTGGCTTCGAAGGATTCCCCGCCGACATCCAGTTTGCAGGTTTTATCCTCGACTTTCCCTGAGGGCGCGACTGTGGCCAGGAAACGTCTGACCACCAGTTCGTAGAGTTTCCACTTGTCCCCTTTCATCTTCTTGGAAGATGCCACCCCTGTGGGGTATATGGGAGGATGGTCGGTGGTCATCCGCTTGCCTCTGGATGGCCTTATGGTCTCCTGGGCGAGGATCTCACCGATCTCCTTCGAGAACTCGGAATCGGAAAGACGGTTGAGCACACCCTTGAGACTCAGGCTCTTCGGGTAGACGGTGTTGTCCGTCCTCGGGTATGATATGAAACCACTGGTGTACAGATCCTCAGCCAGCTTCATCGCCACCCCCGGTGGTATGCCGATGCGGTTGGCCTCGGTAAGCATTATCGTGGTGCTGAACGGGGAGGGGGGGAAATCATCCCGCTCCTCGACGCTAAACGACAGGACCCTCGCCTGTTCGACGTCTTTACACCTGACCATCCTTTTCTCCGCCTCGGCCTTGTCCCAGAACGGATTGTCAGTATGTTGGCCAACGAATCCTTCCGCGGCGAAACCGCCTTTTATAAGCCAAAAGGGGTCGGGAACGAAATCCTCAATCTCTTGATGGCGGTCTATGAGCAGCCTCAATGTGGGACTCTGGACCCGTCCGACGGAAAGGAAGTTCCTTCCCAATTGTCCGGAGTATATCGAAACCATCCTGGTCAGCACCGCTCCCCATGTCAGATCGATTATCTGTCTGGCTTCAGCGGCGTCTGCCAGTTTTGCGTCCGGAATCGTCAGGTTATCGAAGGCGTTCTCGACCTCAAACTTTGTCAAAGCGCTGAAGCGGGCACGACGCACGTTCTCCATGTTAACGGCCGCCAGGCGCACGGTCTCGAGACCTATCAATTCTCCTTCCCTGTCGTAGTCAGTGGCGATGATTATCTGATCCGCCTCCGCCGCCAGGGTGCGTATGGCACTAAGGATGTTCTTGGCCTTGACCAGTTTCTCCTGCGGAGCGGTTATCAATTCCTCAGGTGGTACGCTGGACCAGTTGTTGAAATGCTCCGGGTAGTCAAGCTCGATTATATGCCCTCTAAGTCCGATGACGGAGAACTCATCCCCTCCACGGGTGAAGTTGATGACCGTGGCCCCATCCACTTTGGTGGTCTCCTGTTTATCGTCAGATAATATGGTGGAGATCCTGCGGGCGGCATTGGCCTTCTCCGTAATCACTAGCCGGTTCATCGACCCCGACCAATATTTCAGGGATATAAAAAGTGTGGCTCTGCCGTCATCTCACTTGTAATGACGGGGGCCTATATGGTGCATATGGGTGCTGGCAGGGGACGCCATCGTCAATTTGGACCTTAACACTCCCTTGATGCTCATAAGCTCGTTTGAGAAATCCTGCAGCTCCTTCAATGTACCGCTAACCAGAAGTATCTCCATACAACGGTCGTGATCGAGATGTATGTGTATGGTGGTGCTGACATGGTCGTGCTTCTCGTGTTGTATCGTGGTGAGCCTCTCCTTGACGCTCCCGGTCTCATGGTCGTACATCAGGGTGATGGTCCCCACCATGAACTGCTCCGGATTCTTCCACTCTTCCTCTGCCAAAGCATCGCGGATAAGGTCCCGGATGCCCTCTGACCTGCTACTGTACCCTTTCTTATCCAGGGATTTGTCGAATCTTTCCAGTAGCTCAGGTTCCAGCGACACTCCTATACGCGTTACGTTGTCCATATTACCCAGGTATCTCGATATGTATTAAAATGGTTTTACATGAATGATAGATGCTACACGATTAAGAGATTAAAAATAAAACATGTTATTATAGACGAAACCATAGCTTCGGATGGAGTTGGACCATTGAACGATGCTCAGAAACTGCTCGAGGCATTCCGGACGGCAACAGAAGCGACGATTGATGAGCCAGAAGTCGGGGTGCTATTCTCAGGTGGCCTGGACAGCACCATTATCGCGATATTGGCCTCTGAGATATCGGATGTGACACTGTACTCTGTGGGCGTGGAAGGTTCTCATGATCTCGAGGCCGGGAGGAGCGGCGCCGAGGAATTGGGTCTGGATTGGAAACCAATCATTGTAAACGAGGAAGAGGTCGTTGCAGCAGTGCAGGAGATGGTCGGTCTCACTGGCGCCTGCAACCCGGTCAGCCTATCCTTCCAGATCCCCATGTATTTTGTTTCCCGTCACGCCAAGGAGCACCTCCTTGTCAGTGGGCAGGGGGCGGACGAACTTTTCGCTGGATACGCCCGTTACTCCGTCATGAGCGTCGAGGAGAAGGGTAAGCAGATGGAGACTGACATGGCGAAACTCATGGAGGACACCCTGCATCAGGAGCAGAAGGTGGCATCCGCGGCAGGGAAGGACCTTCGCTACCCCTTCCTACACATGGTATCGGTGGAGGCGGTCAACAGTATACCTCTGGATCGGAGAGTGGGATTCGAGACATCCAAGGAGTTGCTGCGTGAAGTGGGCCGGGTCATAGGAGCCGGTTTCCTGGCGGAAAGGAAGAAGAAGGCAGCCCAATATGGTAGCGGGGCGATGCGCGTGCTCAAGGCCCATGCCCGTGGCAAGGGAATCACCGTCCGAGCATTGATCGCGGGAATGGGGGAGGGTAATTGAATCATCTCCAGCAGAGCCTGGCTTGGCTTTTCTCCCTTAATGCAAGGGGCATGAAATTCGGACTGGAGAACACCCGTGAACTTTTACGGAGACTCGGTGACCCGCAGAGGGATTTCAAATCGATACACGTCGCAGGTTCGAACGGTAAAGGTTCGGTCTGTGCACTCATCCATTCCATCCTGACGGAGGCGGGTATCACAGCAGCCCTTTACACCTCCCCTCATCTACTCAGATTCAACGAAAGGATGGTGATAGGGAGGGAGCAGATAAATGACTACGAACTCTCCGAGTTGATAGACCGCTGTCGACCCATCACCGAGGAGATGGCTGCTGAAGGAAAAGAGTTGACCTTCTTCGAGATAACGACCGCGATGGCGTTCCTTCATTTCTCAGAGAAAGGTGTGGAATACGCCGTCCTCGAAACGGGGATGGGAGGGCGTCTCGACTCCACCAATGTTGTGGACCCGATGCTAAGCGTAATAACTCCCATAAGCTTGGAGCACAGTGAGTATCTGGGACGTACCCTTTCAGAGATTGCATCCGAGAAGGCCGGCATCATAAAGGCGGAAACTCCTGTGGTCGCCAATTGTTCCATGGACGTCAGGGATGTGATATCCTCCCGTGCCGTGGAACTCGGCACGGCTTTGCATTTCCTCGAAGACGAAGATTACTCCTTGTCATCAATGGACAGAGGGGGGATAGTCCTCGAATATCGTGGAACGGAGTATAAGGTTGGCATCAGTGGCTCCATCCAGGCAGGAAACGCCGCCACTTCTCTTCTGGCTTTGGAGATTCTTGGAGATGAGAGGGTCAAACAGGAAGATTTGAGGGAAGGTCTTGCAAAGTGCCGATGGCCTTGTCGAATGGAGCTCGTGGTCAAAGATCCGCCTACCGTGGTGGACGTCACCCATACCACGATAGGCGCGAAGTCGTTGGTCAAGGACTTCCCGGCGGTCTATGGTCCGGGGAACATATTGGTGATAGGCGTTCTGTTGGACAAGGACCTCGCCGGTATGGCATCGACCATGGGACCGGTTTTCCGCAAGGTGGTTGCCACAGAGCCTGACAGTGACCGAGGGATGGCTGCGGACGCCGTCGGCCGCGCCTTCATGCACCACTGTGACGATGTGACTGTGGAGGAGAGGGTCGGGGACGCTATCGACCTAGCATATGACAATATGGAGAAGGGGGAGACGGTGCTTGTGACGGGTTCCCTCTACACCGCGGGGGATGCACTCAGATGGTTGGCGAAAAAGACCCAGTTCTGATATTGGACGGCCTCCGGCCCCTTTACGGCGAAGGTGTCTACCCTGGAAGGTCCGACAAAAGGACCAGGCCGGAATGGATGGAGAGTCCTTTCCATGTGTTGATAGCCACGGTCCTTTCTCAACGTACCAGGGATGAGAACACCCGTGAGGCATGTGACAGTCTCTTCACCGTCCTGCCGACGATAGAATCCCT
>SL_3KL_010_SEDDRAFT_10006294_pt1 | contig 10625 bp, 9 predicted proteins | sample SodLakKL_010_SED_2_FD_10381 | JGI IMG/M metagenome (IMG submission 10381)
AACGTGAGCCTGCGCAACGGCACCTACGTCTATAAAAACCAGCTGACCAAAAAATCGCTCGCTCAGCTCTTTGACATGCCCTATCGCGATATCGAAATGCTCATCGCCAGCCGGATCTGAGCCGCAATCTTAACTCATCAAAAACTTTTTCCAACAACGAAAACCGAAATCAAAACCTGATTAATAAAATGAAACAAGTCTATTTCTCGCTTCTAACCATCACCTTTCTATTTGCTGCCGTTGCTTGCGATCCACCCAGTGAACCAGACGTGCTGCCCGGGCCACTCACTGAGCAGCACATCATGGAGCACGTCGAAATCCTCGCATCCGATGAATTCGGCGGCCGCACACCCGGCACCGTCTACGAAGAAATGACGGTGGCCTACGTCATCAGCCAGTTTGAAGAACTTGGCATCGAACCCGGCATGCCCGATGGCTCCTTCACACAGGACGTGCCGCTCAAGGGTCAGAAGTCCCATAATGTGAACGTATCGCTCCACGCCGGCGACCAGCAGGTCCACCTGGCCTACCAGGATGATGCCATGGCCTGGCCGGCACACAACCAGCGGTCCGTTGACGTGCGTGATGCCGAACCGATCTATGTCGGATACGGCATTGAGGCTCCGGAAGAGGACTGGGACGATTTCAAGGGTACGGACGTATCCGGGAAAGTGCTTGTCTTCAAGAATTTCAACCCGGTGACCCATGAAGACAAGTTTGATGGCGGCAACCGCCTCTACTACGGACGCTGGACCTACAAATTTGAACAAGCCGCCGCAAAAGGCGCCCTTGGCGCGCTGATCATCCACACCGACGAAACGGCCGGTTACGGCTGGGACGTCGTGCGCAACAGCTGGAGCCGGGAGCGGCTTTTCGTTTTCGAGGATGAGGAGCCGGCCACCCAATTCAATGGATGGCTGACACACGACCGCAGCCGCGAGCTCTTTGAAATGGCCGGACTCAACCTGCAGGATATGCTGGATGCCGCCGAAAGCCCGTATTTTGAGCCCATCCCGCTCACAGGAGTGCGAATCAATACCTCTGTGGACGCCGTCTATAGAAATATCGCCGGACAGAATGTCGTTGGCAAAATTCCCGGAGCGGATCCGGAGCTGGCAGAAGAAGCCGTCGTTTTTTCCGCTCACCATGACCATCTCGGAATCGGTGATCCGGTGGAAGGCGATTCCATCTTCAACGGTGCCTGGGACAATGCCAGCGGTGTGAGCCTGATGCTCAATGTGGCGCGGCTCTACCAGATGGAGCCCGTAGAGATCCGGCGCACCCTCTATTTTGTCTCGGTAACCGCCGAAGAATCCGGCCTGCTGGGTTCCCGCTATTTCGCCGAAAATCCACCGTTGAACGCCGGCAAGATCTCCGCCAACATCAACCTCGATGCCACCAACATCTTCGGTGAAACAAAAGATTTTGTGGCTGTTGGATACGGCAGGTCGGACATCGACGAACTTCTTGCCGAAGAAGCTGAGCGGCTCGGCCGCATCGTGAAACCGGATCCGCGTCCCGAACAGGGTATCTATTACCGCTCCGACCACTTTTCCTTCGCCCGGGTCGGCATACCTGCGCTATACCCCAACCCCGGCACGCAGTTTGTGGACAAGCCCGACAATTACAACGAGCAGGTGGCTGAGTACAGGAACAAAATATATCACACGGTACATGACCGCATCCATGACTGGTGGGACCTATCCGGCGCGGTGGAGGATCTGAAATTGATCTATCGTGTAGCACTGCGCATAGCCAACGCTGATGAAATGCGCCAGTGGACCCCGGGTGACGAGTTCGAGGAAGCCCGGATGCGCGCCCTCGAAGAAGCGTCACAGCTTTGATCAACTTGCGTCATAATTTGCCCGGGCAACGCCGGCAGCAACAGCCATGGCAAACAGGAAAGAGCTAAGCGAACAAAACTTCCGGAGGATCAGCTGGATCAATATCCTGCTGACTCCCCCGCTCTTCATCCTGTTCGCCTGGCCCTATGCCATCATCGGGTTGTGGTTTCAATTCCCGGAATACTGGCTTTATCTGGGGACCTTTTTGTTTGCCTTCCCCATGACGCTGACGATACTTCACGGTCATGTAACCATAGCGCTTGGAGCGTTGCAGCGATCACACTACCATGAATGGCTGGCCCGCCACCGATGGGGGTTCGGATTCTGGCTGCGGCCTTTTTATTTCTCGACCCGTTTCCGTTTAATTCTATTAATTATTAGCTTTGTTTTGTTAGTCGCAGGTGTTATTGTGTGATTAATCTCGTTGTACAAGTCCTTAAACAAAAATAAATCAGCCATGAGCAAAGACAATTCCATCAGCAGAAAAGCCTTTTTAGGTAAAATATCCATGCTTGGCCTGGCCGGGGCCGGGGCCGGTGTATTCCTGAAAGGATGTGGCAACGGCGAGGAAGCCACGGAAGCTGCCGATCCTTGCGCAGATCTTTCCGGTCTGAGTGAAAGCGACATCCAGCTTCGCGAAACATTGCAATACGTAGCCGAAACGCCAAATCCCGAAGAACGGTGCGATAATTGTGAATACTGGATTGACGACCAGCACGGCCCGCAATGCGGTGGCTGCACCCTGTTCGCCGGACCGGTCCATCCTGCAGGATGGTGCGTGTCATGGGTCCCGCAGTCCTGATGTGATACAAAGCTTCACGCATTTCCGGAATCTCTGAGTATCGGAATCCCCGAGTCCCGCAACCTATAAGTCATGGGTTTGAGGGGTTTATTTGCAGCTTGAATCAAAGCCTGTTGTAACACATGAATCGTTGCAACAGGCTTTTCATTTTTCACCCATCTCAATTTCGATACCCATTTCCCAAAGCTTCCGGATTTCAGCCGTACTTAATCTGTTTATCACTTCATCTATTCTGAGTCCGGTCACCTTGATGTTCTGGAATGATGCCTCGCGCTCCACTTCCACCAGGACATCAGTGATCGTTTCCCTGACATGGACGTTTTCAATAAACACGTCCTGGTAGCAGGTTGGCTGCCGACCTCCCCGATAACCCGGATAGTCGGTATTTATGCGGATAACCATCTCCGCCTTTTCAATTGTTGTCCCGGCAATTCTGACTTGTTGCACATATCCGCCCCGGTCAAGGTTTGATTTCAGATAAATGGCACTTCTTACATCCCCTAGCCGGTTATCGTTCATGAAGATACGGCGGATTCCCCCGGACAGCTCGCTGCCTATTACAAGTGCGTTGTGCCCCTCCATGAAATTGTTCCGGATTACGATATCCTGGCTTGGCCTTCCTATCCGCCACCCGTCCTCATCCCGTCCGGACTTGATTACGATGCTATCGTCTCCGGTATGAATATGGTTATCAGCGACAAGAAATCGCTCGGAGGAGTCCAAAACAATACCGTCATTATTCTGTCCGGGACTTTCAATTGTTACATCTCGAATCACTCCCGAAGAGTAGTAGGCCATATGTACAATCCACATGGGTGCATCCAATACGGTAATGCCTTCAATCAATACCCTGGTACAGCCCAAAAACTTGATCATGCTGGGACGCAGAAAATCATCCGGACCAAAAATCCGCTCATAAACCGGGAACCCGAATCCTCCTTTTTCACGGAGACTGAATTGCGCAGATCGTTGCCGGCCTCGCCATGTCCCGAAAGTGTTTCCACTGTTGCCGTCAATTGTACCAGGCCGGTGATAGCCACATCTGTAGCCTGATAAGCATATATGAACGGAGATAGCGTAAACGCTTCAGTACCCTCCCAGCGGACCAGAACCTGTGGTTTGTAGTCTTCGGGATTGTCACTGAAACGAAGCACAGCGCCATCGCTAATGTGCAGTTCAATGTGACTTTTCAGTATGATGGGGCCGGCGCTGAACCACTCTCCCTCCGGGATGACAATTCGTCCACCTCCAGTTTGACTCGCCCGGTCTATGGCTTTTTGAATGGCCGGACGGGCATCTTTATCAAGCTCTTCCCGGTCGGAAAAGTCTGTGATATAAAACGTTCTGTTGGGGATTGCCGGCTCTTCGATCTTGCCGATGATAACTTCAGCTTTCGACCAGTCCGGCTTGCCGTGCTATTCCGCCGGACAGGTATGATCGATTCCTCCCGAACCGGACAACATAATGCAGAATATGACGGCAGCAGGCAACGACAGGATGTTCAAGCTGATTCTTCTCATTGCTTCAGGTATTCATTTATATGCATGCGAATTGGTAAAATAATGTACAGAATTCATGTGGAATTCGTCTCGATTTTCTTGTTTCCTTTATTTCACATCCAGAGACATTATGAGAAAACTAGCGGTTGGATAGGAACCGGGAGCGCTTCATCGATTTCTGCATCCGTTTACTGAAAAACTTTCTACGGCCTTCGGATGGCTTTCCGTTGTTGTAGTATTTCCAGAATCTCTTCTCGGACTCAAGGGTACCTATCAAAATTACTTTCTGGACTTTTTCCAGGACAAAATCGGGTTGAGGTTGAAGGATGATATCTCCGTCTTTTTCCACTCCCACAATGGTACAGCCTGTGCGGTCGCGAAGCTCAAGATCGCTGATTCGCTTGCCGCACATTTTCTCGGGCATATCCACTTTGAAAATATTCAGCCCCTCGGCCAGCATGACCATTTCCCCGCTTTGCAGGTAATTGAAGATGGCATTGGCCCCCATCGTGGAATAGGACAGGCTGAAATCGGCGCCCGCGCGTCGCAACGTATGAAGGTTCCGGTCCAGGGTGGCGCGTGAAATGATCTGGATCTCGGGTCGAAGTTTGCGGCAGTACAGGGTCAGATAGATGTTGGTGTCGTCCTCGTTGGGTGTAATGATCACGGTATGGGCGTCTTCCAGTCCGGCCTCTTTCAGCACGGCGAAATCGGCGGCATCACCCACCACATGATGCTCGGAGAACATGTGGAGCTCATCCCTTCTCTCTACAATTTTAAACGAGATCTGACGCTCATGCAACGCCCTGGCAACGACGGCACCCACCTTGCCGCCGCCCAGCACAACAACCGGTGCATCTGTCGCATGGTAGATCCCCATGAGTTCATCGTACTTTCGCAAATTGGCAACCGTTCCCACGAGAACAAGGATGCTGTGCTCTTTGATCATCGTATCCGACGACGCAATCTGGTACTTTCCCCGCTCCCAGATACCAACGATGTTGACCCCTGTCAGTTCCCTCATGCGGGTTTCGGTGAGTGTTTTTCCCACAAGGGGTGTCTCCATGGCCGGCGCTTCTGCGATTACCAACTCCTGGAACCGGCCGATGACATGAACGCGCGCGCTCCCGCTCACTACCCGCCGCACAAGTGCCTGCCCCATCATTTCCGAAAGGTTCAGCACCAGATTGCTGCCGGCAAGCTTCAAAATGTCGACTGCGTCATCACTGTTGGTAAAGGTAATGACGGGCACGGATTCGCTGAGTTCACGAACGGTAAATGTGACGTTGGTATTGACCCGCTCATCGTCATTGGCCACTACCAGGGCAGCCTGTTCCACCTGAAGCCTTTTCCACGTTTCCGGGTCATCTACATTGCCATGGACCACCTCGTAGCCCATGTCACTGACTTCCAGTGCATCAGATAGCTCGGGAATCACAATCCAATAACTGTACTGAAATGCCTTGAGTTTTTCGATCAGCGCTATGGCAACACTGTTGAATTTTGTGATCAGGATGTGGTTTTTTGTCTCGGCAGGCAATTTTCGTGGTGCTCGTGCCTGGGATTGGGCCTCCAGCCAGGGTGCGTAAAAAAACTGGATAAAGGTGAAGGGAAGCATGACCAGAAGGAAAACGACACCGGTGACCAGAACGGTAACGGAAAAAACCCGGCCGATATCCGATGTAAAAACAATATCCCCGAAACCTAGCGTGGACATGGTTACCATTGTCCAGTACAGTCCGGATATCCAGCTATGCTCCTGTCCTTCGTAATAACTGATCAGCTGAAAAATGAAAGAAAACAGCAGAACCACTCCTATCAGAATGAACAGAAACAGAATGAGTCTCTTGAGATTGATCCTGGTGGTTTTTTTTTCAAAAAAATAGTTGAGTTCTGTGGCTATAATATTTCTCATCGTAGTGACAAAAGATCCTGTACCCTGATTCCTGATACGCGCATAAGCATCTTGCAAATGCATCCAAACGAAACGAAAAAATGGCGCTCCATAATATATCAAACTACGGAATATCTGTCAGATAACATCCTGCATATTTCCCGAACCGGAAAGAGAATATAGTCACTGTTATGTCGGATCCGATGTTTCTCGCATGTTTATTGCCCGGTATATTCTAGGCTGCTGGCGCCGGTGGGTTTTTTATTGTGAATATCTTACTTTCTGCCTGTAGTCCGTTATGATATCATTTGCTTCACAAAATTATGGCAGACAAGATAAATTTCTCCCCTCTTGAGTATGAAAAACCGGCTTCGGACGAGCTTCTGCAACGTTCCCGCTCATTCCTTGAGCTGATAAAAAAAAGGCGTACGGTACGGGAATTCTCAGACGAGCCCGTTCCGGAGGAAGTGATCCGAAACTGCATCGAAGCGGCCGGGACCGCCCCCTCGGGCGCCCATATGCAGCCCTGGCATTTTGTGGTGGTCCGCGATCCGGACATCAAAAAGCAGATCCGTCAGGCCGCGGAGAAGGAGGAGCGGATCAACTATGAAATGCGCTATTCCGACGAGATGAAAAAGGACATCGAAAAGCTTGAGACCAATTTCGAAAAACCATTCCTGGAACACGCCCCGGTGCTGATCACAGTGTTCAAGGAGTCGTACCGGATCGAAAATCACATCCGGCGGAAAAACTACTATGTCAACGAATCGGTCGGTATTGCCACGGGTCTGCTGATTACCGCGCTGCATTATGCCGGCCTGGTGTGTCTGCCGCACACGCCGAGCCCCATGAGGTTTCTGAATGAAATCCTCAAACGGCCCGGTAACGAATCCCCGACGGTTGTCCTGCCTGTGGGATATCCTGCGGAAAACACCTGCGTCCCTGACCTGAACAGAAAACCGCTGAGCCAGATCCTGACCGAGTTCTGACCGCTTCACAATGGATAACGATTTCCCGATGAACGACGATGGCGCAATGGAATATCCGATCGACGGGGTGCTGGACCTGCACGTCTTCCCGCCTTCCGATGTGCACGATCTCGTGCCTGAATATCTTCGGGCCTGCCGTGAAAAAGGGATCCTGACGGTACGCATCATCCACGGAAAGGGGACCGGGACCCTTCGTCGAATCGTCCATTCCCGGCTGGAATCCCTCCCCTGGGTCAGGAGTTATCATTTGGCAGGACATGGAAGCGGGACATGGGGCGCTACCATCGCCTACCTGGATCCGGCCGGATCCGACGAGGACATGGACGAGTCCACCCGGACCTGAACCGATGGTCGATAAACCTGCTTTGCAAGCTATTTTGCTTCGTATTTATTTGCAATTCACTGCTGATTCCACTGTTCATTATTCTGCAGATGCCACTATTCATTATGCTGCTGATTCCACTGCTCGTTTTACTGCTGATTCCACTAATCAATCCACTGCATATTAAGGTGCCATCCAACCCGCATAATTTTATTTTGGATATTTGCCCCTAAACCACTTATAATTATAATATTAGCTCCCTCGCTTGCGTTAGCCGTTCCACATCCACTATTCCCCCGGGAACATCTCATGACAGATGACGACATGAAAAATATCAGCCGTATCGATCAACCGTCCAAAAACACATTCGGATGGTTTGTGCGAATACGCAGGGATGGAAAGAAAATCAGCCGCTTTTTCAGCGATGGAAAATATGGTGGGAAAGACAAGGCCCTGAATTCCGCCAGGGAGTTCCGGAACAGTAACCTGGCGGAGTGGCAGAGATTCGCCCGAAATCCGGATCGTGCCATGCATCTTGGCAAGCAGAGCAATATCGGATATCCCGGCATCAGCTACTGTGTGAAATCCAAAAACCGCAACGGCGAAGTATATCAGGAACACGTGTTCCAGGTCTCCTACTCCCCGGAAAAAGGCGTTCACAAAAACAAGTCGTTTTACATACCCAAAGCCCGCACTAAAAGACAGTTCCGCAAGAACTATGAGGAGCGGCTCAAAAAAGCGATCGCGTTTCGTGACGAGCAGATGATCAGGATCTATGGCGTGCGCTACGTGAACTTCAAGAAGAAAAACAATCCCTAGCTGTCCGGATCACCGATTGGCACTAAACGTATCCAGCCGTACCATCTGTGAATTATACCGTGTAATTTCTATATTGATGCGTCAGTCAGTGTCCTTTTCAAGCAGCTGACACCGACAAACACCATTGCCCCTGTTTACGCACCAATTTGAAATTATATTGATGAATCACTCACACTTTCCCCTCCTGGCCGGTGCATTGATATCTGTTCTTCTGCTGGCAAGCGCATGCCGCACCCCCGAACCGGTCACCGTAACCCCCGAACCGCGTTTCTCGAAAGCGGACGCCCCCACGTTCTACCGCGAGACAACCGCATCCGAGGGCATGGTTGTTTCGGCGCATCCGCTTGGCAGCGAAGCCGGACGGACCATGCTTGCCATGGGTGGCAATGCCGTGGATGCCGCCGTTGCAACCGCTTTCGCCATCGCCGTGCTTGAACCCAACATGTCCGGGCTGGGTGGCAGCGGGGCCATGACCATCTGGAACCGGGAGGCCGGCATGGCCGATTATCTCGATTTCTACGCAGCCACCGGCGCCGACCCCGATTACGGGCTGGACACCGATCCCGACTCGCTCATAACCCGGGAACGCGGCGTGGCCGTGCCCGGCATGGTGGCCGGACTGCTCGAGGCGCTGGATAAATACGGCACGCTGGAACGTCAAACGGTCCTCGAACCCGCCATCCGGCTGGCCGAAGAGGGCTTCATCATCCATCACCTGCTGGCTGACGTGATCGCCTCCTATTCACAGCGCCTTTTATACGATGAAGACTCCGCCGCACTTTTTCTGCCCGACGGACAACCGCTGCGCGCCGGTGACCGGCTCATCCAGGCGGAACTCGCCGATGTGCTTCGCCGTATTGCCACCGAAGGCCGTGACGGTTTTTACTCAGGGGATGTGGCCCGGCGCACCATCGACAAACTCTCGGCCGGCAACAGCCGCCTCACCCTGACCGATTTTCAGGGCTACACCCCGACCTGGCGCGGCGCGCTCTGCCAGGAGTGGATGGGTCACCGCGTCCTCAGCGCCCCTCCGAGCCTTGCCGGACACGAAGTGATTCTGGGACTCAAGCTCATAGAGCGCGGCAACATCGCCCGGTATGGGCATCCTGTTGCCAGCGGTGATGCGCTGGGTGTTCTGGTGGATGCGATCCGAATCGCACGCGCGGATCGCGGTGAATGGCAGGGTGACCCCTCTTTTGTCGACCTGCCTGTTGCCGGTATGATCAGCGACCAGTACGCCTCCCTCCGTGCAACGGCCATGGGTGGCGAAGTGCCGGACACCATGCATGCCGGCAATCCCTGGCCTGCCACGCCGCGCTATACCGCTCCGCCAGGCTGCGTCGGTCCCGGCTTCTTCACTCCGCCGCAAAACATTACGCAGCGAGACTACGACGAGTTGAGGCAACACCTTCCCGAACCTGAACCGGCAACGGAAGAGGAGGAATATGAAAAACCGGAAAATAATGCCCCCGGCACTACCCGGCAATCCAATCCGGACCTGGAAGAACAGCACACCACGCACATTTCCGTAGTCGACCGGCACGGTAACGCGGTATCCATGACCAATACCCTGGGGCTGTACTTCGGGTCGGCTGTTTTCTCCGACGGTATCTTCTATAACTCCGCCAATCGCAACTTTGGCGGCAGCTACGGCAGCATCCGCGGCCCCGGACGCACTGCCCATTCCAGCACCGCACCGACCATCGTGCTGAATGACGACCGCGTTGAGCTGGTCGTGGGCTCTCCCGGTTCCGGACGCATCCCCCCGGCGGTGATCAGCATGATCGTTCACACCCTGATCTACAATCTGCATCCGGCCGAGGCCATACGCATGCCCCGTGTCTACCCGTTGATCAATGAACCCGTAGTCCAGATGGAGCGCGGTTACTCGGCAGAGGCGATAGAGACCCTGAACCGGCGCGGCTATGTGATCTCCACCTCCAACTTCCCCATGAACATGCTCTTTGGCGGCGTCCAGATGATCCGGGTACTGGAGGATGGAACCATGATCGGTGTATCAGATCCCAGGCGTGACGGCGGAGCTGCCGGACTCTGACCGATCCGGACCGGCACATTGTTCATCATACATAGAAACTGATGGCCTAAGGCCTCGAGCTGCCATACCCATGACAAAGCGGAAGCACCATATCACAGGCATATGATTAAAAGCTGTCATGGGATTGCATCTGACATCCTGAAACAGGTATCATGGGCACATGAAACGCATTATCATCGATATCGACATCCAGAACATACTCGACATCATAAGAAAGCGAAAAGGCCGGCTCTCGGCCTTTTTCGCCAAGTACCTCATCAAGGAGGAAACGATACGGGAAGAAGTGGAGCGACGGGTGTTGGACGAAATCCAGAAGGGCGTGGAAATGAACCTGAAAATCCGACTGCACCAGGAAGGCATCAAAGCCCGTGTGAACGTCCGTCAGGAAAAACCGCCTACT
>SL_3KL_010_SEDDRAFT_10006295_pt1 | contig 10624 bp, 11 predicted proteins | sample SodLakKL_010_SED_2_FD_10381 | JGI IMG/M metagenome (IMG submission 10381)
GCGGCCTTCGCACGCGCGGCTGGTTCGGACCGGCGTACGTGCGGCCGGAGACGATCGGACCCGCCACGTGGCGGCGACTGACCGCGACGGCGGAGGGCCCGACCGCGCCGCCCACGGGCGGGGACGCGTGGTGGCAGGTCCGCAGCGCCGTCTCCCCCGTGACCGTCTTCGAGTCGTTGTCGGCCGAGCATCCGAATCACCAGGCGGCCGCCGCCGCCCTCGCTCGCATCGATGGGGTCGGCGCGCGTCTCGAACCCATGGAGGTCGCCACCTTGGCGCTGGTGGACGACGCGCTCATGCTCCTCCAGCGCGCGTTCGAAGACGTCGCCGCCTTGGCACTGCCACCGGGCCTCCCGGTCGCCAGCGTGCGGCAGGCCGTGTTGGACGCGCTGATGAGCGCCCCGCCTCGATCGCTCGCGGCCGGCACCTACCAGGCGCGCTCCGGAGATCCGCGCATGGCGCGCTGGCAGGGCCTCGTGGTGGTCATGACGCGGTGAGCGCCGGCGCGTCCACGGCCCTGGAGGTCGGGTACGTGCGTCGTCCCGGTCCTGCGTCCGGGGCCGCGGCGCGTCCACGGTAGACTGCCGCGATGAGCGTCCGCGTGGAACCGGTGATCGATGAGTTCGAGGCGCTCGAAGCGCGTCTCGGCGACCCGTCGGTCATCGCGGACCAGCCTCGGTACCGCGCGCTGATGCGGCGCTACGGCGAGCTCAAGGAGGCGGCCGAGACGGCGCGTGCCCTGCTGCGCGCTCGCCGTGAGCGCGCCGACACCGAGGCGTTGCTCGACGACCCCGAGGTCGGCGCGACCGCCCGCGAGGAGCTGGAGCACCTGGCGACCCGCGAGGCCGAGCTCGAGCGCTCGTTGCAGCGCGCCCTGGTGCCGCGCGACCCGTTCGACGACGACGACGTGATCGTCGAGGTGCGCGCCGCCGCTGGCGGTGACGAGGCGTCGCTGTTCGCCGCCGAGCTCGTGAGCATGTACCAGCGTTACGCGGAGTCGCTCGGCTTCACCGTCGAGCCGCTCGATACCTACCCGACGGAGCTCGGCGGCGTGTCGAAGGCCGCGTTCGAGGTGCGGGGCCGCGGGCCGTACCAGGCGTTCAAGTACGAGTCGGGCGTCCATCGCGTCCAGCGCGTCCCGGTCACCGAGGCGCAGGGTCGCATCCATACCAGCACCGTCACCGTGGCCGTCCTGCCCGTCGGCGAGGACGCCGAACTGGTCGTCTCCCCCGCCGATTACCGCGTCGACGTCTACCGTGCGTCGGGACCCGGCGGCCAGTCCGTGAACACCACCGACAGCGCGGTGCGCATCACGTACATGCCGGGGACGCCGGAAGAGCTCGTCGTCACCTGCCAAGACGGCAAGTCGCAGCACAAGAACAAGGAGAAGGCTTTGACGGTCCTGCGCGCGCGCTTGCTGGAACGCGAGCGGGAGCGCAGCCAGGCCGAGGAGCGCGAGGCCCGCCTCGTGCAGATCGGCAGCGGCGAGCGCTCCGAGAAGATCCGGACGTACAACGTGCCGCAGTCGAGGGTCACAGATCACCGCATCGGCTTCACCACCCACGACCTCGCGGGCGTGCTCGGCGGGGAGCTCGGTCCGCTCACCGCTGCGCTCTCCGAGGCGGATCAATCGCGTCGCGTGAGCGAGCTCGGTGACGCCAGGCTCGACGCTGTCGCGATCGACGCGAAGGAGGCGCGGCGTGGCTCGGCGTGAGTTCGTGGTGGCCGCGGCCATCTTGCTCGACGCGCGAGGGCGGGTGCTGCTCGTCGGGAACGACTGGCAAGGGTTCGGCAACGTCCGCTGGACGTTGCCCGGTGGTGTGGTGGAGCGCGGTGAGTCCACGCTCGATGCGCTCTCGCGTGAAGTCCGCGAAGAGACGGGTCTGGAGCTCACCGCGATCGAGCACTTGGCGTACGCCGTGCACGTCGAGGACCAGCGCCGGAACGACCGCGCCGTGTCGTTCGCGTTCCTCGCTCGCTACGACGGCTTGCTCAACCCGCGCGACCCGGACGGGTTCATCGTCGAGGCGCGGTTCGTCCCGGTCGACGAGGTGGAGCAGATCATCCCGATCGCGCCGCTGCGCCAACCGCTGGCCGCCTACCTCCGCGACCGTGTCGCCGGGCGCTTCTACAGCTACGCCGGCTGGGACGGTCGCGGGTTCCGCAGCGTCGGATGACGTCTGCTCCCAACATCGAGGAGTCGTCCGCGCTTCCGCTGCCTTGGTTCGCCCGTCCGGCGGCCGCGGTTGCGCGCGACCTGCTCGGCAGCGTGCTGCGATGCGTCGGCCGCGACGGTGCCGTGCGCATGGGGCGGATCGTCGAGACCGAGGCGTACGTCGGGGCGCACGACCTCGCGTGCCATGCGGCGAAGGGCCGAACGGCCCGTACCGAGGTCATGTTCGGCCCGGCCGGCCACGCCTACGTCTACTTGGTGTACGGGCTACACGAGCTGTTCAACGTCGTCACTGGTGCGGTGGGCGAACCGCAAGCGGTGCTGGTGCGGGCCGTCGAGCCGGTGCCGGGGACGGTCGGTCCGTCGGGCGCGGAACGCGGTGACGGTCCAGGTCGCCTGACACGCCTGCTCGACATCGACAGGCGTCTGCTGGGCGAGCGGCTCGATCGGCCACCGGTGACGATCCACCCAGGACCAGCGCCGACCGAGACGGTGGCGACGCCTCGCATCGGCGTCGACTACGCCGGCACGAAGTGGGCGAGCGCGCGATTGCGCTTCGTCGACGGGGCGAGTGCTCAGCTCTCGGTGTCGCTGGCGCGGCTCGGCCCGGACGGGTACTCCTCGCGGGGCGTGCGCGACACGTCTCGGAGGCCTGCCTCGTAGGGCTCGACGTGCAGCGTGGTGATGATCTCGTCGAGGGCGTCGTGCACCTCCGCCTCGACCGCTTGGGCCACCTCGTGCGCGTCGCGCACGCTGATGTCGGGATCGACGAAGACGTCGACCTCCGCGAAGCGGGCACGGCCGGCACTGCGCGTCCGCAGCCGGTGGTACCCGAGGACGCCCGGGTGCGCCTCGAGCGCTTCGAGGATGACGCGTTCTTCGTCGTCGGGCAAGCGCTCGTCGAGCAGGTGCGACACGCTGGTGGTGAGGACCGACACGCCCTCGCGCACGATGTTCGCCGCGACCACGATGGCGACGAGCGGATCGAGGCGATCCCACCCCGTCGCCACGACCAGACCGACGCCGGCGAGGACGCCGATCGACGTCCACACGTCGGTGCGAAGGTGCCGGGCGTTGGCCATCAGGGCCGGTGAGCGCAGCCGTCGTCCGGCCCGCTTCAAGTAGGCCACCAACAGCACGTTCAGGATCGTCGCAGCCGCGATGAACAGCATGCCCGTCCCGACCTGCTCGAGCGGCGCCGGCTGCAACAGCCGCGTCGCCGCGGACCACAAGATGGCTCCGGCGGCGACCAGGATCATCGCTCCCTCGAACACGCTCGACAGGAGTTCCGCCTTCTGGTGGCCGTACGGATGGTCGTAATCGGGTGGCCTGGCTGCGACGCGCACGGCCGCGATGAGGGTCAGTGCCGAGGCGACGTTGACGAACGACTCGGCGGCGTCCGACAGGAACGACACCGATCCGGTGAGCACCCAAGCGACGACCTTGAGCGCCACCACCGCGGCGGCGCCGGCCAGGCTGATCCGCGCCGCGAGCGAACGTGCACCGTGAGCGGCGTCGACCTTAGCGAGCGTCGAGTCGTCGGATGTCGGCGTCGTCATCGTCGTCGAAGTCGTCCTCGTCGTCGAACGCCTCGTCGGTATCGACCTCGCCCAGCGCGTTCGGATCCGAGGAGAGCTCGGCGAGCGCGGCGTCGAGGTCGTCGCCCGTGTAATCGGTGACGGTCTCGTCGATCAACGCCAAGGCTCGTTCCGCATCGACGCTGGGCACGAGCACGACGGTCGTCCCGCTGTCCGTGACCCCCAGGTGCGTCAACACGTCTGGCACTCCGGCGGCCACCCGCACGGTCGCGACGAACCCTTCGTCCTCGAGCAACGCCGCCACCATGTCCGCCAGCGGCATCGCGGGGGCGACGTCGACGACCGTCCACCGATCGCCGTTCAGGATGATCTCGGTCCCCTTCATGGTCGGCCTCCAAGGAACGCGCTCACGAGGGCGCGGTATCCGGCTACGGCAGTGTGGAGCGCTTCGACGCTCACGTATTCGGCACTGGTGTGGGCGAGTTCGGGGTCGCCCGGACCGAAGCCAAGGATCGGCGCACCCAGCGACGCCAGGTGCGGCGCATCGGTCGCGAACCACCAGGTATCGACCTCGACGGGTCGGCCGAGCGCCGCCGTGAGCGCACGGCGAGCGACGCCGATCGAGGGGTGGTCCTCGGCGAGCAGGTAGGGCAGGTTCTCACGCGGGAGCGTCATGTGCACCGCTCCGTCTTCGCTGGCGAAGACCTCCTCCGGGACGCTGAGGTCCGCGCCAGGATCGAGCACCCTGAGGCGCTCGAGCAGCGCCTCGCGCGGCTCGGTCGGCACGCTGCGACAGTCGATGGCGAGCTCCGCCGAGCCGGGCACGACGTTCGTGCCACCGCGCGGCATCGTGACCAGCGACGTCGGTGTCACGCTGGCGCTCCCGAGGCGCGGGGCGCTCGGGAGTGGGAGGGCGTCGAGCGCCGTCACGAAGCGCGCGGCGCGCGTCAAGGCGTTCTCGCCGAGGGCCGCGCGCCCCGCGTGGGCGAGGCGGCCCGGGAAGACGGCGCGCACCTCGCAGCGACCGCGATGACCGAGCATCAGGCGGAGGTCGCTCGGTTCGCCGAGGATGACCACGTCGGCGTGCTGGGTCCCCGCCAGGTACCGGGCTCCCAGTCCACCGATCTCCTCTTGCACGACGCCGCTCATGACGATGCGGCCGACCACGCCGGCCTCGGCGGCGAGCCGCGCACCGATGGCCATCGCCGCCACGGGACCCTTCATGTCGCACGCCCCCCGCCCGAAGACGCGCCCGCCATCGAGCACGCCGCCGAACGGCGGGTGTGGCCAGCGCTCGGGGTCCCCGGCCGGGACGGTGTCGATGTGTCCGTTGAGCAGCACCGTCGGTCCTTCACCGCGTTCGATCACGCCGATGACGTTGCCTGCCGGATCGATCGCGACGTCGTCGTAGCCGATGGCCTCGAGCGCAGCGGCCAGCACGGCGGCCGCGGGCGATTCTCGGCCAGTGGGGCTCTCGGCCCGTACCAGCGCGCGGGTGAGTTCGACGACGTCCATGTGGGTCATCCTACACGCCGTCCCAGGCGTCCTCGGTCTAGCATCGGTGCGTGGGTTGGACGTGCCCGACGTGTGGTTACGACAACGAGGACGGCGCGCTCGTGTGCGACCCGTGCGGCGTCGCGCGGCAGTGGCACGAAGACCCGGCGCTCGACGTCCCGCCGCCGCCGCCCTGGCACCACGTCGGTGCCGTGTGGGGAGCGCTCGCGTATGGCGCTCTGGCGCTCGCTGGTGGGTCGGTGCTGCTGGTGCCGGGTTGGCTCGACGCCCTGGGCATCGGCGCACCATGGGTCGTGCTGGAGATCGTGCTGAGCGCTTCGGCGTTCGGGAGCGCGCTCGTCGAGGCCGTCTGGCAGCGCCGCTTCAACCGCGCGGTCCTGCAGGTGCCTGCCACCGTCCGTACCGGTCAGGCCTTCGAGGCGATCCTCACGCTCGTCCCGTACACCACGCTCGAGCGTGTATCGGTCCGCATCGAGCTCGTCGACCGCTTCTATGAGCACGTCACGCGCCGCGGCCGCCGTCAGACGCGAACGCGCAGCAGGACGCTCGAGCGCTACGACCTGCAGCGTGGTGAGCCCGTCCGCGGGCGACGCGAGCACGCCTTCCACGTGGCCTTCGTGGCGCCTGCCCCGTCGCTCGCCCAGCACGACGTGACATCGGAGATCACCGCGTCGATCCTCGGAGCCCTCGGCCCGATCGTGCCAGGCCTCGGGCACTACGCACGCAACCTGCGCGAGCACGGCGGCTTCTTCGTCCGTGCGGTGGTCCGCTTCGGACCGTGGCGGCGCGTGTACGAGCAGCGCGTCACGGCCGTCGTGGTTCCGGTCGCGGCGGCGTCTCCGGCGTCTCCGGTGGCTCCGGCGGCTCGGGCACGCAGCTGACCGGCACCTGCCAGCGGTAGCGCCGCAGATCGACACCGGACGCGTCGACCTCGACGCCTTCGGAGCGGAGCAGCGCCTCCTGGAGGGTGCCTGCTCCGACCTTGTGCGTCGAGATGCCACCGCTGGCGTTGACGACGCGCTGCCACGGCACGTCGTCGCTCTCAGCGCTGCGGAACAAGATCCCACCCACCTGGCGCGCCGCGCGCGGCGCCCCGGCGAGCAGGGCGACCTGCCCGTACGTCGCGACGCGTCCGTGCGGGATCGCCCGCACCACCGCGAGGACGCGTTCGCGAAAGCTCTCGCCCGCCCCGCCGGTCGGCGCGGGTGGCTCTCGGGTGTCCATGCGCTCAGCGTACCGTCGCGGCGTGGCTTCGGAGCGCGCTCGGCGCCGAGCGCCGCTGCTAGGATGCAGCATGGTCACGAGGCACAGCAGTGACGTCTGGCCGAGGCTCATGGACGGCCGCGCGTGACGGTCGTCGAGTCGACCGCTGCCTCGGCTCTCGAGATCGCGGACGACCTGCTTGCGGCAGCGCGGGCAGCGGCGGCGTGTGAGGTCGGTTCCTACGGTCGAGCCGCCGAGCGCGCGCACGCCGCGGCCCGCGCGCTGCGCGACACCGACAACGACGCCGCCGCGGCGGCAGCGCGCCTCGGCGCCGCGCTGGTCGAGCTGGGTGAGGCGCGGAGGCGGGCCGGCGACGTCCGGGGCGCCATGAAGGCGTTGGACGAGGCCGTCGAGCTTGGCCGTTCGAGCGCCGACACCGTCGGCGGCGAGGCCGGCTGGCTCGGTATCGCGTACCACCGCACCGGGGTGGTGTTCGACACCATCGGTGACCCCACCGCAGCGGTGACCGCGCTCCGCAACGCCATCGAGGCCTTCGACCGGAGCGGCGACCACGAGGGTGTGGCTCGGGTCCGTAACAGCCTCGGTGTCGTGTACTCGCGCGCCGGATCGTTCCCCGAGGCGCTCGAGCACTTCGGCGCCAGCCTGCGCCACGCCGAGCGGTCCGGCCACCGCGCCCGCGAGGCTGCGGTGTCGACGAACATGTCGATCACGACCCGGCTCCTGGGACAGCACGAGGCAGCGATCGCCTACGCCGAGCGCGCGCTCGTGATCAAGCGTGAGGTCGAGCCGGACGACGCGGCGGGCGCGACGACCAACCTCGCCCTCGCGTTGGCGGCAGCGGGCAGGCATGATGCGGCCGCCACCGCGTTCGCAGCGGCGGACGTCGCCCACGAGCGGCGCGGCGACCCGCACGACTTCGGCGAGCACTTGCGGTCCCACGCGGAGTTCCTGGTCGAGCGTGGCTCGCTGGAGCGAGTTCCCGACCTGCTCGAACGCGCGCTCGCTTTGGCGCACCAGGCAGGCTCGACGGCGCTCGAGGCGGCGGTGCGTCGCGACTTGGCGTCGTACTGGAAGTCGTGTGGTGAGCATCGGCTCGCGCTCGAGCAGTTCGAGGCGTACCACGATCTGGCACTGCGAGCCGAGCGGGCGTTGCGCGAACGCGCGCACGAGGAGCAGCGCTGGCAGACGGAGGTCGCTCTCGCACGCAGCGAGGCCGTGGCGGCGCAGCGTGAACGGCACGCCCTGGCCGAGCAGTTCGAGCGCCTGGTCTCGGACCACCGCGANCTGTCGAGCCGCACCGCCGACCTCGAGATCGCCGCGTCCTCCGATCCGTTGACGGGCGTTGGGAACCGTCGGGCCTATCACGCGCGTCTGGCGGTCGAGGTGGCGCGCGCCACCGAGACGGCGCAGGCCTGCTCGGTGATCCTGCTCGACATCGACGCCTTCAAGCAGGTCAACGACCGCCACGGTCACCACGCCGGCGACGACGTGCTCCGAGGCGTCGCGGACGCGCTGCGCGCCGCGGTGCGTGCGAGCGACACCGTGGCTCGCATCGGCGGTGACGAGTTCGCCGTGTTGCTCCCGGCGACCGGTTGCGCGGACGCGATCGGCGTCGCGCGGACGATACGCGCACGAATCGCAGCGGCAGGCTGGTTCGGTGCCGCCGCCGACGTTCGCGTGACGGCGAGTCTCGGTGTGGCGAGCAGCGACGAAGCCGCGCACGACGCCAACCGCTTGCTCGCCTTGACCGACACGCGCCTATACGAGGCCAAGGCCGCCGGACGCGATCGCGTCGTACCGGATGGACCGTCGAGGCTGGAACGATGAGCACGGGCGACCCGGTGCTGGACGGCTGGTTGCACGCCGCCTCGTGGCTCTTCTTGGCGGGTGTGTTGATGGTGATCGGCAGCGCCGTGCCGGTGCTCGCGCGGCGCTTCCCACGGCTTCTCGTGCAGGGCTTCATGATGACCATCGCGGCGCTCGGCGTCGCTCTGGTCGCCGCGCTGACGCGAGGCTGAACCGCTGTGATGGCGTGTGCCGCGCGCTGCCCCGAACATGCGGCTCGCGTCTCGACGCTGCTAGGATGGCTGGCGTGAAGGATGGCTCCATGCACACGCCGGCGGCAGTCCGATGAGGGCTCACGTCATCACGTACGGCTGCCAGATGAACGAGTACGACACCCTCACGATCCACTCGGAGTTGGTGGCGGGCGGTCACGAGATCGTCGACGCCCCCCAGGACGCCGAGTTGATCCTGCTCAACACGTGCGCCGTGCGCGGGAAGCCGGTCGAGAAGGTGGTGTCGCTGCTCGGCGACCTCCGCAAGGAACGCCGGCGCGGCCGCGACCTCACGCTCGCCCTGATGGGCTGCCTCGCGCAGCTCGACGAGGGGCAGGCCATCGCGCGCAAGTTCGACGTCGACCTCGTCATCGGTCCCGGGGCCATTACCGACCTCGTCCCGGCGCTCGACGCTGTCGAACGGCGACGCTCCGATGCGCACGCGTCGGCCCCAGGTGGCGTGGAGCGACTGCATTTCCGGGACGACCTCGTCGACCACATCACGCCGCCCCCGCCCGCCGGCACCCAGACCGGGTTCCTGACGATCATGCGGGGCTGCGACCACCACTGCACCTACTGCATCGTCCCCACCACGCGTGGTCCCGAGGTCTCGCGTCCGCTCGAGGCGATCATGCACGAGGCCCGCGCGATGCACGACAGCGGCGTGCAGGAGGTGGTGCTGCTGGGTCAGAACGTCAACAGCTACGGCCTGCACGACCCGACGTTGCCGTCGTTCGCCGAGCTCCTGCGCCTGGTCGCGCGCGTCGGCATCCCGCGCGTGAAGTTCACCACCAGCCACCCGATGAACTTCACCAGCGACGTGATCGACGCGATCGCCGACGAACCCAACGTGTGCAACTACATCCACCTCCCGGTGCAGTCTGGCAGCGACCGCGTGCTGCGGCGCATGGCGCGCGAGTACCGCCGTGAGCGCTACCTCGAGATCGTGCGCGAGATCCGCGCGAAGGTGCCCGACGTGGTGCTGTCCACCGACATCATCGTCGGCTTCCCTGGCGAGACCGAAGACGACTTCCAGCGCACCGTCGACCTGTTCGACGAGGTGCGCTTCGAACACGCCTACATGTTCATCTACAGCGCGCGCCCGGGCACGCCGGCCCACACGCACTTCGACGACATGCCGCGCGAGGTCAAGACCGAGCGCCTGGGCCGCCTGATCGAACGCCAGAAGCACTGGGCGCTCGAGGCGAACCGGCGCTGGATCGGACGCGAGGTGCGGGTCCTGGTCAAGGAGCGCGCCAGGGACGGCCACTACGTCGCCGGGCACTCCGACCAGAACCACACCGTCTTGGTCCCGGCCGACCAGGTCCGGCGCCTCGGGCTCCATCGCGTGCGCGTCGATCACGCAACGCCCCACACGCTTTACGGCGGCGTTCTGGGCGAGCGCGAGGGCGCCGTCGAACTGCGGCTCGCGTCGTGACGGCCAGCGGGTCCCACGCTGTGCGGCGCGACTGGGCCGTCGCCGTCTTCGTCGTGTGGCGCGGTGCGGTGCTGCTTCACGAGCACCCGAAGCTCGGCCGCTGGCTCCCGTGCGGCGGTCACGTCGAGGCGAGTGAGCTCCCCGACGACGCCGCGGTGCGCGAGGTGCTCGAGGAGTCCGGCGTCCCGATCGTGCTCCTCGGCGATGCCCCTGTGACGGTGCCGGGGCCACGGCAGTTGGTGCGTCCGCGCGGTGTCCAACTCGAGCGCATCGACGACGCCCACGAGCACATCGACCTCGTCTACCTGGCGCACCCTGCCGACGGCTACGACGGCGCGCTCGCTGGCGTCCCGACGCTCGGTTGGTACGACCGTGAAGCGCTCACGCACCTGTCGCTCACGCCCGAGATCCGGGCGTGGTGCGAGCTCGCGCTCGACGAGGTAACGTCGGCCGGCTGAGGGCGCACCGGCCACGGGCTATACTCCCGTTCGGCGGGGCGTAGCGCAGCCTGGTAGCGCACCTGCTTTGGGAGCAGGGGGTCGGAGGTTCGAATCCTCTCGCCCCGACCATCACACGCGCCGTGTCGCACGGCGCCGCACGAGCGGGGGCGGCCTCATCGACGTGAGGCCGCCCCCGCTCGTGGTTACGACGGGACGACGGCCTCGTCCGGCCAGCCGCC